>Ga0209427_10001732_pt1 | contig 25284 bp, 23 predicted proteins | sample DeeMarSWOR136_30_FD_187465 | JGI IMG/M metagenome (GOLD analysis project Ga0209427, IMG submission 187465) | Marine sediment microbial communities from White Oak River estuary, North Carolina - WOR-1-36_30 (SPAdes) (version 2) | ecosystem: Environmental > Aquatic > Marine > Intertidal zone >...
TACCTCTTTAGTATCCACATTCTGGACGGCGACGGGCATGACACCGGAGGACTGTGCCGCCACTTTCGATATCTTATCGAAGTCGAGGTGGAGTTCGGTGCCTTCTTCCAGTTCTTCTATCGATAATTCGCGGTCAGTCATTTTTCTCTACCCATATATCTCAATCCAATTTTCTACCAGCTACGAGCGTTTTAATTGATTCAGAAATGTCAGAAGTACGGGTGCCCGGCCCGAAGACTGCCTCGACGCCGATTTTCTTGAGAGCGGGGATATCATCTTCGGGGATGATGCCGCCAGCAACCACCAGGACATTATCCATGCCCTTCTGCTTAAGCCCCTCCATAATATCGGAGAAAAGCTCCATATGGGCCCCGGAAAGACTGCTCAGTCCGATGACATCAACATCCTCCTGGAGGGCCACCTCGACAATCATCTCCGGCGTCTGGCGTATCCCGGTATAGACTACCTCCATACCGGCATCACGCAGGGCTCGCGCCACCACCTTGGCACCGCGGTCATGTCCGTCCAGACCCGGCTTAGCCATAAGCACCCGTATCTTTTTCCGGCTCATGAAACGCTATTCTTCCTCGCTTCTCGGCTGAAGGAGCTCAACAAGCACCCCTTTGAGCGATTTCGGGTGAAGGAAGCCGATTTTACCGGCCACACCGTCTCTCCCCTCCCGGTCAATCAGTTCAACACCCCTGCCCTCCATCGCCTTCAACTCGGCATCAACGTCATCGACCTCGAAGGCTATGTGATGAAGGCCCTCGCCGCGTTTTTCAAGGAATTTGGCGACGGAGCTGTCGGGACCGGTCGGCTCCATCAGGTCAATCTCCATACCTTCGCCGACCATATAAACTGCCTCATTTACCTTCTGGCATGGGGCGTTCTCAATCGCAGCGGGTTTCAGTCCCAGTACCCGCTCGAAGAGTTCCATGCTTTCCTTTAGGTCCTTAACCGCAATAGCCACATGGTGGACTTTCTTAATCATCGTAGAAATTTCTCCTTGTGTATCGCCCTAATAAATCAGGAACTCTCTCTGAACACCGAAGACCTCGCGCAGGGTATCACAAATCTCCCCGACCGTGGCATAGGCCTCAACACAGCGAATAATGGCCGACATGGTATTTTCGGTACTCCCGGCCACCTTTTTCAGGTTCTCCAGCGCCGATGCCACGTCATCGGGATTCCTTTCCTTTTTGACCTGGTCAAGTCGGGCTATTTGCTTTTTGGCCTCCTCGGGATTTACTCGCACAAGTCCTTCTATCCCGGAATAAGGAGTGACGAATTTGTTCACGCCCACGATAACCCTGTCTTCCGCCTCGACTTCCTTCTGATAACGGTAGGAACTCTGCTGGATTTCACTCTGCTGGAATCCCTTCTCGATAGCTGCCAGAGCCCCGCCCAAAGAATCGATCTTATCAATATACTGCCTGGCAGCCTGTTCAATATCCCGGGTCAGCGATTCCACCATCCATGAACCTCCGAGCGGGTCGACCGAATCGGCAACGCCACTTTCATAGGCCAGGATTTGCTGCGTGCGCAGCGCCGTGGTGACCGCCTCTTCGCCGGGGGTGGCATAAGCCTCATCATATGAGTTGGTATGCAGTGACTGAGTCCCGCCGAGCACGGCCGCCAGCGCCTGAACGGCCACCCTGACGATATTGTTATAGGGCTGCTGGGCAGTCAGGGAGCAGCCGGCGGTCTGCGTATGGAAACGCAGCATGCAGCTCCGCGGGTTCCGGGCACCAAACCTTTGCTTCATTATTTTAGCCCAGAGGAGCCTCGCCGCCCGGAACTTGGCCACTTCTTCGAACAGATTATTATGAGCGTCGAAGAAGAACGAAAGCCTGCCGGCGAAGTCATCAACGTTCAGCCCACGGTCAATTGCCGCCTGCACATAAGCGATGCCGTTGGCCAGGGTAAAGGCAATTTCCTGAACGGCTGTAGACCCGGCTTCACGGATGTGGTAACCGCTGATGCTGATGGTGTTCCAGCGCGGAAGATATTTACCGCAATATTCAAAAATATCGGTAGTTAATCTCAAAGAGGGAGCGGGCGGGAAAATATAGGTACCCCGGGCGATATATTCCTTGAGAATATCGTTCTGGACAGTCCCATCAAGCCTAGAAAGGTCTACACCCTGCCTCTGTGCCAAGACAATATACATGGCCAGGAGTACGGGGGCGGTGGCATTTATGGTCATGGAGGTGCTTACCTTATCCAGCGGGATGTCCTGGAACAGAATCTCCATGTCACGCAACGTATCAACAGGTACCCCGACCTTGCCCACCTCGCCCCGGGATAAAGGATGGTCCGAGTCATAACCGATCTGAGTGGGCAGGTCAAAAGCAATGCTAAGTCCGGTCTGTCCCTGCTCCAGAAGGTAGCGGTAGCGGCGGTTGGACTCCTCGGCAGAGGCAAACCCGGAATATTGCCGCATGGTCCAGAGTCGGCCCCGGTACATGGTGGGCTGTATGCCTCGGCCGAAGGGGTATTCCCCCGGATAGCCTGGTGATTCTTCCAGGTTAGCTCCCTTCAGGTCTTCTCCGGTATATAAGGGTTGAATCTCAATACCCGAGGTAAGACCGAACCTGGCCTGCCGTTCCGGAGAATGCTCTAACGCTAGTGCCAGCACTTCTTTTTCCCACTTCTCCTTGCTCCTGCCGGACATTACTTTCTCCTTTTTGCGTCTATCACTATGAACAATATCAAAACTGGCGAGTTATTACAACTGGTTTGATTATTTACTGCTTTATAGACTAACGGATAGTCTTGCTCGATTTGTTTATTTTTATTATAGTCATTTCATTATTACATCAATCCATCTTACTTGACCTCACCCCCTTTATCCCCCTCTCCAACCTTATCATCCATAAGGTCCGTGATATTCTCTTGGTTGGAGAGGGGGGAGAGTGTTTAGAGAGGGGGCTTCGCCCCCTCTCACTTATACTCCCCTCTCCAGCCAGAAGAACTAAGGTCTGCTATTATGATACTTGCTGGAGAGGGGCCAGGGGTGAGGTGAGACTGTTAACCAAATAAAGAGGAAACTAGATATGTTGTTACTTGACAAAATAAGCAGGCAATGTATAATACCTGAAATGGAACCGAATATTCACATAATGGAACATATTCCTTGATATTAACCTCATGCATAGAGAAACTCAAAGTCGTGTTAACGTTACGAGATAATAGGTTGTCCAGCAAAGAAAGGAGATATGATCATGAGTTCTACGGAGAAAGCGACTGCACACGAAAAGGCCAGCTTTGAAGTCCCGCCACCACCGATTCCCGAAAGGGATATAAAGGAAACGATAAACGTGGATGTCGTCGTATTGGGTGCCGGTATCGCTGGAATGACTGCGGCGCTTTCAGCAGCAGAGGCAGGCGCCAGTATCATCCTGCTTGAAAAGGGGGCTTGCTACAACTACCGTGGCCTGCATAATGCCGCTATCGCTAGCAGGCTGCAGAAACAGGTGGGTATTGAAATAGATAGGGACCAGCTCATATCTACGATAATGGAGTTCGGAGCCTATCGGGGTGACCAGAGAGTGGTTAACGTGTGGGCTGACAATTGTGATAGAGTCATGGACTGGTTGATTGATATGGCGGAAGCAGCCAAGAAAGGAGTTATTCTGGACACAACCACCAAGCCCTGGTACTTCCCGAACTATCCTGTGGCACATGTCTTCGAGAGGGAGACCTACGGGTTTCAAGCGAGTTTGGCCAGGATCTTGTGGGATAACGTCCGAGCGAAAGGAGTTGACGTACGCTTCGATACTCAAGCAGTACGACTGCTTAGAGAGGGAAGGAACAGGGTTACCGGCGTAATTGCCCAGAACAAACAAAGCGATTATATCCACTTCAACGCCAGTAAGGCAGTAGTGCTCTGTACCGGGGATTATGGGAGTGACCGCCAGATGGTTGAGAAATATTGCTGGAAAGGTGTGAGTGAACTCCGCAGTCTGTACCCTGATATGACCGCTCTTGCTTATTCTGCGCAGCAGTGTACCATCCCCGACAAAGACTTAAACACTGGTGATGGTCACAAGATGGGTATGTGGATTGGTGCGGCTATAGATGACCCACCCCATTGTGCTATGCTTTTTGATTTCACGACCTGGAGCAAGGAAACACTTTTTGACCTTGGCCGTCAGCCATGGCTCTATGTGAACCTGAACGGCGAACGTTTCATGAATGAAGACCTGCCCTGGGGTTACGAATGCTCCCAGCTCATGCAACAGCCGGACAATGTCGCATGGTCAGTCTGGGACGATAAGTGGAAACAAGAGGCGCCGATAATGAGGAGCCAGTGTTGCAAAAATATGGGCCCGCCAACCTACCTGTGGCATGATAGGTGGCTTGACGAGGCAGTTGAAAATGGGAATGTGTTGACGGCGTCGTCTATTGAGGAGCTAGCGCAGAAGATGGAAGTGCCCATCGAGAGCTTCAAGGCTACCGTAGCGAGATATAACGAACTGGCGCAAAAAGGTAAAGACCTGGACTTTGGCAAGCATCCTGACCGGTTGACGAGTCTTGAGAAGCCACTTTTTTATGCCACTAAAATGACGGCTGTCTATCTGGTGATTCTGGGCGGCTTGAAAATCAACGCGAGTCTACAGGTACTGGATACAGAGGGCAACGTGATTCCGGGGCTGTACGCTGCCGGGAACGTCTCCGGTTCTTTCTTCGGAAGCCAGTATCCGACCACTATACCGGGCCTCAGTCACGGCCGTGCCTGGACTTTCGGCCGACTCGCCGGATTGAACGCCGCCGCCGAGAAGGTTTAACGCCGGGCAACCAGACCTCAATCACATTATGTATCATCCCGCCACGTAACGGTGGCCCGGTCATAAAGCAATCTCCTGACAATAATACCCCTTATATCATTACTGGCCTTTAAATCTTTGCCAAGACCAGCGGTAAGTCTTCTAACCATAATCACAATTAACAGAGCCACGCAACACCAGATAATTTCCGGGGGCTGGTCAAAATACCAACAAAGCAACGGTAAAATAATGAAAAAGGCTGCCATGCCTAAAGGCAGGGCTCGACTGTAAGAACCGCCAACAATAGGTTCAATCTCTGACAATCTCGACCTAGCTATTAGTCGAGGCACCGTCCTGATTAATATGGATATGATAACAACGATTATTGATAAAAGGGCAGGTTTAGGAACTAGCGATATCACCATGGCAATGGCAATACTATTGCCCTTTTCTCCATCAAATTTTGTAAATACGGGCCACATCTGACCGCATACGGCTGCCAGCCCGGCCAGAGCCATAGTCAGTGAATCAAAACCCAGTGCCCGAGCTACCAGAACGGGTACGGCCCCCTTAACAAACTCTCCCAGTACCCCCATCACGCCGGTAACTTTCCCCGCTCTAACCCACAGGTCCTGGTGGTAATCTCCACTCAGGTCGATGCGACGTAGTTTCGCCAGGAGAAACAGATGAGGCACTGAACCGAAAAGGTATGCTCCCAGAACCAGAACTATATCAGCCCACATTCTGCTTCAATTCCGTAGCCGTACACTTTTTATTGGTTAACAGCGGATACTCCCGGATGATTACCCGGTCTTGATAGACCTGTCAATCACTGATAACCGCAATATCATCCAGCACGAAGCCAAGGCCCAGTTCCTTTAGTTTCCGCGGGGTGGGTATGCCCTCTTTCGTCCATCCTCTAAGCTGGTAGTACCGGTCAAGGAAGTCATCCTGATGCCTGACAATCTGGCCTTCTCCCGGGGCCTCTCTGGTATGAAGAGGCTCGGTGAGTAGCCTCTGTGGCAGGGTATCCTGTCGCCGATTGAAACCCTCACGCACATTGAACGCCCGCTCCAGATTAAACAAACGGTCGCCTACCTGCCACAGGTAGTCATTATCCGTAAACCGCGCGATGCCCCTGGCGGCGGCCAGCATCCTGCCATAAAGGTCGGGAACCCAGTCCCAATTGCCGGCAAAGCCGCAGATAATTCCCGTCTCCTTCCAGGCGGTACCGTCCTGGTTGTAAATAACCACATCGGCGTTTTCCGCTTCGGCAAAGCGGTCTGTCGGCCTCGGCTCAATGCCCCCGAAGATATCCTGTCCGGCATACCCGTAGCAGTGGCTGGCCCCGATATTGGCCGTTACGTAGTTATAACCCTGAGATTTTGCTCCCCTCGGTTCGTAGGCAGGGAGTTCCAGGCCTTTGACATGTATGGCATAGGCTTCTGCCCCCTTACCGATGGAAGCCGCCGCCCGCATCGAGCCCTCCGCCAGTACGTCACCGATACCTTCACGCAGGCCTATCTTTTTAACAAGAGCTACCATCGGTGCCGGATTGCCATACGTGAGCTCCAGTCCATCGGTGTCCGCCTTGGTGAGTAAACCCTTTTCATAGAGTTCGTAGGCGAAGCCGATACAGCTTCCGGTACTGATGGTATCCATCCCAAGGTCATCACAGAGCTGGTCGGCAGCTATTGAAGCCGTAATATCATTGCTTTCTATCGGGCCGGTAAACGCCCAGATGCTTTCATACTCAGGCCCCTCGCTATGGGCCCCGGCGTATACCCCAGAAGTAACCGTATGTACCTTGCCGCAACGGGCCGCACAAGAATAACAGCCCATGTCCCCTGTCCTCAACTTCCGGTATTCCTCACCTGTTAACTTTTCGTGATCAATGTGCTGTCCGTAGCGGAAATTACGCACCGGATAAATCCCTATATTGTTGGTAAGGTCCTGTGTGCTGGTCGTGCCCCACTCCTTGTGGTGCTGGAAACCAATGCTGTTTCGAATTAAGTTGACCTGTTGTTTGGCCAGTTCATTATATGTCTCCGGGTCATAGAGCTGGACATTACGTTTGGCAGTAATGGCTATCGCCTTGAGGTTCTTGGAGCCCATTACGGCACCGGTACCACAACGACCAGCGGTCCGACGGTCGCTGACGATGGCCGCATACTTCACCAGTCGCTCTCCCGCCGGGCCGATACATGCCATTCGGGTGTCCCTGCCATGTTGTTGAACAAGCCACTGCTGCGCCTCCCTGGTATCTTTCCCCCAGATTTTACCGGCATCGAGAATCTGACATCCATCCCTGGTAAGGTGGACGTAAACCGGCTTTTCGGCCTTCCCCTCTATGATGATGAATTCATACCCGGCGAATTTCAGCCAGGCCCCGAAGTCTGCTCCGCACACCGAACGGGCAAATGCACCGGTCAGCGGACTTTTAGTGATTGACATCCACCGGGAAACTGCCTGTGCCGTATTGCCGGCCAGCGGACCGTTGAGCATGATTAATTTATTCTGCTCACCCAGTGGTTCGACACCGGGTGCCAGTTCCTGGTAGAGATACCTGATACCATAACCCCTGCCACCGATAAAATCCACGGCTATCTGCTCAGGAACACACTCTTCTGCCGTCTCACCACTGGACAGATTCACTCTGAGAAATTTACCGGTATTTAACGTCATGTTTTCCTCCTCTGATAAAAAGTATGGAATATACCGCAATAATAGATTACTTGATTCAGTAATTCAAATATAACCTGCCTGCTTAACCCCCGATAACGACATATACTATCTGAATTATATCACCGTCATTTACCGGTTTAGTTAACGTCTCAGGATAAACACTCTCACCGTTAACAAAGACATTGAGGCTCTTCAGTAATCTACCTCTTTTGGTGTATAACCGTGCTTTTAACTGGGGATACTTTTTTATCAAATCAGCAAAGCACTCGCCGACTGTTCTCCCCTTAACATCAACCACCTTAACATCACTGGTAAGATGCTGCAAAAAGGTGGGGATGTTTATCTCAACACTCATAATTATTATCTCTCACGAATACTTCCGCCGTTTATCTCGAACTGAACAACAGCTAAACCAAATTATATCACTTCCAGCTTAAAAGTATTTAAAGTACAGTACCGGCCAGCCAGTGTTTGACAGTCGAAAGCTATTAAGATAATATTTGGCAAGTCGAGTACTAATAAGGAGGAGAAGGAAAATGGCTGAAACAAAATACGGGAAGTACTTCGTAGAGTATGACCCCGCAAGATGGCCCAACGAGCGCCGTCCAGTTATGGCGCGCATGGAAGACAGCGTTATGAAAGGGAGCCACTTCTATATTGTACACTGGGTGATGCCCGGTTTTGGTAGTCCACTGGGTGATTACAAATACGCAGGCCACCCGCCACACATACACAAAGATGCCGAACTCCTCTTTCACATCGGTACGAACCCAGATGACCCGATGGACCTAGGCGCGGAGGTGGAAATGTATATGGGCCCGGAGCTGGAAAGGCATGTGTTCAACCGGACTACTTGTATCTACATACCGCCGAATTTTATACATGCCCCCTGGAGACCCATCAAGACGGAACGACCCTGGATTTTTATCGAGGTCAATCAGGGCCCCTCTCACACCGAAAAATCCTATAGACAGCTATTGCCTAAGGAAGCGAGAGAAAGAATAGACTGGACAATGTGGCCGGATGAAGGTTATTAACGAATGAGGCAATTACCCTAGATTTCTGTTCTGTCTTGAACAGGTTCAAGGAGGTTAACGTGGCATATAAGATTAACACGAAGGTCTGTCTCAAGTGCGGTCTCTGCATCGATAGATGCCCGGAAGGGGCCATCGTCGTCGACGATAAGATTACGGAAAGTGACGGACTGGTTCTTTATATTACCAGAATCGACCCCGGGAAATGTACCGATTGCGCCGTGTGTGTTTCCGAAGAATGGTGGTGTCCGGCACAGGCCATCGGCAAGGCGTAAATTCCAGCCAAACCGGCCAATACAGAATAACAGATAAATAAACTGTCTGCCCCGGCACTGAACTGAGGTGCTGGCAGGTCAGTTTAATCAGGGGCCGGTATATCTACTCCTCTATATCCAGCCCCCACTTTTTAAACAACTCTTTATAAAAGTCGGGACGGGGAAAATCGGGCCTCAATATTAAATGGGACCAATCATCCGGGTTCCGCTTCATCTCGGCACTGCGTTTGACGCCCTCCACCAGCCCCTCCAGCTTCGCTTTTGGTACGGAGAAGATAATCTCGTCGTCTCCGGCGAATGCCCGTGAGACTTCGCCTGGATCAGGCAAGGTAATCCTGTATTGGCCTCCCTCTATAACAGGTATGATGGAATAGATACAGGAATTGATAGGGTCAAACTCGGACTTAACCAGGGTTTTATCCTGAAACTTCGGCACGCCAATCATTTCCCTCAGTTGCGCGGTGTTGGAATATATCAATACCATATCTGGCTCGAAATTGGCCGAACTTAACGGCCCGGTCACCATGCCGATATATTTCCCGTACTCAAAACGCGGGAAAGATGTATGCGCATCTACAAAAGGGTCATGTGGGTCTTCCACTAGGCCGTAGGCGAGTAAAGGCGCCCAGCACCAGTGGTCTTCTTTCAACATTGCTATCGTCACCCTTTGCCGCCGCGTTATAGTAAAGACCTGACACTGCGCCAGATGATAACCGCGGTCCCTTTTCGGTCTGATTGCTCCCTCCGGGATATCTTCTTCCTTCTCCAACATTTTAACGGCTATTGGAGATGTCCTTAATAGCAGTGCCCTCTCAAGATCTTCCCCGCAGCTATGATACTCCCTCAATGTTGTCATTTAACCTTACCTCCTGTATTTCACCTCTAATCATGTCAATCGATCCACCCGGTCAGTAGAATTTTATCTATCTTGGGTTATGATGTCAAAAGCTCCCCGTCAATATTATTAATGTTTTGGAGACCACTTCATTATGTTATACTTAGATTAAAGCATGGTGACGTTGTTCGCTATATGTAACAGAAATAATGCACAGAACAGAGGCAAGAAGTGGACATTAACATAGCCAGTGCCCAGGAGCTGGTGGAAAAGATAATAAATAACGTAGAGAAAGTCATGGTTGGCAAGCGGGAAGCGATAGAGCTTGCCGTAATAGCTTTGATAAGTCAGGGGCACCTGCTCATCGAGGACGCACCCGGTATCGGTAAGACCATGCTTGCCAGGAGCCTAGCCAAATCAATAAACTGCAGCTTCAAACGAATTCAATTCACGCCCGACATGCTCCCGGGCGATATTACTGGCGTTTCAATCTACAACCAGAAGATTAGCGACTTCGAGTTCCGAGCCGGACCGATAACAGCTCAGGTAGTACTGGCCGACGAAATAAACCGGGCCACGCCCAAGGTACAATCGGCCCTGCTGGAAGCCATGGAAGAAAGACAGATTACCGTTGACGGAGTCACCCACAAAATGCCTTCACCTTTCCACGTTTTGGCCACCCAGAATCCTATAGAATACGAAGGCACCTTTCCTCTCCCGGAGGCACAGCTGGACAGGTTTCTATTACGTATAAATATCGGCTACCCCTCTCCATTGGAGGAAATAGCCGTAGTGGAAAGACAGCAGTATATTCATCCCATTGAAGAAATCAGCCATGTAGTTGAAGCGTCCGATGTTCTGATGCTTCAGGAAATGGTAAAGCATATCTATGTGGACGACCTTGTAAAGCAGTACATAGTATCACTGGTCGTCGCCACGCGCAACCATCCATCGATTTATCTCGGGTCTTCACCTCGCGGCTCGTTGACGCTTTATCGTACCGCTCAGGCACGGGCTCTGTTGCAGGAACGCGATTTTGCCCTGCCTGATGATGTCAAAGCTCTGGCCGTACCCGCCCTAGCTCATCGGGCATTACTATCCTCGACGGGTCAATCTCAGGGTAAGGACGGCCGGGCTTATATCGCCGAGATACTGGAAAAGGTTCCCGTACCCGGCACCCTGCCCGGTCGATAAGAACCCGAGCTGATACGATGTTATCGAAAGGTTCTATTTTTTCGATTAAATAGTTATGAAAAGTCGATTCTTTCTTATAATTCTACTGCTTGCTATCCTGGCTGTGACCTTGGCCGGCGGCTTTACCCTGCTGTGGCGTTTCCTTATATTTCTAGTTGTTATACTGTTATTCAGCTATCTATGGCAGCGCCTGAGTATCCACGGTATTGATGGCAAGGTCAAAATATTGCCCGACCGCTGCCAGGTTGGTAAGTACTTTGAAGAGGAATTCACCGTTTCCAATCATGGCAGGTTACCCACTAGTTTGATTGAACTGCGTGAAGATACCGATTTACCCGGCTATCATAACGCGCTGGCTTTCAGTCTTTTTCGACGGGATTCACATAGCTGGCGCACCAGGATTTTCTGTCAGCGCCGGGGGCAGTACAGTCTGGGAATTCTAAATGCCAAAATCACCGACCCTCTGGGGTTCTTTCCCCGATACCGTGGATTTGGTGAACCCCAGAAAATCCTCGTCTATCCGCGGATAGTGGACCTGCCCTTCTTCCAGGTCTTACCCCGCCAGGAACCAGCGATGGGACTGCGCCGCTGGTTATCAAGCGAGGTCGGCCCCAACGCCGCCCGCGTACGAGAATACACCAGCGGTGACAGCCTCCGCCACATCCACTGGCATACCACCGCCCATACCGGTGTACTCATGGTCAGGGATTACGACCCTGACCGCTCCCACTACGCTTTTAAAAGCATCTGGATTGTCCTCGATATGCATCGGGCTTCTCAATCGGGAGAGGGAGATGAGACGACCGAGGAATACGGTATCGTGGTAGCCGCCTCACTGGCTGAAAAGTACCTTAGCAGCGGTAAAAGTGTGGGATTGATCGCCTCGGGTGACCGACCTTATCTCTTTCTACCTGAGGTCGGAGACCAGCAAAGGCATCATATTATGGAAGCCCTCGCGCTGCTGAAAGCAACTGGTAATGTGGCAATCGATACCCTGCTTACTTCCCAGACAGGGCGCTTTGATGCAGGCTCTGCCATTATCGTTATAACACCTTCGGACAACCAGGGGATAGCCACGCTGCTTCGCCGTATCGCCGACCGCGGTGCCATAGTCACCGCCATCTTACTTGATTCCCTCAGCTTCGGAGGTAACATCAACGCTGCAACGACTGCAAACAGCCTTATTTCGAGTGGTCTCCAGGCCCATGTCGTCAGACGCGGTGTGGATATAGCGAGAGCGCTTGACAGCCGATTGCTTTCTTCGAATATACCATACATTAGAGATAGAGTATCAAAGTGACCAGCAATAACCAAAAACAGGAGAAGCTACCATATCAATCAGAAAAGCCGCAAACCAAAGTAATATCATGGACAGGCTTGAAGTCCCGACTGAGTAACTGGCACCGGTGGCTGAATATTGTCCTGCTTTTCCTTGTTCTTGAGATTGCCGTGCTCTCTATCGAGCAGGCACGATGGATTACACCCCAGCCGTCGCTAACACTCGTTCTTGTCCTTGCCATGCTTGCTGCCTGGTTGCTGGTCAGGAGCCGTCTCCCCGGCATAGTAGCGCATTTCCTGGCGCTGGTCATCGGTATCCTCCTAACATGGTGGCAGGCAACAATTGTGGTAGCTCCCGGCGAGGCAATCCTGTACTTCGCTGTGTTTCTCGCTTTTCTAACCTGGGTAATGGGCTACGTAGCGACATGGTTCCTCTTACGAAGAAAAAATGCCTGGGTGGGCGCTTCACTGGGTGCTACCGTTATCCTGGTAAACCTCAGTAACCTCCCCGGAAGGTACTATTTCTTCTTCGGTTTCTACTTCATCGTTGCTATGCTCCTGATTACCATGACCCGTATAACCAAGCAGCATTACACAATGGAAGGTAGCACAGGTTATCCCGGACGGGGTCTGCTCTACTTTGCGGTTTCATTAGTCTGTCTCGGTATACTGGCAGTTTCTGTTGCCTGGGTAACACCGGAAATACGAACTCCACAACTCCAGACAGCAATAGCCACCAAGATACTCTGGAAACATGATATCGAGGAATCTCCGATTAACTTCTTCGGTGCAATACCGGCAAAGCAGCCTTTAAATACCAGTAGCACGCGCCGCGACCTGTTTTTTGACGAAGAGTGGCACGATGGCGACCAGATTCATTTCGTAGTTAATACCGACCGCCCCTCTTACTGGCGGGTACATGTATATGATACGTATACAACTCAAGGCTGGACGAATAGTGCGACCGACCGTTATCTGCTGGAAAAAAATGTGAGGTGGTCTGACCCTGGTGCCTTTATAGAGCGTGATAAGATAACCTATACAGTAGCAACGTATTTGAGGACGGATGTCTTGCTGACTGCCGGCAGGTTCATATCTTCTGATACAACTGTCTTGTTGCATAAGAGCGAAGGAGAAGTTTTCGCCGTAACCACACCGCGTCTGCTCAGACCTGATGAGCGTTATACAGTTACCTCGATAATCTCTTCAACGTCACCAGAAAGCTTATCTAGGGCTGGTACGGGCTATCCGAAATATTTAGAGGATGATTACCTCCAGTTGCCCCCTGATTTTCCTGAAAGTGTCAGGCAACTTAGTAAAGACTTAGTTAATGAAGCAAAAACACCCTATGATAAGATAGTTGCGATAGATGACTATCTATCCAAGATTCCTTATGAAGAAGAAATTGAAGCTCCACCTCAAGGTACTGACGGCGTGGAGCATTTCCTGTTTACCCAGAAGTCGGGTTATTGCCTCCATTATGCCTCAGCCATGGTGGTAATGCTCCGCTCCGTTGATATTCCGTCAAGACTGGTTGTCGGCTACCTTCCCGGTGAACGGGATGCCGATACCGGAAGATACATCCTTCGGGACAAACACTATCATACCTGGCCTCAGGCCTATTTTCAGGGCTATGGCTGGGTGGACCTGGAGGTAACACCCAGTGCCGAGAGCGAGGTAGGAATAGAAACACCATGGGTAGCCGACCAAATCATTGGAGAGTGGCGACAACAGGATGCGTGGGTGGATTGGCAGATGCTGGCCGCCTTATATGGACAGATTTACTCCGGAACAGATGAAGCAAGTACTGCTATAACGTTTAAAAGCCGGCGCTGGCCTTTTGCCGATGTTTTAGGAACGACCCTTCTATATATTATCATTGGCGTTGCTGCCGCTATGGTATTAATATCGCCGGTACTCGCTTTCAGGTCAAACTTCTATCGCTGGCTCTGGCATGTCAACAGGTCAGACTGCGCAGCCACTGAATATGCTAAAATGAGTGCCCTTACCTCCCTTCTCAAACTGGGCCCCAAACCTCACCAGACACCCCTGGAATATGCCGCTGAGCTCGGTTCGGCTTTTCCTCAGCAGGCAAAAGCCGTTGATACCGTTGTACAGACCTATCTCAAGAAACGATATGGCCGCAGTGAGGGGAAACTGGGACTCTTCGAGGAGGCGGAGGTATTAAAGTCGCGTTGTGATATATACCGTACGCTTCTCAAACGCCTAAGCATGTTCAAAAAGCTGTTCCACAAGTGATGACGACGGCCCGTTATATGCTCTACCAGATTCGACTTATGCCAGTAACTTTTCTTATATAAAATCCTGCTAATCTTTCAACTTTGACAAGGCCACTCATAATGACTAAACTAAAATCCAGTATGTTAAATTAGCATAAATTTATGTACTGGTTTGGAGGCACTCAATGCAGATAGGAGGCTATCATGCAACTGGAAGGTAAGGTAGCGATTGTTACTGGCGGCGGTAAAGGTATCGGCAGGGCCATTTCTCTCGCCTTTGCGAGCGAGGGGGCCGATGTGGTAGTGGCCGCCAGAACTAATGCTCCCCTGAAGGAGGTGGCCTCGGAGATTGAAGCCATGGGCAGAAAAAGCCTCGTTGTGGTTACTGACCTACGCCACCCTGAGCCTGCACTAACGCTGGTAGACAGGACCCTTGAGAAATTCGGTAAGGTCGATATACTGGTTAATAATTCGGGAATAGAGGGTCCCATCATGAATGTTGCCGAAATGGACCTTGAAGGCTGGAACGAGCTGCTGGCCGTGAACCTCACCGGAGCCATGCTCTGTGCTAAATATGTCCTCGAGAAAAGCATGATTCCCCGTCAGAGTGGCATTATCATCAACATATCCTCTGGGCAGGGAAGGAAAGGGCCTCCTTTAAGAAGTGCCTACGGTTCCTCCAAGTTTGCCATGATTGGCCTAACCCAGAGCCTGGCCTCGGAGGTGGGTCAATACGGTATCCGTGTAAACTGTATCGCTCCCGGTCCGGTCGAGGGCGAACGTATTGAGCGGGTCATTAAAACCACACGCGAGAAGATGGGCCTCAGTGCTGAACAGTTTATGGCCGGCGCCGGGGCGAGGTCAGCTCTCGGTAGAATCGTAAAACCCGAGGAAGTGGCCGCTCTGGCGGTCTTCTTGGCTTCGGAACAGTCCAGTGCCATCACGGGACAGACAATTAACTGCGATGCCGGAATGCAGATGAACTAAACCGATATACTTACATATCATGGCAGCAATAGCAGTATTTACTTGGCCTGAGAAAGAAGGTAGACTAAAGACTGAGAATTTGAACCAACACAGGAGTTCTTGGAAAGGGTAGCCGGATTATGGCAGGCATTGTATCGTACGGGGCGTATGTGCCTTTACGCAGGCTGGGCCCGGGTACCGAGGGATGGAACCTCCCCGGTGAGAAAGCGGTGGCTAACTGGGACGAAGACAGCCTGACCATGGCGGTAGCCGCTGCCATTGATTGCCTGGGTGATATCGACCGCAGTACAGTTGACGGGCTGTATTTCGCATCGACCACGCCGCCCTACATGGAGAAACTGGCCGCAACGACGACCGGGTGGGCCGCCGACCTCCGTACCGATATTCTTACCACTGATTGTACCGACTCGTTGAGGTCAGGGACGACCGCCCTCAGGCTGGCGGTCGATACAGTTAATGCGGGTTCCGCCAAACGACTACTTGTGACGTCTGCCGACCTTCGTATGGCTACACCGCGGGGAGGACTGGATAACAATCTCGGAGATGGTGCTGCCGCCCTGCTACTGGGTGATACAGATGTCATCGCCACAATTGAAGATAGCTACTCTGTCTCCAACGAGATACTTGACATGTGGCGTGTTAGCGGGAGTAAATATATCCGTTCCTGGGAAGACCGGTTTGTCTATGAGGAGGGATACCTGAAAATTCTCCCGGAAGCTGTGACCAGATTTTTAGAGAAATGCGGTATTAAGGTAAAGGACATAAACAAGGCCGTTTTTTACGCACCTGACCTACGCCGGCACCGCCAGATGGGCAATTTACTGGGGTTTAAACCTGAGCAGATTCAGGAGTCCTTTCTAGACAGGATGGGAAATACCGGTTCTGCGTTCAGCCTGATGCTGCTAGTAGCCGCCCTGGAAGATGCCGCACCCGGAGACAGGATACTCCTTGCCAGCTACGGCGATGGGGCTGATGTTTATCTTCTGCAGGCAACCGATAAAATTACTGCAATCAAAGGCAGGCGGGGAATGAAACATAACCTTTCTTCGAAAATGCTCATGCGTAGCTATGACGAATACCTTGCCTACCGCGAGTTCGCCGCGTCAGACCCGGAGAAGCCCGGGGGAGCCTCGGCATCAGTAATCCACCGGGAGCGCGACGCCATCTACGCGCTGCACGGCGTCAAATGCCGCATCTGCGGTACCCTTCAATACCCCCCGCAGAGAGTCTGCACCGGTTGTCAGGCCAAGGACAACTTCGAACCCGTACGGTTCTCCGATAAAAAGGGGAAGGTATTTACTTATACGCTGAAATACAGCGGTGATATTCCAGCCTTCGCACGACCGATAGTGGATACTATGGTTGATTTCGAAGGCGGGGGCAGGGCTATTTTCGGCATGACGGACATGATAGCTGATAAGGTAAAAGCAGGCATGGACGTTGAGATGAGCTTCCGAACGCTTGGCACCGGCGGTGGTATCCGCAACTATTCCTGGAGATGTATGCCACCCAGAGACAGCTGGCTGCCGGAGGAGATGGGTTAGATGGAGAGTATCAAGGACAGAGTTGCCATTGTCGGCATGGGATGCACCAAGTTCGGTGAAAACTGGGATAAAAGTGCCGAAGATATGCTCGTGGATGCCGCCTATGAAGCCTTTGAGGATGCCAGCATAGAACCAAAGGATATTCAGGCGGCCTGGTTTGGGACCACCCGTATGGGAACCGCCGAACCGCTGGCTACCGCCCTCAAACTCGACTATATTCCGGTCACCAGAGTAGAAAACCTGTGCGCCACGGCCACCGAAGCTGTCAGAAATGCCTGTTTCGGTATTGCCTCGGGCGCTTACGATATCGTCCTTGCTATCGGGGTGGAGAAACTGAAAGACCAGGGTATGGGCGGTCTGGGCACGGTAACCGGCGCCGGGGGAAACGGCACACTTGAGTGGGGGATGTCGGCGGCTATGTTCTTTGCCAGGATGGCTACCAGATATATGAACCATTACGGTCTAAATTATGACGAATTCAAACAAATCCTGGCCAAAATATCGGTAAAGAACCATTACAACGGCTCGCTCAACCCGAGGGCACACTTCCAGAGAGAAATAACTGAAGAGCAGGCGATAAATGCTCCTATAATATGCTGGCCGCTGGGACTGTACGATGCCTGCGGTGTCAGTGACGGTTCCGCCGCCGCTATTCTCTGCCGCGCTGACATGGCTAAGAATTTCCGCGATGATTACGTCTTAATCAAGGGACTGGGGCTGGCTGTCGGTGCCCGCCAGGGATATCTGCAATCGGGTTACGATATGGTACACATGGAGGAAACAGTACGCGCCAGCCAGCAGGCGTATAATATGGCCGGTATCAGGGAACCCTTTAAAGAGATAGACCTTGCCGAGGTGCATGACTGCTTCAGTATTACCGAGCTGGTAACAATGGAGGACCTGGGATTCTGTCCGAGGGGTAAGGCCCCGGAATATGTCGAGGCCGGAACCTTCGCGCTGGACGGAGAACTGGCTGTCAATCCCGACGGCGGACTGAAAAGCTTCGGACACCCTATCGGCGCCAGCGGACTGAGAATGATATACGAGATATACAAGCAGATGCAGGGCAAGGCCGGCCCGCGCCAGAGGAAGAATCCCACCCTGGGCCTGACCCATAATTTCGGCCTAAACCCAGGCAGCGGTATTGGTAGCGTAACGATACTGGGGCCGAGGGATTGATATGTCATTGCGAGCGTAGCGAAGCAATCCCATAAACTAGGTCAAGTCAATGATTGGGATTGCTTTGGGCTCTTGCCCTCGCAATGACTAGTAACAAAAGATGTCATTCCAGCGAAAGCTGGAATTCCAGGGTGGTGGTCTAGATTATCAGGTCAAGTCTGATAATGACGATGAATTTCAGGAAGGAGGGCGCGTGAGTATTAACAAAGTTGTCGGCAGCTTTGACGAGGCGGTCGCTGATATTTTCGACGGCGCCGTTATCCTGATGGGCGGTTTCGGACCGGCCAACGGCACGCCAAGCAACCTTCTGAGGGCGGTAGCCAAACTTGGCGTGAAAAACCTGACTCTCGTGGCTAATACGCCAGGATTTGGCCGACCAGCGCCGGGCACGAAATCTTTCAGGAAAACTCCTCCCAACTATGATGACGGCGGGCTTCTGATACAGTCCGGGCAGGTAAGTAAGGTCATCTGTGCCTTCCCGGGTATGTCCCGCCCTGGCATGACGGCTCCCCTACATGAGAAGTGGGAAGCCCGCGAATTGGAAGTGGAGATGATTCCACAGGGCACACTGGCCGAGAGAATCAGGGCGGCCAAGGCCGGAGTCTCCGCCTTCTTCATACCTACCGGTGCCGGTACTGTTTTTGAAGAAGGCAAGGAAACCAGGGTGATTGACGGTAGAAATAATGTACTTGAATATCCCCTGAAAGCCGATTTTGCCCTGATACGCGCTCATAAGGCCGACAGATACGGTAATCTGGTGTATCAAGGAACATCCCGGAACTTCAATCCGGTTATGGCGGGTGCCTCAAGGGTAACCATAGCCGAGGTAGATGAGCTGGTGTCGCTCGGGGGATTAGACCCGGAAGCAATCGTTACCCCCGGCATATATGTCGACCGGGTGGCGGTCAGACAGAATGGAGTGTAAGGAGCCTGAGATGAAAGCACGACTTGACGAGCAGACCATGGCCCTCAGGGTAGCTCGAGAGTTCAAAGACGGTATGATAATCAACCTGGGCTTCGGTATTCCCACGCTGGCCGCCAATTTTATCCCCGAGGACAAAGAGGTTCTCTTTCATGCCGAGAATGGCTGCCTCGGCTACGGCCCTATGCCCACTACCGAAGAAGAGGAAAACTTCCACCTGGTCAACGCTACAGGTACCTTCGCCACCCACAAGCCCGGCATGTGTTTCTTTGACCATGCCGAGTCCTTCTCTATGATAAGGGGCAGACATATCGACCTTTGTGTCCTCGGTGGCCTTCAGGTATCGGAGAAAGGAGACCTGGCCAACTGGGTTACCGGCGTGGGGAGGCCGGGTAATATCGGTGGTGCCATGGACCTAGCATTCGGGGCACATCACCTGATTGTGGTGATGACTCATATTACGAAAGAAGACGAACCAAAGATTCTCAAACAGTGTACCTATCCGCTTACAGCGCCCCGCTGCGTGAATTTGATAATAACCGATATCGCCGTCATCGATTTCACCCCGGACGGCCTGGTGCTCAGGGAAAAGGCGCCCGGCTGGGAGGTCGATGAAATCCAGGCCCTGACGGAGCCGAAACTGAAAATCTCCGACGACCTGAAACAGATGGAAATCTAGATAAAATCTATTGCTATTGGCAGGCCTGACCCGGCGATCCAGAGAACAGCTCTATCTCGGCCGTGGATGACCTAATTCAGTCCACAAACTTGAACATCCGGGTAAGCCCGCCGGGAGTCCTCAGGTTGTAGAGGCGCACGGCATTGCCACCTAGGATAAGGTTCATGTCGTCCTGGTTGATGTCCAGCCTCTGTATCTGCTTCAGGCTCCAGCCCCAGATATCCACCTGGTGCCGCGGGATACCCTGCTTTAAGTCCTGCCGGGTATAGCCTGGAGGATACCTGTTCAGTTGCGAGTATACCGGCAGGCTGGCACCCCAGTCGGTGCCCCATATCAGCTTCTCGGCGCCGACACTGGGGTCATTCAAGGCCTTGTAATAGAGCTCCGTCCACCAGCGTCCCGTCTCCAGATAGATGTTCTTGTGGCTGGCAGCGACGTGCAGGGCCTGCTCATAGAACCATTCCCACCAGCCACCCTCGATGCCGGCATGCTCCAGTATTAGAGGGACGTCCGGGTAAGCGACCGTCAGGGTATGCGCCCACAGGGGATTATAGGTCGATGGAAAGCTGTGATAGGCAATGGCGTATCCTCCCGGCGTACCAGCATGATAACGGATGGGGATATGGTACTGCCGGCCCAGGTCCATCATCTTCATCATATTACGCATCATGGTCTCTTCGTCGGTAAAGATGGTCCCACCCATGCCTCCGCCAGTTACAGGCATACCCTCACCGACCCCCACAAAATCACCGGTATCGAGCAGTCTAGCCAGTTCGGCGATGGCACCGTCAATTGTCCATTCCTCCTCGCCGGCGGCACACCGGTCGCTGTATTCTTTGGAATTGCAGTTGGCTACGAATCTTTCTGGGTATTTCTTCACCTGCTCCACGTTTGTCTTGTTGGTCATACCGAAAGCCGGCTCGATGATGCACATATCCACTCCGTAACAGTCCATATCGTAAATAAGACGCGGCGAGTTGTCATAAGCCTCGATTTGATGCATGGCTTTGCCAAGGTCGCTGTAATCCTTGGAGCCTCTCAACGCTTTCCCGGCGGCGTGGCGTTGAGAATGAACATGCGTATCAACAATAAATCTTCCCAGCTTCATTATCTTCCTCCGATTTTTGTTTTTACTTCGGTCTTTATTCGCCTGAATTCTATACTCATATATTCTTTCCGTCAAGTTGATGTGCTTTCGATTCGACTGGCTCCGGATAATTTGAATGCGACGCCGAATCTTAGTAATATTAATGCACAGTATATCCATTATTTATAGTTATGAAAAATTCGCTTCTCTTAACTTGCACCGGTTTCCTCACGCTGTCAATAGTTTTTTTCACTACCTGCACCGCGGAAGCGCCATCTCCAATTATTGATCAGCCGGAATCGAGTCCAGAGAGTGGAGCAACACCAGTCTATACTTACAATATCATCGCCAGCTACTATCATGACCCGAATGCCTTCACACAGGGTCTGGTCTACGACGAGGGGATATTGTACGAAGGCACCGGTCGCTACGGCCAATCCAGCCTGCGCAAGGTAAATCTGGAGAGCGGTGAGATATTACAGATACATGAGTTACCCGACGAATATTTCGGCGAGGGTATAACCGTTTTTCAGGACAAAGTGTTTCAACTGACCTGGAAATCAAATACAGGCTTTATCTATGACAGGGAAAGTTTTCAGTTTATCCGTGATTTCTTCTATCCCACCGAAGGCTGGGGCCTGACTCATGACGGTATTTATCTGATTATGAGTGACGGAACACCCAGATTGCACTATATTAACCCCGATACTCTTGAAATAGTCAGACACATTGAGGTCTTTGACAAAGAAACCGCTGTGACCAGACTTAACGAACTGGAATATATAAACGGGGAAATCTATGCCAACGTATGGCAGACGGATAAAATCGCCCGGATTTCGCCTGAGACGGGTATGGTGGTGTCTTGGATAGACCTCACCGGGCTGTTGGACACCACCGACTACCAGGGAGATGTGGATGTCCTCAACGGCATCGCCTATGATACCGGGAATGACCGGCTGCTGGTTACCGGGAAGCTCTGGCCCAGAATCTTTGTTATAGAACTCAAACTCCCGCCAGCATCATGAACAGAACAATACAATAGTAACTCTATTGTTGACATTTCTGGACTCACTAGCAATAATACGCTTGTCGGGCTGTCAGGTTTCACTATGAGAAGCCGTAATAAACTGCCTGTATCCAATAAAGTCACATCAAATTCGTATATAATGTGAGGTGTGTCATGCCTGAAAGCCAAGGGGATTTTATAAGAGAACCGGCGAGGAATATTCCCGTATATAAAAAAGTAGACGTTGTTGTTGCTGGCAGCGGTTCAGCTGGACTGGCAGCCACCGTATGTGCTGCAAGAAATGGGGCTGACGTACTGCTTGTTGAACGTAACTCCTTTTTGGGCGGACAATCCACAGCGTCATTTCAGGTATGGTTTGGCGGCGCCACCGATATTCTGACCGGATTCTCCAAGGAAATGGCCGAAAGGCTCGATGATCTGGGTGCCGCGGGACTGCTCGAACGGTACCGGACACAGACCCAGGAAACCGGTATTATGCCACTCTCATATCATATTACCATCGACCCTGAGGTGTGGAAGTATATTGCCTATGATATGGTGGAAGAGTCCGGTGCTAAAATGATTACGAATACATGGGCGGTTGATGCCATCGTAAAAGACCGGGAAATCAAAGGGATTATCATCGAAAACAAATCCGGACGCCAGGCAATCCTGGCCGATGTGGTCATAGATGCAACCGGAGACGCGGACATAGCCGCCAAAGCAGGGGCATCCATTGATAAGGTTCCAAAAAGCGGTTATCTGATGGGCATGGTAATGCTGTTCCGCGTAGGCGGCATCGACTATCAGAAGATAGCGGACTATGCGAGGGAGCACCCGGATGACTTCATGCCCGGTTCGGGTGTGCCTCCCGGTGACTTCGATGGAAAGAATATGGCGTCGATACAGGGTATTGGAGGATGGAGTTCGCTGGTAAAGAAAGCCAAGGAAAAAGGGGTCCTCCCCGGTGACTGGCAGAGTGGGTGGGGCCGGGAAAGTTTCAGTATATGTGTATCGCCCTCGGCTATAAAGCGCGGTATTGGCTATTTCGACCTTATCCACGTTTTCAAGCGCTTCCCCTGGAATGCGGAGGATGTCTGCCAGGCCGAGCTTGAAGGAAGGAGACGCATACAAACGTTCGTTGAATTCCTCAAAACAGTCCCCGGCTTCGAGTCATCCTTCCTTATCGATACTGCGCCGAGTATTGGATTGCAGGATTCCAGACGTATAATCGGGGACTATGTTCTGACAAGAAAGGATTTATATGAAGGCCGGACATTCGATGATGACATCTGCCTCATCACTCTCACATGGCCGGATATACACGTATCCGAAGATGAAGGGTGGATAATGCATCCTTCGGACGGCAGTCAGGGAGACGAGTCCTATCGGCGTCAAATACGTGAAGTTACCTATTTTCAAACAATATTCGGTGTCCCTTATCGGTGTCTGATTCCCAGGAATATCGACCGTCTCCTCGTTGCCGGACAGACGATTTCCATGACCTACATGGCGCACGAACCGGGACCGTGCCGCGGTATGGTGCCCTGCATGCACTGGGGACAGGCTGCCGGCACGGCGGCGGCCATTGCAGTCAAGCAGGGAGTATCACCCAGAACGGTGGATATCCCAACTCTCAGAAAGACCCTCGAAAGCCAGGGCGTGAACCTGCGTAAAGACGCCATAGATCTCTCGGAAGTACGCGCGAATATTGAGCGCCGGGGAATGAAAATAAGCCGTATCGTGTAGAGCAGCACATTTTATAGAGAGAACTCACTCATTTTCGAAAGGAGAAACGGATATGAAACTACCGTATGAGTTAAAAATCGACGCCTACGCACACATCGTACCACCGAAATACTTGGAGGCCATCCGCAAGGTAGCACCGCAGATGGTCGACCGACAGATTATGCCCACTCCACCATTATATGACCTGGATGCCAGGTTCCGGATAATGGACAAATACGAACCGCTCAGGCAGGTATTGACATTGGGACGGATTCCTGTTGAACATATGACCGGGCCGGAAAAAGCGGCTGAACTGGCGCGGCTCGCCGATGACGAGATGGCCGAGCTGGTTACCAAGTACCGTGATAGATTTTGCGGCGCCTTAGCCACTCTGGCCATGACTAATATGGATGCGGCGCTGGCAGAGGCAGACAGATGTATCAAAGACCTAAAGTTTAAGGGTGTTTATCTCCACACCCCAGTGGATGAGAAGCCGCTTGACTCACCGGAGTTCCTGCCGCTCTATGAAAAGATGTCCCAGTATGACCTGCCGATAGTCATCCACCCGATGAGAAAGATTGACCACCCGGACTACCTCACCGAGAAAGAATCGAAGTACAATATGTTCAGCCTTTTCGGCTGGCCGTACGATACCACGTCAGCCATGGCACGTCTGGTTTTCAGCGGCATTATGGAGAAATACCCCAATTTGAAAATAGTCACGCACCACTTAGGCGGCATGGTCCCGTTCTACGCGGAAAGGATAAGGCAGTTCACCCAGGTAGCTAGGGTAGGAGAACAAGGACTTGGATTGAGATTGGATGCGATCGACTATTTCAGGATGTTTTATGCGGATACTGCCATCTACGGTAACCCTGCAGCATTGATGTGCGGCCATGCCTTCTTCGGTGCTGACCATATATTATTCGGAATCGATTTCCCCCTTGGCGACACCGAGCACGGCGATAGGAACTACCGACAGACAATAAACGCCATTGAACAAATGGATATTACAGAGGAAGACAGGAAGAAGATATATGAAGATAACGCCCGGCAGCTTATGCGTTTGCCGATTTGAGATATCAAAAGCAACAGTTAGAAGAAGGAAGTAGCCGATGAAAGAATCAAAGTATGAGAAATATGTCGTAAGAAAACCGGCGATTGTCAAAGGTGGCGAAGACGAGTTGCCGGAAACCGATGAGATACCATTAAGGAGCGCGCTAGATACCGGACCCATGGTGATATTCTCCAAGAATTTCGTGGAAGAATCCAATTCGATTATTGAGTACGGGATTATATCGGGAGACATTACCATCGGGACCGGGGAGGCGCCACCACCGCATAAACATGATTACGAGGAGATATTTCTCTTCCTGGGGACAGACCCCAAAAACGTCAGAGACCTGGGAGCGGAAGTGGAGTTCTGGATAGGTGAGGGAGAGGAACGGGAAAAAATCGTATTTAACACCTCATCGAGTATATACGTACCACCGGGAGTCACCCATTTCCCTCAAATCTGGCGAAACGTCAAGCGACCCGTTATGACGGTGATAATTATGCCTTCCTGCGCGAAACGAGCTATAAAACCCATATCTCCATAGGGCAGGACAGAATGGGCGGGAAACAGTCGCACAGGTAAAAGCAGCATCGTTATTAGTTGATACTGAGTTCTCCTCAGCGCCTTACTTCTACTCAATACTTCGTCACAAACCAAGACAGATAAAGGAGGCAGTAATGATTGCAGAAGATAAACTGGTAAAACTGGTCGGTTCTGGCAACATAGACCGCGAACAAGCGACGCTAAAAGAATACTCCAGAGACATGAGTTTCGTTAATGCGATA
>Ga0209427_10001733_pt1 | contig 25277 bp, 18 predicted proteins | sample DeeMarSWOR136_30_FD_187465 | JGI IMG/M metagenome (GOLD analysis project Ga0209427, IMG submission 187465) | Marine sediment microbial communities from White Oak River estuary, North Carolina - WOR-1-36_30 (SPAdes) (version 2) | ecosystem: Environmental > Aquatic > Marine > Intertidal zone >...
GTTCATCTCGATGCTGAACAGCTGTTCTGCCCGTTTTCTTCCCGCTTCGCCCATTCGCTTCCTTTTATCCGCGTCTCTGGCCAGTTCCAGGATGGCCAGGGCCAGTCCGTCCGGGTCCCCAGGCGGTACGAGTATCCCGGTTTTCCCGTCCTCGACCGCTTCAGGATTGCCGCCGGTATCAGTAGCGATCACAGGCTTTGCGCAGGCCATGGCTTCTATTATGACCCGGGATAGCCCTTCCAGGTGGCTGGTGGAAGGCAGGACGGTAATATCCAGGCAGCTCATTATTTGCGGAATGTCTTCCCTGTTGCCGATGAACCTGACTTTATCTTCAATTCCCAGTCCTGCGCTGAGTTCCTCGAGTGTTTTCCTGTAGACGGTATTCCCGTTTCCGACGATCACGGAGGTGACTTCGGGCGCTTGTTCAGCGATTCTTTTCGCTGCCTTTAAAAGAACATCCTGGCCTTTCCCCGGGATGAGCTGACCCAAAGTCCCGACCAGGACCGAGCCCGCTTCGATACCCAACTCTTCTTGCAGCTTCCTGTCAGGATACATTGGCTTGAATTGAGTCAGGTCCACTCCGTTGGGGATGACTACCAGCTTATCAGATGCCAAGTCATATCCCGCGAATCGGAGACTGGCTGCCCGGGATACGGCGATAACCTTTCGCGACCGATTGTATAAAAATCTGTCTAATGATTTCTTTTCCGCTGTACTGACGCGCACATGCCAGATCAAAGGTGTCTTTGTTTTTCGGACAGCCAGGCTGGCGTACAGGGCCTGGCGGGGGGAGTCGCTGTGGATCAGTTCGATCTTCTTCTTCCGGATCAGCCTCCGCAGTTTGAACACGGTCGCAGCTGTCGAGAAAATGTTCGGTGTCTTGAGGCTTCCCATCCGGATTATTTCCGTCTCGATGCCCAGCTTCTCGGCTTTCTCTACCAGGCCTCCCTCAGTCGGGCAAACCAGAAAAGGCCTGAATTTGGTCCTGTCCAGCCTTTCCAGGAGAAGCAGGAGGCTCCTCTGTCCTCCGCCCAGCATCTCGCCGGAAAGAGAGGTGAACAAAAGGTTATACTGTTGCATTGTCTTTTTTTGGGCCGGCTAAACCCAGATACAGATCCTCTATTTTGGAGAGCATTGTTTTCCTGGTGAATTTCTGGGCAAAGCGGTTTCTGCCTTTTTTTCCCATGGCTTTGGCTCTGTCCGGGTTGTCAATGAGCTCGATAATGGCCTTGGCCAGCGCAGCAGAGTCTCCGGGGCGCACCAGCAGGCCGGTCTCCCCGTCCTGGACTACTTCAGGTATGCCGCCGATGTCCGTGGCGACCGTGGGTTTTTCCATAGCCATACCCTCGATGATGGCGATCCCCAATCCCTCTCTGGAGGAAGAGGGGAGGACGAAGATGTCCATCAGGGAGAGCAGGTCTGGAATATCCCTGCGGGCGCCGGTGAAGATCAGCGATGACTGGAGGCTCAATCCCAGAGCTTGCTCTTCCAGGCTCTGGCGGAGAGGCCCGTCTCCCACGATCAGAAACCTGGTCGCGGGGTATTTTTCTCGTATCTTGGCCGCTGCCTGGATCAAGTATTTCTGTCCTTTATGGGGTGTTAGAGACGAAACAGTTCCTACTACTGGAGATTCTCTGTCGATACCAAGCCGGGCCCGTGCTGGCGACGGATCTTGAAGAGGCAAGAAGCGTTCTTCATCCACGCCGTTATAGATGACAACGGTCTTATCTTCTTTGATCTTTTCATGACCCGTGACGAAATTCTTGACTGCTTCGGAGCAGCAGATGATTCTATGGGTGCAGCGGCTCAAGTACCTCTCGATGAGGAGGTGACGTTTTTTATACTCCCAGTAGGTGGAGTGCACGTGGGTGATGATGATGGGAAGGCCCGCTTTTTTGGCAGCCAGCCTTCCGATAACCGAGGCAAAGTAACCGTGGGTGTGGACGATGTCCGGTTTTTCTTTTTTAAGCAAGCGGGAGAGCCGGATTATGTTCAGGGGATTATGGTAGCTCCAGATTCCCAGGATTCTGACCTCGACTCCCTTTTCCAACAGCTCATCGGCTGTCTCACCGCCCCTGGCAAGACACCAGACTCGCGCCTCGAATCTTTTCCTGTCCAGGCCTTCGACTATGTCAGCAATGACTCTCTCGGCACCGCCGGTCTTGAGGTCCTCGACGAGATGGAAGACGCTGAGCTTTTTCATATCCCGGTTATTTCCTGGCCGCTCCGACTATAAGGGAACTCAATACCTGAGGCGCGACAAATCCCTGGATTTGAAAGAGCTTGGTGATGACGAGATGAGTCAGGCGGGCTGCCATGGCTTCAAGAATGCGTTTAAGCGAACGTTCGGGATGATTCCTGTAAGGCAGTATCCGGATATCCCGGAATCCAGCTGTCCAGAAAACCTGGTAGAGGCTTCGGTCCGTGAACCCCGCTTCATGGGTGAAATCCTTGTACCTGGGATACAGGGAAAACGGGTTGCCCATGTTTGGCGTCCGGACCAGGAAGATTCCCTTATCCCTGAGCGCCGTCTGCACCAATTTTAGGAAAGGGATGGTCTCTTCCTTGGGTATATGCTCCAGCAGGTCGTTGGCCACGACCGCATCAAAAGCGTTCTCCTTTCCCTTCAGGAACTCAAACGCATCCACCGCTTTTACTCTTTGGGTGATGTTTTGCCTGCAGAAGCTGACCTGCTGGGGCGATATGTCGATCCCCAAGAAATCAGTAAAGCCCTTTTTCTCCAGATAGTACAGAAAATGCCCAGCCCCGCAGCCCACATCCAGGATCTTTGCTTTCTTTGAAGGAGGCAGGAATTTTTCATAGTTTCGCTCGAATTGAGCCAGGGAATTCTGGTATTCCTTTTCGGAGAAGACGTTGGAATGGCTGAAGATCGAGGAAAAGTAATCTTCGAAGAGCGATTTTCTTCCTTTTTCTGTCATTTGCCGGCCTCGATGACCGAAAACATTTTCTCTATCCTGTTCATGTATGTATGCTTGCGGATGACCTCCTCGTAGCCCTGGGCTGCCATTTCCTTTCTTTCATCAGCATGGTTCAAATAATAGTCTATTTTCTCCCGTAAGTCTTCACTGTCTTTAAAGAATGCCAGATGTTTCCCGTCTTGAAACAGGGACTTCACATCCTTTTGTTCGTCGACCAGGAGGAAACTCCGGCAGGCCAGTGTCTCGTACACTCTGGGTGAAGCCTGGTAACAGGGAGTCTTTCCATCCTGGAAATGAATGGCCAGGTTGATCTTGCTGCTGGACAGGATCTTGATCCATTCGCCCGGTTTCAGCTTTTGAGCCGTGGTCCGCTTTTTTAGGGCAGAGCCCCGAGGCAGGGTCTTCCATCCCGGACCCCAGACTTTGAGGTCGAAATCGGTTATTTTCTCCAGGATTTGAGCCCGATTGGGATAAAAAGAGCCGACAAAAGCCACCTCGCTGCCCCATTCGGCTTTTTCTTCGGGTGAGATCTCTGCAGGCTTGTGAGTATCCGGGTCACAGGCAAAAGGAAGCCAGTGTGTTTTTTGGAACCCGTCCCGGGCGAGCAGCTCCTGGGCCTCTGTTCCGCCGCAAAAAATATGATCATAGAAGGCAGCGGCCTCCAGGATGGGCCGGAAGTCACGCGGCGCGTCCACTGTCCAGAGGACGGGTTTTGTACCCTGACTTTTAAGGATTTTTAACGTTTCCGGGAGGATCCGATTCCCGCCTGCGACAAGACAGAGGTCGGGCTTGACGAGAAGGGCCAGAGAAACGAGTTTGCGGTTGAGCCTTTTCAAATCCAATTTATGCAGAAAGTCCACTTTTTGCCTGACTCTTCCCGGGATGACGAACTCCCTGTCGTCAAAGGGAATAAGCTCGTGCCCGAGCTTCATTATGGCTCTTTCCGCGTATTCGGTGATAGTCCAGAAGGAAGGGTTGTGAAAGCTGCTGAAAAGAGTCTTCATTTTTTTCGCTTGAAACCCGGCCTGAGCATTTCCAAAAAGCCGGAGAATATTTCTCTGTCATACTTATCGATATAGGCGCTTTTAAAAAGGAAAATAATATAGACGCCCAGAAAAACCAGCCCGTTGACAAAGAGATAGATAAAGGCCTGGGTTCTGCTGGCTGGGGATTCAGGGTATATTTGGGCGAGTAGATACCCCGTTGCCAGGGAGAAGATAAGAGCAAGGGCACAGAAGAAGAAAGGAGCGGCAAAGATTTTTCTCAGTATCCGGAAGACAGATTCTTTGAGGCGCCGGTTAAAGGAATAGAAGAAGTAAGTCGAACCGATGATGCCCGAGAGAGATGTCCCTATGAGGGCTCCGATAAACCCGAAATTCAGGATAAGGATGATGCTGAGTGAAATGTTCAGGATAACGATGATCACGGAAGACCGCATCTCGTACTGGGGGATACCCATCCCGCGGGCAATGAGCCTTCCCATGCTGGCCAGGAGCACGAAGACATAACCCACGCTCAGCAGCTGAAGGGCCAGAGCAGATTCAGGGAAGCCTTGAAAAGTCCTGTTTCCCATCCAGAACGTCATTATCAGCGGAGCGTGGGCGATGATAAAAAATGCCAGGGGAAAAGTGATCAGGCAGAGATATTTAGAGCCGCGGGTGTACAGTTTCTGCAGATTTTCTCTGTCATCAAGAGCCTGAAGCTCTGAGGAAGCTGGGAGTATAGCCGGGAGCAGCTGCTCGGGAAAGGAGCGGGCGATCTTGGCGATCTTGGCCCCGAGCTCGTAAGACCCGATGAGCGTGGTATTCAGGAAGTAGCCCAGGAATATTTTGTCCACGTGGGTATTGATCAGCTCCGATATGCTGGCGATCCGGATGTTGATCCCGTAGACGAATGTTTTTTTAAAAATTTCCCTGTTGAAAGAAAATGGCCTGAACCTCATTTGGGGGAAAGCTTTGTAAGCCAAGATAGTCTGCAGGATGGTCGTGAACACGGCCACTATGATCCCGCTCATCACCAGGCCTTTGAGGCCGAAACCCAGGCTCAAAAACAGGATCACGCCCACGGCATTCACCACAGAAGCCAGGATGGCGATGAGGTTGGTGATATCCATCCTTTGCAGCCCCAGAAGGACAGAACGGAACACAGCCAGAGAGCCTCTGATCAAGGATATCAACAGGATGCCGAGGAATACGATGGAGACCGTGTTGAACAGGTCAGCAGGGAACTTGAAAAGATTCAGGATGGGCTTTCTGAGAAGAATGACGAGGAATGCCATGATCAGCCAGAAGAAGGTGTAATAGGCCCATCCCAGGTTTATCACCGAGTTGCAGTTCTTGAAGTCTTGTTTGGCATGGAATTCGGCAACGTATTTGACGAATGCTCCGCCTATCCCGGTGAAATCCAGGAGGCTGAGGTAGGTGACGATGACTTCCAGAAGAACCCAGATTCCAAACTGCTCCATTCCGATCCTGTGAATGATAAAAGGAGTCAGGAGAAGGCTGACCACAAGCTGCCAGACATAGCCGACGTTATTGAAGAAAGTATTCCTTATGACCGTCCGGGATTTTCCTAGTGTCATTTTTTGATCGGGAATAATGATTCCTTGTTCGAAAAGACAGAGCTGATGGTTTCTTTAGGTCCTGCGCCTTCTGGGAAAGAAAACTCGATCACTGCCTGTCCTTCCTCGACAGCTTTTTGGGTTTCTTGCTCCTCCGTTTCTTTATCTTCCTCATCCTCTCCTTCTGGCTCCGGCTCTCCTTCCTCCTCTTTTTCTATCATCGGCAGCATCATCACCAGGGCTAGAATGAACCAGAAAGGTTCCATTATCCGGATGATGATGAAGGTGTTGGCCGTAAGGGAATGGATGAGCAGCCCGATAAAGCCAGCAAAAAAGCCGAGAGCGAGGCCTTTATAGAGTTCATCATGCATTTCCCTGTGGATTTTGAGCGAGTGCTTGTAGATCGACCATAGAAGCCAGAGAAAAGCCAATAAACCGATCACGCCTGTCTCAACCAGGGTGACGATATACTGGCCGTCTATGAACCCGTAGCCTGAAACTCCACGGCCCAAAATCGGATTCTTCTTCCAGTCCTCAAAGCTCTGCTGCCAGCTTGTGATTCTTGCTGAGGATGAGGAGTCCAAGCGGATATTACCGACTTTTACCAGCTGGGATTGTGCTCCAGAGAAGGTGTATTTCACCCTGGAAAAGACAGCCTCTGGCCGGAGCACCAGAACCGAGACGATGATCATGGCCAGGACAGCGATCAGTGCGGTCCTTCTTTTCTGGAAGAGGATGAATGTGATGTAGGAGAAGATGATAGCCAGGTAAGAAGCCCGGGACAGAGTGAACAGGAAGGGAATGAAAATCAAAAAGGCCAGCCCGGCCATAGCATACTTCATCTTTTTGGACATGCTTTGCAGGAAGATTCCGACTGCGATACAGAACAGGAAGAGCAGGTATCCGCCGAAGGTGTTGGGCTCGCCGACTTCACCCTCGAACGGGGCGCTGACCCTCACTCCTCTGGGTATCTGGAGGATTCCGTAAAGCGAGACAAAAGCGCAGGTGAGAAAGAAGGCATTCAGGAAGAATTTGATCTGTTTTCTGCTGTGAACATAGTTGGCGACCAGTATGTAGAGCAGGAAGTATTCGAAGTAACGCATAAGAAAAAAGAATCCTTTCAGGAAGGAGACATGATCCTGAGCAGCGCCTTTCAGAGTGGCGACCAGGCAGACCAGAATATAAATAATGATCGGTCTGTTCAGAGGTGTCCTGATGAACAGAGCTAATCCTTTATTGATGGCTGTTTTGGCAAACCAGGCTATGGTGATGATGGCCAGCAGGATATCGTCGAGGCGGACAACGATATCTCGTCCCGGGATCTGGCCCAGCACGATCTCAGGAGAAAAAAGCATGGAAAAGATCAGTATGGCCAGCCCCACATCTGTGTTGACCAAAGTGATGATAAGAATGATCGAGAAGAAGAGAAGTGCGAGGACGATCTTGAAGGAGCCGCCGGTTATGAGCTGGCCCAGGATGATTCCGATGGCCAGGATAGCCAGGATGAGCAGCGCAGAACCCAGTTTCTGTTGTTGCCACTCGATTCGCATGTTCACCCTTTAGGGTTGAGAATGGTGAAAATTGCTGGGGGTTTGAGGTCAAGAAAGGAAGGCAGAAATCCTGTCGGGTAAAGACTGCAAGAGTATTTTTCTATTTTTGCTCCCTTTTTTCTCCATAGTATCTGTAATAACGGTATCTTTGGGAAGGAGTGACATCTTCAACAAACCGGGCTTTCAGGTTGTTGATGACTATTCCCAGGACCCTCACGTTGACATTCTCCAGCTGGATTTTGGCGCGAAGGAGTGCATTGCGGGAAGTTTTGCCGGCCTGATAGACGATGATGGCCCCGTCCGCTTTGGCTCCCAGAATGGCTGAATCGGTCACCGGAAGGGTGGGAGCGCTGTCCAGCAGGACGAGGTCATAGTTCTGTTTGAGTTCCTTGAGCAGCTCGCTCATTTCCGGAAAGCTGAGCAATTCGGATGGGGTCGGGGTATGCTCCCCGCAAGTCATGATATGCAGATTCTCAATGCCTTTGGTCTTTATGATCCGGTCGTATTCAAGCTTTCCGAGAAGCATGTCGGTTGTGGTGTTGATCGCGTCTTTCCAGGCAACGTTCCCGATCAGGACCTCGGATAATCCCGGACTTCGAGGAACGCCGAATAACTTATATATCACCGGTTTTCTGAAATCAGACCCGATGATCAGGGTCTTCTGCCCGCTCTGGGCGAAAGCTATGGCCAGGTTGCACAGGGTTTGGGTCTTTCCCTCCTGGGGAGCGGAACTGGTGATGACGATGCAGTTTCCAAATTTTTTAAGGCCGGTCAGGTCGAGGTTGGTGCGGAGGCTCTTGTAGGCCTCGGCAGCGATCGAGTTGGGTTCAAAAAGCACGACCAGGCGTTCCTGGCTCAGGCCACCCTCCTCAATTTTTGGCTTTTTTCTGAATCTCTCAAAGTAGCGTTTTCCTGTTTTTTCCATGGCTGTATTGGGAATGATCCCGAGAACAGGGACTTTGATGAGTTCTTCGATATCGTCGATCCTTCCGATGGAGGTGTCGAAGCTCTCGGTGACGAAAGCCAGGACCATTCCCACCAGCAGGCCGGAGATGATGCCGATGAGGATGTTGAAGTTGACGTTGGGCTTGATGGGCCTGGTGGGCGATTGCGCCGGTTCGATGATTTCCACATCTCTGGCTTTTTCTGCTTCTAAAATGCGCGCTTCCTCGTACTTTGTCCGGAACATGTAATAGATGTCTTCGGCCACCTTGACGTTGCGTTTGAGCTGGATGAGCCCGATCTCCTTTGTGGAAAAGTCTTTATGCTGTTCTGATAATTGAGAGATCGCCTCGTTCAAGTCCTTTTTGGATTCATTCAGTTTTCTTTTAACGGCTATGACTTCGGGGTGCTCGTCAGTGTATCTGCTTTTCAGAGTGATCAACTGCAGCTCGGTGTTGACGATCTCTTCTTTGAGGCTTGTGATGCGGGGATCGGTCTCGAGAGGAGGCGGGCTGGTGATGTCTCTTTCCACTATAAGCGGGTTTTCCTGCCTGAATTGGAGAAGTTCATTTTGACTGTCCTGGAGATCTCGTAAATAACTGTCCAGCTGCTCTTTGACAAACCTCTTTAGCTGGGAAGCCTCTTGTATTTTGTTTTCGTAGTGAGTTTGGGCGTATATCTGGGCTGTCTTATTGACCAGATTCATGGCTTCTTCAGGGTTACTGGAGGTCGAGGTGATAGCGATGATGTTGGTGTACTCGACCTGTTCCGTGTTGATTTTAGCCTGGAGCCCTTTGATCGTGGCAATACGCCCAGGGTCATTACGATCTTTATCGGTCTGAGCGGGCTTTATGTACTCCAGCGCTAAAGCCACTTTCTCCATGATCTGATAGCTTTTAATGAAATTGGCCTGGGAGGCCATCTCGTCGCCGGGAGACCAGGTGATCAGCTCGGTTAAAACCTCGGCAACGGATTTTCTTTGTTCGATCTTGACCTTGCAGGATGTGCTGTAGATTGGCGTTTGCCTGGTGGTGAAAAAAATCGTGGACGATATCACCAGGATGAAGGAAAGGATGATGATACGCATTCTCTTGCGGATGACCCGCAGGTAATCGATCAAACTCATTTCCAGCTTAGGCATAGCCTTTTGTCCTTTTTATCTCACGTACCAGAAATACCAGGTCAAAGGATAGGCAAGGTCACGCAGGAACCGCTCGATGTGGACGATAAAGGTTTTGGGAACATAAACGATATCTCCGGGGATGAGTTCTATGTTCTGGCTGATGTCTCCTTTCCTGAGCAGATGCTTTACGTTGACCCGGATCCCTTGTTGGGAGCCCAGCTCGCCCCTGATGACCATCACGCTTCTCAACACGGCATCCCGGGTCTCGCCCCCTGCTTCAGTGATGGCATCCAGCACGGTCAATTTTCCTTTGACCAGGACGATCCTGGGATTTTTCACTTCTCCGAGCACGTAGACTTTATTGAACTCCAGGGGCGGGACATAGACCGTATCTCCGCCGGAGACGAAGATGCCGTCGCTTTTCTGGGGATTAGCGAGAAGGTCATTCAAATCATAGACAAAGATACTTCCATCTTTTTTGATCAGCCTGATGTGATAGGTATCCGCGTTTCCGGTCGTGCCGCCGATCTGTCCCAGGAACTCGACCAGGGTTGTCCTCCTTCTCAGAGTGTACATCCCGGTCTTTATTTCTCCGAGAGCGGTCACTCTCTGGCTGCTGTATTCTTTGACGGTCACGAAAACGATGGGGTCGATCAGGTATCTGGCAAGAGCTTTTGTCAGCACCTCCTCCAATTGGGAGGCCGTCAAGCCCATCACGCCTAATTTTTTTATAGGGGGAAGCGAGATTTCGCCGTCATGATTGACTGCGACTTCTCTGGATATGTCCGGGTGATTCCAGACTTCTATGTTCAAGATATCTTCCGGGCCGATGAGGTATCCGGGCTCAACGAGAGGCTTCTTTTCCTCTCCCTGGGATGGAGATACAGCCTGTTCTGTCTCAGGGGGATGTGGGGCAGCGTTCTCAACAGGGTGCTCCAGGCGGATGATGACGGAATGGCCGTCTTGAGAGATTTCATAAGGCATGTCCTGAGTCAGTTCCACAAGCATGAAATTCAGACGACGCTGGCTTTTGCTTCCGGCCGGGCAGTATTCGTTTTTTATCCTTTTTATCGGACCCTTGCTGAATACCAGTTCTTCTTTTTCGCTGCTGTAGACGCTGTTCTCGGGGAAGCTGATTATCAGGCAGGGAGGATTGTCCAGCTTCGCGTTGCTGACCTGAACGGGGCCGGAGGTGGTTAAAACCAGCTCAGTCTCTGTCGGCGTTTCCTTTGTCGAGAGGGTGGTGAGATGAACGCGTTTGACCGAGGCGCAGGAAGCACAGAGGATGAGGCAGAGCGCTATGAATACAAGTGTAGTATTTTTAGCGTCTTTCATCGGAGTTTTCCCTGTACATGGGACTTTGTGATAATATTAGTTAAAATTATTGATTTCGTCAACCAATAAAACTTTTGGAGAAACATCGGGATTCTCCCCTTTTATCGGGGAAAGCTTCTCTTTTCCCTTGTTCCCTCATTTTCCCGGGCAAAGAGCATGACCCAAAAGATATTTATAATTTCCAGATTTGACCCAGAAATATCCAAAAAGTCTTTACCTGATTAACTGCTTTTGATATATAGAAATGCCGGACATGATGCAGGCTGAGTGATCCAACGCATCATGACCTGAGCTCCAGGGAAAAGAGGAATGCCAGTGAAGAAAGGCTTTGACAGCGAGAGGTATCTTAAAGAGCAGGCTGCCGCCATTTTGCAAAGAGTCAAAATGTTCAACAACAAGCTCTATCTCGAATTCGGAGGGAAGCTTCTCTTTGACTATCACGCTTCAAGAGTCCTTCCTGGCTTTGACCCGAATATCAAGATGCGTCTTCTTCAACAACTCAAGGATAGGGCAGAGATCCTTCTCTGTATATACTCGGGCGACATCGAGAGAAAGAAGGTGAGAGCTGACTTTGGGATCACCTATGACGTTGACGCTCTGAAGCTCATTGATGATTTGAGAGAATGGGGCCTGGATGTCCTGGGGATCGTGATAACCCGCTTCAATGAACAACCCGCAGCCACGATATTCAAGAATAAACTGGAGAGGCGCAACATCAAGGTTTTTACGCACCGCTTCACCAAAGGCTATCCGATGGATATCGATACCATCGTCAGCGATGAAGGCTACGGAGCGAACGAGTACATTCAGACGGAAAAACCGCTTATCGTGGTCACAGGCCCCGGGCCGGGGAGCGGAAAACTGGCCACCTGTCTCTCCCAGCTCTACCACGATTATAAGCGGGGAATAAAAGCCGGGTATGCCAAGTTCGAGACGTTCCCCATCTGGGATTTGCCCCTGAAGCATCCGGTCAATGTCGCTTACGAAGCCGCTACGGCTGATCTCGGGGATTTCAACCTTATTGATTCTTTCCATCTGGAGGCTTACCGGAAAACGGCTGTGAATTATAACCGGGATGTGGAGATCTTTCCTGTTTTGAGGAGAATTCTGGATAAGCTCACCGGAGCTGAGTCCGTTTATAAATCGCCCACAGATATGGGTGTCAACCGGGCCAGCACCGGCATCGTCAGCGATAAAAAAGTCAGAGAGGCTGCCATTCAGGAAGTGATCAGGCGGTATTTCAGGTATTCCTGCGAGTACGCCATGGGATTCGCGGAGAAAGAGACTATCCAGAGGGTGGAACTTCTGATGGAAGAATTGGACGTCAGGCCTGAACACCGGAGAGTTGTCGAACCGGCCAGGCAGGCGGCCGAGGAAGCTAAAATCAGGAAAAAGGGGAATAAAGGAATTTTCTGCGGGGCAGCTGTTGAATTGCAGAACGGCTCGATCGTAACCGGTAAAAACTCTCCTCTGATGCATGCAGCCTCGAGCCTGGTCTTGAACGCAGTCAAAGAGTTGGCTCAGATCCCTGACCATATCCATATCCTGTCTCCGGAGATCATCGAGTCCATCTCGGGCTTGAAAAAGGATATTCTCAGCGCCAGGTCAATCAGCCTGGATCTGGAAGAAACCCTGATCAGTTTGAGTATAGGAGCGACTTCCAACCCGACCGCCAGGTTGGCTTTGAACCAGCTGAAAGAGCTTCAGGGGTGCGAAGTCCATATGACTCATATTCCGACGCCGGGGGATGAGGTGGGTTTAAAGAGACTCGGGGTTAACCTGACCAGTGAGCCGAATTTCTCCACCAAAGACCTTTTCACCGCCTGAAATGACCTGGGATTGAGCCTCCCCTGATATGGTGAGAAAAAGTGAAGGGCTGCTTTTCCGGGCAGTTGTCTATTTTATGCAGGACAACAGATCTTTTATCAATTATGCACCAATACAGTAGCGTCTTCATCGATTATATAAAAACCAGGATAAATGTATGGAAGACAGGATAAATGTGTCATTGCGAGCGAAGGGTGGCAATCTCATATGAAAAATGATTGAAAATTTCATTGTGTTTTTTTGTATACTTAATTGAAAATAATTTAAGAATCTTCTCTGCTGATAATAATGACATTTTGATTTAAAGAGATTACCCTTCTGTCAAAGGTTAGAAAAATACTTGACCTTGTTGTAAGACTCGCTGAACCGCCTCATCTTGAGAGTTTAGTACCAGCAAGAGCTTGAGATTCTTAGGGCGGAATCATCTGATTCTGCCCTATTTTTTTGCAGGTTTTTTGATCTTCTTCAATTCATTCTCTGAGATTGGGACAGCCTCGATAGTGTTTCTCATTGTATAAATAGGCTTTATATCAAATGAGTAATAATCATTATTATGATTAAAATATCAAAAACAACAAATACAAAACAAAATCACATAGAACAACATTCGCTGGCTAGGTCTGTTTTTTTGCATTTGCTGCCTGCAGTTATCTAGATTATTTTCTATTTCCCTCTTGTCCGAATACCAAGTGAGAAAGGTATCCCCACTATGCTTATCATGTTAATCACCATAGCTTTTACTTTATTTTTTTTCGAGTTAGGCTACCTTTACTACCTGGGTAATAAAAAGAACGGTAAATTATCTTTGCAAGGAGTCGTACTCTATAGGAAAAAGATGCCGTTGTAGCAGTATATTCTTTTTGGAGTCCCCATTGTTGCCTGGATGATGTTTGTAGCGATTGCCGGTTGGGAAATCAATGAGTTTTTAAGAAAAATCTTTTTTTCCTGGATCCCGGACTGGCTTTACCTGAACAGGAACAGCGTAGAACAAAATACACCAGCAGTCGAAATAACGATGGCAGTTTTAAGTGTGCTTTTATTTGGAATTATTGGGCCGATTGCCGAAGAGCTCTGTTTCTGTGGGTATTTACTGCCCAGACTCTCAAAATTTGGCAAATGGGCACCCCTATTAAACGCCGTATTATTCATGCTCTACCACTTCTGGCAACTCCACCTTTTGGTGCTCTCGATTATTGCCTTGTCACCAATGGTGTATATCGTGTGGTGGAAAAGGAATGTCTATCTGAGCATAATCGTTCACTGTGCGACTAATCTCATAGGCAATATAATAGTGGGGGTCATTCAAAGATTCGGTTGACGTTGAACTGCTTCCCTAAAACTGATACAGTTTTATTTCAGATTAACTATATGATATTTCTATGTATCAAAAAAAATAAAACGAGCTAAAAAAATGCTGAAAAACTATATCAAAATCGCTTTTCGGAACATAATCCGCCACAAAGGATACACTTTAATCAATATCTTCGGTCTTGCCACAGGAATCATCTGTTGTCTTCTCATCCTGGTCTACGTAGAGGACGAATTAAGCTACGACAGATATCATGAAAAGGCTGATCAGATCTACAGGATCGTCAATGCCGGTGTCATCCGCGGCAATCAGATCGAAATACCTTTAGTCTCCGGCCCCTGGGGGCCGGCAATGGTGGAAGAACTGCCCGAAGTCCTGAAGGCTGTGCGGATAAAACCGCCTGATTCCAGGTGGGTGATCGCGTACGGAGAAAAAAGATTTCCCGAGAAGGGATTGTACTTTACAGACCCAGCATTTTTCGATGTCTTTGACGTCGAAATGGTTGTGGGGGACCCTGCACATGTGCTCGATGCACCGTATTCTATGGTGATCACCGAAGAAATGGCTGAAAAATATTTCGGCAACGAAGATCCCATCGGCAAGATTATCGTCGGTGATAATTGGATGAACTTCAATATCACCGGCATAATGAAAAAACATCCGCCATCAACCCATATGAACTATGATTTCCTGGTCAGTTTTGAAACTCTTCATAGAGCCATCGATCCCATTAACAAACAACCTTATTACGGTGATCTCGCAGAGAACTGGCAGAATTTCAGAATTTACACATATCTTTTGCTCGATTCAAAGGCCGATCCTTCTGCCGTGGAAGCCAAGATGCGAATCCTTATCGAAGAACGTCTCGGAAGAACGCTTAGACCCGCTGGGGTAGAACTGAATCCTTATCTCCAGAAATTGACGGACATTCATCTCAAGTCAGATCTTGAGGGAGAGATAGCGCCAACCGGTGATGAAAGCTACATTTACATCTTTTCTGCCGTGGCCATTTTTATACTCTTGATTGCATCCATCAATTTCATGAACCTCACCACCGCACGTTCGGAAAACAGGGCAAAAGAGGTTGGGTTGCGAAAAGTTATCGGCGCCGATAGAGCCCAGCTGATTAAACAGTTTTTAGGTGAATCCATAACGTTCACCTGTTTAGCTTCAGTGATTGCCGGAATTGCCGTTTTATTTCTTTTAACGCCTTTTAATACAATTGCGGAAAAAAATATGTCCGCTTCAAGCTTGATAAATGTGCAGACGATTTCATTATTGATCGGTTTGGTCATTATAGTCGGCTTTTTCTCCGGAAGTTATCCGGCTTTTTTTTTATCTGCATTCAGGCCAGCTGATGTATTGAGCAGCAAGAAACATAAAGGGACATCAGGCGGCATATTGAGAAAGATCCTTGTCGTGGTTCAATTCTCCATTTCTGTGTTTCTGATCATAGGCCTCAGCGTCATATACAGCCAGATGGGATACATCAAGAACAGGCCTCTCGGTTACGATAAGGAAAACATCTTGGCTGTCCCGCTCTCCGATTCCGCTCCAAGATCCACCTATGAATCCTATAAAACCACACTCCTTTCAAACAGTCATGTCAAGAATGTCTCAGCGGCATCGACACTGCCTGGAGGATTGTTCGGGATAGCATTGCTGAGGCCGGTTGGACGTCCGCCGAATGAAAATTTAACCGTCCAGATGATGACTGTCGATTATGATTTCATTAAGACATTCGGCATAGAGCTTCATGAAGGCAGGGATTTTTCAAGAGAATTCACAACCGACTTGAACAGGGCTTTACTGTTGAATGAAGAGGCAGTCAAGCAATTCGGGTTTGATTCAGGCCTGAATAAAAGACTTTCACCGGGGGGATTGGTCAATCTTCCTGTGATCGGTGTATTAAAAGACTATTACTTTAAATCCCTCCATCAAAAGATCGAACCTTTTGCTTTGTCATTAGCGACTGAACAGGCTTTTAACTGGGTGTTCATTAAAACAACAAAAGAGAGTATGTCAGAGGTTATGCAGTTTGCGGAACAAGAGTGGCGCAGAATAAATCCAGGCCATCCATTCGAATACACATTTGTGGACAGGAATAACAACATGATGTATCAGTCTGAAATGAAGTTAAGTCGGCTGTTCAGTATCTTCACCATAATAGCTATATATATCGCCTGTCTCGGACTATTTGGCCTGGCCTCTTTCACTGTCGTGCAGAGGACAAAAGAGATCGGCGTGAGAAAAGTCCTCGGCGCATCTATCGGGGGGATAGTCCTCATTTTATCGAAAGAATATGTCAAATGGATTGCTCTCGCTAATGTTTTTGCCTGGCCTCTTGCTTATTACTTTGTGCGGAGGTGGCTTGAAGGATTTGCCTATCACACAAGTCTAAATATTATGGCTTTTTTTGCATCGGGCATACTGGTACTGTTTATTGCGCTCTTAACGGTGAGTTTTCAGACATTCAAGGCCGCCACAGCCAATCCTGTGAATTCACTGCGGTATGAATGATGGATTTATAGCTGAAACTTGAAACTCCAATCAGGATTTAATAGTTAAACCCAAATTTTCCAAAGCCCTGGCTTGCTACGCTACGCTCGCAATGATATTCGAAAGGTGTTGCTGGGAGATTGAGTGAGCCCATCTGTATCCTGTTACAAAAAAGTATTGGTTATTTTATATGGGTTTAGAAAGAGACTTGAAGGGGAAGTGGGAAATGCTCTGGGATTTAATGCCGTAAAAAAAAGGAGGGCGGGAGAGGATCCTCCGTTTTTGCCCTGCTCCCTTTAAAGCCTTGGTACGCTTTGGAAGAGCCCTCCTTTGGATTCCATATACAATATCGCAAAGAAGGTTCAAACCCGCAATAGCCTTTAAGGGTGGATTTGATGATGATTTTTAAACGCCTCTTTTCACCTCTAAAGGTGACGTCTTCAACCGTTTTTCTTGGAGATAAAATGGGCAGGATTTTTTTCTTATCATTTTGGCTGCGATAATGTATGATGTGGAAAAATTTGACCGAGGAGTCGTCTCATGGATGAAGCCAAATTCATCGAAGAAAAGATCGAGGAGATAAAGTCAATCACGGAGTCAGAAAAAGCGATATCCGCTCTTTCCGGGGGAGTGGACAGCTCGGCCTGCACCGTCCTCGCTCATCGGGCCATAGGCTCTAACCTGAAAGTGATCTTTATCGACGACGGGCTGATGAGGGCCAATGAGCCTGAGGATGTGAGCAGGATATTCGCCGATCTGGGAATTCAGGTCGATATCATTGACGCCCAGGATGAGTTTTTCCATGCTCTTAAAGGAATATCAGACCCGGAGGAAAAAAGAAAAGCGTTCCGGGATATCTTCTACACGGTTTTCGGCAGAGAGGTGATGAGAAGCGAAGCGAAGTTTTTAGTGCAGGGGACGATTGCCGCAGACATCATCGAGACAAAAGGCGGTGTCAAGACCCAGCACAACATCCTCGAGCAGATAGGAATCGACCCTGAGAAAGGATTCGGATTCAAAGCCGTTGAACCTCTGAAGGAACTGTTCAAGCATGAGGTCAGAAAGGTGGCTCAGGCACTCGGGCTTCCGGAGAGGATCTGCTCCAGAATGCCCTTCCCGGGTCCGGGCCTGGCAACAAGAGTGGTCGGCGAGGTGACTCGAGAGAGAGTGTCTCTGATCAGAAAAGCCACCCAGATCGTGGAGGAGGAAATAGAAAGCCTCAAGCCTTTTCAGGCGTTTGCTGTTTTGTTGAGCGATAAAGGCACCGGTATTGAGGAAGGCCGGAGAAAATTCGGAGACATTATCATTGTCCGGTCGGTGGAGAGTAAAGACGCCATGACCGCAAGTCCGACCCAGGTTCCCTGGGATACCTTGATGGCCATTTCCAGGAGGATCACGGATGAGATACCTGAAGTAGTTCGGGTGGCCTACGAGATCACGCCCAAACCGCCGGCCACTATAGAATACGTGTAATAAAATCTCATTGATTTTTGGGGACTGTCCTGTTCAATCCTTATTTTAAGGCAGAGAGGGATTGTCCCCTTTTCTTCATGCAGAGTCATCGCTTCCTGATAACCTTGTAGATACCCAGGGTCATCAGGGGAATGATGTAGACGATCAGGAATCCCCAGCTTATGCTTCCGTAGCCTTTGGCGATCAAGTTGATCAGCCCGAAGGTGGATATTCCCAGGCCGATCAAAAGAAGGGTCAGCGCCACGACCGGTCTAAGCCAGGGGAGGAGTTTTTTGCCTCTGGCTTCAAGAGCCGACCGGATCCGTTCATTGACAGCATGGATGAAGCCGGTGCCGGTTTCGATCAGGGTTCCGAACAGGACGATCTGAAAGAGAATGAGCAGCAATGGCGCTCCCAGCTTCTGGAAGACGTAATACGCCGGCACCTCTTCAGGCAGCACGTCCGGATAATGACTGATAACGGCGATATAGAAGAAGACTCCGGGAAGAATGCCGATCAAACCACCGAGAAGACCGGCAGAGATGGCTTCCTTTCTCGTCTCGATGTGATGTATGCAGAACAGGACCGCCGGGATAATCCCCAGGTTGTAGAGGGCATACTTGAAACCGCCCAGGAGCCAACCGGGAAGGACAACTGCGCTCGAGAAGTTTTTCTGAATTTCGGGGCCGAATTTGATAAGAGCAAACACCAGAAGAAGCCCGTAGACTGCATAGAGGAGGATAGACCAGCTGAAGAGGAATTTTTCGATCAAGCCGCTTCCCTTAAAGGTCAAGAAGCCGATCGCGGCCAGCATGATCATCACTCCCACGATATAGGGAAGGCCGAAGTTATACTTGAGGAGTGCACCGGCCGCGGAACCGATGACACCCAGCACCAGAAGCAGCAGGATAAAGTAGATCACCTCAAACACAAACCAGCCCGGGCCGAGAAGCTTCATGAAAAAAGTGCGGTAGTCATAAGCACGGAATTTACGGGAAAACTCAAAGGTCACGGCCAGCAGGATTGACCAGATGACCGTCGTGACCAGGAGCATGCCCAGAAAGCCTCCGAGAGGGCCGTAATTCAAAAAAAACTCGACGAGCTCCCGTCCTGTTCCGTATCCTCCCGCGATCACCACTGACTGGAAGACGAAGCCGGGAAGAAGGTATTTCTTGAAAAAAGAAGAGTTCATAAAATTCATACCGGTCGACCTTTCGACTGTGTTCCCATTATTTACAAAATTTTGCCCAATAATACAAATAAATAATAAAATCCATCGTAAATTCCGCTATAAGGAAGTGTTCAGGTTGGGTGGTGATAAAACCATATGCTCCGGCTTCTGGATTGAGAAAATAGAATGCTTTGGGTTTCCAATTAAGGTTAGCAATCAACCCGGACTTTCTCTATAATAGGGAAGACGCTTGAACTTCTGCAGCTGAGACCAAAGGTGACAGAATGACATCTCATTCCATGACTGAGAGAGAGAAAAGGATTCGATCCGTCACTCTTTGGGGGATATTTCTCAATATTTTCTTGATGGTTCTCAAGCTTTTCTCAGGGGTCCTGATAAAATCTTCTGCTCTCATCGCGGACGGAGTGCACTCATTCTCTGATCTGGCGACGGATTTCGTCGTCTTGGTCGGGACGCGTCTCTCCAGCCGTCCCGCAGATAAGACTCACCCCTATGGCCACGGCAAGCTAGAGACCATTTCCTCGATGCTTATCGGCATGGTTCTGCTTGCTGTCAGCTTCGGGATTATCTGGTCGGCTAGCGTTTCGATCTACCGCCATGAGCACAGATTCCCCGGATATATGGTTCTTGTGGTGGCCGCTGTTTCTGTGGTCTCAAAGGAGATTTTATTCCATATAACCCGAAAAGTCTCAAGGATCACTCACAGCTCGGCTGTCTACGCCAATGCCTGGCATCACCGGTCCGATTCGTTCTCTTCAGTGGCGGTCTTGATCGGCGGCATAGCTAGCCTCTTAGGCTGGGGACATGCCGACCAGGCGGCAGCCATCGTCGTTGGCTTCATGATCATCGCTGTCGCGGGTAAGATTTTCTTTGAAGGACTTCTCGAGCTGTCCGAACATTCAGCTGACAACGAATCTATTCGGGAGATTGAGAAGGTTCTCTCCAATGAGATGAATATTGCCGATTGGCATGCTCTCCGGACAAGAAAGCTGGGGGGTGAATTGATTGTGGACTGTCACGTACTGGTCGACCCTGCGCTCACAGTGAAAGAGAGTCATGAGATATCGATGAAGCTTGAACAGGAAATACAAGAGAAATTGTCCAGGCCGGTTAACGTCCTGGTTCATATCGAGCCCGATATGGAGGAAAGGCGGAAACGAAAGGAATGAAAGTTTCGAAGAGAGAATCATATAGAGTCAGTCATCTGGATTATTCAAGAGTCGAGGTGGCTGCAGACCTGTCGGCATATTTTATAGATAATTCAGGATAAAATAGTGAAGCAGAGCCCATTTGGCAGCGAATGATTTCGCTGTGGAGGAGGAAAGATGCCGTTTGTGAAGGAAAAACAATCAGGCCTTCCCACGCTGGGAGTGTTCGTTCCCTGCGACCCTCGGATCGATGATGCTTCCCGGAAGAGGGCGTTCAACATAGGAAAAATGACAGCCGGTTTGCTGGCAGAAAAGCTGCGGCTTCCCGATGGAAAACCTCCCAATGTATATTATTGTTCTCATTTGATAGACAGCGAGGCCACGGCTGATTCCGGGGCAAAAGAGTTGAAAGAAGCCGGGACAGAAGCCCTGATCATCGTTCCCGACACCTGGTTTTTCCCCGGGAAAAGCGCCATCGCTCTGACTGCCCATTTCCCCCGGACAACTCCTCTGGCCTGCGTGGGTGGAAACAATGCGCCCAAGCCGGGAGTCGTAGGCATAGATGCGCTTGTCGGCGCCTACGCCCAGACCGGACGTCTCTGCCCGATGGTCATAGGCAACATGCCGGAGACCGGGATGAATCCCGAGTTCGACGGGAAGACCAAGGAGGAAATCATTGATCTGGCTTACGCCATAATGGCCTCCGTCGCCTTGAAAGGAAAAAGATATCTCTCCGTGGATACCGATTCCATGCAGATGGAGACTGCCCTGAACCATATCCATGCGGCCAGGCGCTTCTTCGGACTGGAGTCCACCCGGGAATCGATGAAGATTTTTGCCGACATGCTCCAGAAGGGAGGAGGCTATGACCCGAAGGAGCTCAAGGACCTGAGGAACTGGGTGGTGAACGTCAAGTTCAAAGACCGCATCTTTGCCAACACTGAAGAGATCGTCGAGACCAAAATGCCTGTCTACACCCAGAACATCAAGCCTCCTGCTCTATCCGAAGAGGATAAGGAAAAACTGGATGAAGGCCTGGCCCTGTATCTGATCATCAGAGACTACATGAAAGACATCAACGCCATTGCCGGTGGCTGGACGAGTCAATTGGCCTGGGGCTCGGATAGAAGAGGAATCCCGCTCTCGACTGCGGATATCGCCGAATCCCTGTTCAACTCCACTGAAGACCATACGGGAAAAAAGACGGTGATCCCTTTCTCCACGGAGAACGACATTCAGGGGCTTCTGACAATGATTGCCTATTGTTATCTCTCCGGAGGCCAACCGCCTCTCTTCATGGATTTCAGGAAGGTTTATGAGCCATGGGAGATAGAGAAGAATGCCCAGGAGCTCAAGCTTGATCTGGCTCCGTTCAAGAATGAGCCCTGGATGGAGAGGGGTTTCATAGATGGGAACAATTCGGGGAGCGCCTCCTTAGATTATGCGCGCGAGGCGTATCTTTTCAAAGCCATCGAATACTATTTTCCGGGGCTTGGATTTTCGGTGGGCTATGTCTCGCCCCAAGGGATTAAAGGAATGACTGGCAGGATCGCTTACTCCGACCTTTCCGGGATGTTTACTATGGTCCAGGATGAAGCCCAGAGCATCGAGCTTCCACCTTCTCTGCTGGAGAGATGCTGTCATGCTTCCAATTATTCCTGGCCTCACACTTTTCTGACTTTTGAGCATGTTCCCTCCAGCCTGGCCAAGGTCGGGATACCCGCCAATCACTTCCACATGATCACGGATATGCCGCGCCGCCGCTGGCAGCATTTTTCAGACTACAACCTGATCCTCAATCATCACTGGGAGAACACGCCGGAATACACGGAAGGAGTGGACAGGCCGCAGCCCATGCTCTGGAGGGTAAACGGAGGCGAGATCCAGGCCAAGATGCTGATGAGGTAGAATTCGATCTAAGAATATAAAACTGTCAGCAGAAAAAGGGAAACGTTTATTTTCTAATAGCGAGCTGCTGTTCCCACTATTCCCATTATGACTACGAAAATAATCAAATAAAGGACAAGCACAATGGCTGCCCAGGCAAGACCGGCCTTGGCCCAGTTGGCTTTGTTCGGGTTCGTGGTCGAGCTAAAAGCCCAAACGAATAAAAGGACGATACCCACTATGGGGATAGACGTCAGGAATAGAGTCAAAAACCATTCACCGAAGCTAATTACACTGCTTGTCGGTTTTGGCTGAATCAAGGGTTGTTCCATGAAGAGCCTCCTTCCTTGAATTGCCCCTATTATAAATATCCCGATAGTTTTGTCAAACCTGAAAATTCTCAGCTGGAGCTTCTCCATTTCCTCGGCATTTAATAACGAATGTGCAATCTGTTAAAGCGCCAGTTCCCCTCCCTCCAAGCCAAGACCCTCCCACCCGCCTCCATAGGCTTCGGATGGAGAAGACCCAGCTCTTCACATCTCCATTAGTTAAGACATTTTCCACCTTAATCGAAATAGAAATGCTTCCTCTACTGGATAAGTATGGGCGCCTCCCTTATCCTTGACCCTTAGCCTTTATTCTCCTATACTCTTCCCTGGAAAAACGAGGTCTATCGAGTCAAGTTCCTTATGGCGTTCTACCCAGAAATGGAGTATCGGACAATGGCCAAAACTTCCCGCGAATTTCAGGTTTTTGTCAAGCCGGCGGGTTCCATCTGCAACCTGGACTGTCACTACTGTTATTACCTGAAGAAGGAGCGCCTCTATCCAAAAGGCGAGTCATTCCGCATGCCAGACGAGATTCTGGAGGAATACATCGTCCAGCATATTGATGCATCTTCGGAGCCGGTGATTCGCTTTTCCTGGCATGGAGGAGAACCGACTGTTCTGGGATTGGATTATTTTCGCAAGATTGTGGCGCTCCAGCGCAAGCATCAGCCTGCGGACCAGCGTATCGCTAACGGCATGCAGACCAACGGTACCCTCCTTAATGAGGAGTGGTGCCGTTTTTTGGAGGCAGAGGACTTTTTCGTAGGGCTGAGCCTGGACGGCCCGCAGGACATGCATGACCGATACCGCGTCACCAAGGATCAAAAGCCAACCTTCGCGCAGACGATGCGCGGGCTTGAACTTTTGCAAGAGCACCGAATCCAATGCGATATTTTGTGTGTGGTGAACGCCCATAATGTCCAGTACCCGCTCCAGGTCTACCGATTCTTCAAGCAAATCAATGCTCCTTACGTGACTTTTCTTCCTGTGGTCGAGCCTCAGCCGGACTCTGAAAGCGGAGTCAGCCCGCTTACTGTGCCGGCTGACGCTTGGGGTGATTTTCTCTGCACTATCTTCGAAGAGTGGAGGGACCAGGATATCGGGCGGATCAAAGTGCAGATCTTCGAAGAAGCGGCCAGGACAGCCTTTGACCAGGAGCATTCACTGTGTATCTTCCGGCCGACCTGCGGTGATGTTCCTGTCGTCGAACACAACGGAGACTTCTTTTCGTGCGACCATTTCGTCGACGCTGAACACTGCCTCGGGAATATACGGGAGATTCCGCTGATCGAGCTGCTGGAGAGTCCGGCCCAGAGAGCATTCGGGCAGGCCAAGCAGGAAACATTGCCCCGCTACTGCCGGGCCTGTGAGGTCAGGGATATGTGCAACGGAGAGTGCCCGAAAAATCGCTTCATCCGGACGCCGGATGGCGAAGAGGGATTGAACTATTTGTGTGCGGGCTACAAGCGCTTTTTTACCTTTTGCCGGCCTTTCGTTGCAGAAGTGGCCGCCCAATGGCGCCGGCAAAGCCTCGAGCAGCAAACGCAGAAAGCAAAAGTTGCGGCTACCCGCACGAGTCCTCGAACAGGTCGAAATGACCCGTGCCCCTGCGGCAGTGGGTTGAAGTACAAGAAATGCTGCCTGGGCAAGTAATACAGATTGTAGTCGTTAAGTATTGATGAGATGTCAGGTCTTGAGCTTTTCTTTTAAGAAGGCGATGGTCCGCTCCCAGGCAAGTTTGGCTGCTTCCTCGTTATAACGGGAACCTGTGTCGTTAAAAAACGCGTGCCCGGCTCCCTCGTACATGTATATCTTGTATTCCACCGATGTTTTCTTGAGAGCGGCTTCAAATTGCTCGATTCCCGCATTGATGCGTTCGTCAAGACCCGCGTAGTGGAGCAGCAGAGAGGCTTTGATCTTGGGGACATCTTCAGGCGCTGGCTGCCTGCCGTAGAAGGGAACTGCTGCTTTGAGGTCCGGAGAGTTGACGGCAACCTGGTTTGTCACCCCTCCTCCCCAACAGAATCCCATGCATCCAACCTTTCCTGTGGACTGAGGATGTGTCTTCAAGTAGTTGACCGCAGCCACATAATTTTTCATTGTCGTTTCGCTGTCCAGCTTCCGCATCAGAGATCGGGCCTCATCGACGTCGTCCGGAGTTCCCCCCAGCGGTGACAGGGCATCCGGAGCTATGGCTAAAAATCCCTCCAGGGCGGTGCGCCGGGCGACGTCTTCGGTGTGAGGGTTGAGACCTCTGTTTTCGTGGATGACGATAACAGCAGGAAGTTTTGCCTCTCCTTTTGGCCTGGCCAAATGGGCAAGAACCTCACCAGTTTCGCCGGGATATTTGATATTTTCCACATGAAGACGGGGATCATCCACAGGAACGAATTGGGCTTGGACATATGTATTCTCTATTAAAGGCAGCAGGGCAACAGCTGCAGCCGTGCTCCCTACGAGTACAGCTAATTTTTTGAGGAATTCACGACGATCGAGTGATCCCTTGGCGTAATCGTCGTATAAGTCCATAAATTTTTGATCCATTAGCTTTCCTCCTTTTTGATCTAAATGGTACTTTAATAATTTAAATATAAGGTAATGACATTACTCACTGCTTTATATCTTACATCTTTTGATAGCGATTCCAAGTCTTTCTTCGTTATAAAATAAATGCTTACTTTTGTTTTGCCAAAAACCCAATCTCCGGGATTAGGGTTAAACGTGATTGTTTTTTCTGACATATCATATCTCATGTTTAAATTAGGATATTCAAAATAATAATAGCGGCTAGTCATAGCCGCTATATTCGCTTCAGTAAAACTCGCAACTAAAACAGGTTTCTCTTCCATGCTCTTTTCTAATTTGTACGACATTTTAATTCGGTTACCAACAAACACTTGGGGATTAAAAATTGTTATAAGTTTATTCCTTCCGTATGGAATAACAGAAAGAGTTCCACTGCTCGCTTTAGTCGTTAATATAACTTCTTTAGTTTGCTTTGATGCATTTAAAGCTGCTTGTGACCATATTTCATTAATCTTATTACTTGCGCTATTCGCATATTTTCCTTGAGGGTATGTTTTTAAATACGCCTCGTAACCGTTAATCGTGTTGTCTTTTAAAGTACTCTGCCAAACAAGTTCTTCAATTCCAGCATTTGCATTATCCGCATATTTTCCTTGAGG
>Ga0209427_10001735_pt1 | contig 25264 bp, 17 predicted proteins | sample DeeMarSWOR136_30_FD_187465 | JGI IMG/M metagenome (GOLD analysis project Ga0209427, IMG submission 187465) | Marine sediment microbial communities from White Oak River estuary, North Carolina - WOR-1-36_30 (SPAdes) (version 2) | ecosystem: Environmental > Aquatic > Marine > Intertidal zone >...
AAGCAGTATGGACAGAAGAAGGTACAGTACTGCTAGAAAAGGCGTTGGTGAAATTTTGAATTATTGTACTATTTTTATCCACGAAAAATCCGGATGTATCAGTATTTGCGTATGAGAAGAACTGCTCGTGACCTTCTGCATTCTTGACATAAATGACGTTTCCCCAGTCATCGTAGGCATAGTAGGTGGTGTATGATAACGTGGAGCCATCGTAGTATACACTCTCTTGGGTGACCTCCTCATGAGAGTTATAGGTATATACATTTTTGCGAATTGCAGTTCCAGATGCATTCTTCACTACCTGTTGAGCGATCAGTCCATCACTTATGGTGGAATGGTACGAACCCTGGGTGACATCAGATTCATTCTTTACTGTTGTTGAAGAAGCAGTAATTTCTGAAAATGAACCTGTATACGAAAAGGCAGAATGGCGAATCTGGCTTGTTTCATAGACCCTCTGGTGTGTGACGTAATACTTGTAGTAGTTACTATCTTGAAACCTGTCATATGTGTACATGGTGTACCCAGTAGTAGGATACTCAATCTTTGATAGTAACCAGTCGTTGTATCCTGTATTGTAGTAATAACTGGTTCTCCTGTTCAAAAAGTCTTCCATCCAAATCAAACATCCGTTGGCATCGTAGGAAAATTCTATTTCAGCATTATTGTATGCAATCTTCCATAATCGATTGTTAGAATAGCTTAAGGTAACAGTGCGCCCAATCGTGTCAGTAATGGAGGTGAGTGTCCCTGAAGTGTAGTTAAAGGTAATGGTATTTAAATCCAAATCTTTGATCTGTGTTAATTTCCCTGTTGTTGAAAATTCGTATACCAATCCACTAGCAATAGTCAATGTGTAGGTTGAATCTCCGTTTTTCACCAAGATGAAATGCTCGCCTTTGTGATTCTCAAATTGATTACTCACCCATTTAATCTTGTATACAGTGCCACCCCATAAATGTAAGTATTTGTCACCAACATAGGGAAAATTCAACTGCCATCCCTTTCCCACATCTACAGGAGGAGCTTCATATTCCCCACCGTATGGATTTTCTCCATAGAACACTGCTGGCACCTCATGCACTCTGGATAACACTAGATCCAGACCTCTTCCGGGGATCTGCAAATCAGTTTGGGTTACAGTTAAATGTCCATTGGCAGGATTGACGTACTCCCTCAGATTTTGAAAATATTGTCCGTACGGTGTTAGTCCTGATGACTCCCAAGCATCTTCAAGGGTTTGCATTGAAGGATCGATGATCACAGGGTATACTGCTTTCTTCAACCATTCCAATCCATTCTCGTCGATGACCTTATGTAACTCGTGTCCTGTTTCAGTCTCTATTAACTCGTAGTGTACATCTGTAGACACGTGATCTTCAGAATCCTTCATGAAAGGAGGTAAAATCTTCACAACTTCCTTCCCATGTTCATCTAAGAACAAGATTGAGCCATCCTCCTGAAATTCTGGTTTTAAACCTCCCCATGATATTCTTTGGATTACTCTGTCAATCTGTTTCCATTTCCTTAGTATTACAATCTCTGTTAGTAAAGAAGACTCCAATTCGTAGGATAAATCCACAAATTCAAATACATTAGAGACAGAAAGTGAATTCTGGTCAATAACAGATTCTGCGTTCAGTATTTCTCCCAATTTTTGCTTTCCCAATTCAAGTTCAATCCATGCATCTTCTACAGCCATTTTCACTGTAGTCCCTTTGAAGTACACCTTGTAGTACAGTGATACTGCCATGTGGTCGAATAAAGGATCATCACTTGTATGAATCTCCAAAGGTTGGTACTCAGGTGTTGCTGTATATCCGTAGTGCTCTTCTAAAACGGGGACTGCATCCTGTAGTACATAATGCCGCAACCTATCTAACGATTGATTTACTATTATCTGTTCTTCAGAAGTATCTGACAATCCAGCCAGACTTTCTGCATTAAGAACTAACCCCATCCATAAGATGGTTGCCATAATACTTACAAGAATTCTTCTCATCTTCTCACCTTCCTAAAAATATTGATTAAATTGTCTTTCATCTTATTACCTCCTTCAATTCTCTCTCAATACTATATAAATTTTTCTATCAAGTTTACATCCAATAGGGGCTTGCATACTATTTTCAGTTTTTAAAAGCAAACTTTTATCGGATTCGGTAACACATCTTTTTTCATGTGCAAATCTTCTACAAAAGTCCTAGACTACCAATAATTTGAGGTCGTTGGACTTCATGTTACACGTGTAACATGTGATAAGAACTACTTAACAAGGTTCCAGGGTTGTATTATTCAAGATACTTGAATATGAAGAGAGGTAGTGAGTGAACCTGGGCTGCAGTAGAACGGGACGTATGCATTGTCAAAGGAAGTCTCAAATTGAATGTTCCAAATTCTCAATGTGGTATGTAATTAATGGAATCCATTCTTTTGTTACACGTGTAACAAAAGAGAACTGCAAAAACTGCGCCGCTGACAGTCTATAAGTTTTTAACTGAAGAGACCTTCTGGTTTCTATGGATAGTGTCACGTTCTTTTTCATGCTGGGCGTAGTCCAGGGCATTTTAGAGTGGCTCCCTGTGTCAAGTTCTGGGAATGTCACCTTACTGCTGGTTACTATTGCTCATGTACCTTTTTCTGAAGCAGTGAAAGTATCTTTTTTTCTGCATTGTGGTACTATGCTTTCCGTTGTGGTGAAATTCAGATCTCACGTGTGTGAATTAACAAAGGATGCTCTTTCTTTAAAGCGTACACCCTTTTTGGACTTTTATGTGACAGCAATGGTGGCCTCTGCAGTTTCTGGGATTCCCTTTTTATTGTTGCTTGAAGCAGAAATTCCAGAGTACATAGGTTCACTTGTGATTGCTTTCTTTCTCGTGGTAACAGGGATTGTGATTCGAACCCAGAAGAAAGGGTTGAAGTCAATAACAGAATCGAGTATCTTTGATGCATGTATGGTGGGGGTAGCCCAAGGTATATCAGTCATACCAGGGATATCCAGGAGCGGCATGACTGTATCGGCCTTACTCGCACGAGGAGTGAACCAGAAAGAGGCTCTTCAGATGTCCTTTTTGCTGTCAGTCCCTCCTGTTTTGGGATTGATGATTTTGAGTTTTTCTGAATTCCAGTGGGTGTACCTGGCGAGTATGGCTGCCTCTTTTGTGTGCAGTTTATTGTCTATGGAAATCCTCTTGAAAATGGCCCAGAAGCTTGATTTCAGCTATTTCTGTTTTGCTGTGGCTGCAGCAACTGTTCTCATTGTTGTTTTTCTCTACTGAAATAATACTGAAATAATAAAGTCACGTAAACCAACCATGTGCGGCCCTCATAACTATCACCAAGAGAAGAATCACCACTGCATATTACTTTCTTCTACTCAAAGACTTCAACGGGCTCATGTGGATACTACCTCTCACAATTTGATCTATTCTATGAAGAGAAGCATTTTGCTGGTACTTCTCCGTGGACATGGTTTACTACGCGATGTAGCTTTTTGAATTCTTTGATTGCAGAGGGTTGTCAAGTCTTCGGGGGATAAAGGAAACTAATCTTTTTTGTTATCATTTTTTCAGGGTTAGTGTGATAAAAGGCAGAAAAATGTTACACGTATAACACGTGCGAGACGATCACCCGACAGTTTTACAACCCGTCCATAGTTAAAAATTTATATACTCCAGCTTAACAGTGCCTAGATGAGGAGAAAAGAATGAAAAAGGTATCTGACGATGAAGATGTTAAAATAAGATTACGGAATGCAACACACAGAGACTTTGATTTTCTGTACACTCTTCATAAAGCTGCAATGAAAGAGTATGTTGAAAAGACGTGGGGCTGGGATGAAGTATTTCAGAAAACCCATTTTGTAAAGCACTTTAACCCAGATATACTCCAGATAGTGGCAGCAAACACTACAGATATAGGATGTATATCAGTTATTGATAAAGAAGACCACGTATTTTTGAATAGAATTGAAATTTTACCTGCATATCAAAACAGAGGAATTGGTACATTTTTGATAAAAAAAATTGTGTTACAAGCTGAAAGTGAAAATAAATCTGTTTTTCTGCAGGTATTAAAATTTAACAAAAGAGCCAAGGGTCTGTATGAGAGACTCGGATTTTCTGTTTGTGGAGAAACTGCAACCCATTACCAGATGGAGTATACTTAACAGCGGTAGTTGTCAGGTATTGTGTAGTGTGGAACATGACTATAGGGGTTGTCACATTTTCGGAGGATAAGGACTTTTATCTTTTAGATGTCATTTTTTCAAGGATAGTGATAAGGCAGTGGATTGTTACACGTGTAACAAAATTCTCGCTTCCTCAAACTTCATTAAGTGTCAAGTTCAAAAGGTGCCTTTGAAGAAGCAAAGGAGTAACTGAAAACAGTAAATTACACATTTACTGATTTACCTTGATTTTATAATAATATCTGTATAAAATGCGAAAAAAATACGTTTTTTTGGTGGAAAACCTTATAAAGGGTTGGTGGAAAAGCAATGTAAGCCTTCACTTTCGGACTCTTACAGTCCGCATCTGGTGCAACAGAGGGAGCTCTTGGAGATGGAGGCCGAACCGCAACAATAGGAGGTGTAAAAGACGCGTGCTAGGGAAGTGATTGCGATCAAAAGATTCCGGCGTCATTGCCGGCTGATCTATGAAACACTTTTTGAAAATTATAAAGCTTCAATTAAAAAACTTAATGAGATTCTACAAATCCTATTGTAGGTTGATACAACAGGAGAAATCAAAGAGGTGATACATACATGAAATGTAAAGTATGTGGAAATACAGAATTTGAAGAGATAACAGTAATTACTGGCATTGACATTGAAACTAAAGGAGGAATAAACATAAGCCTCTTTAATGTAGGCGTAGACAGTGATGCAACCGTGACGGCAGTGAATTTGAAAGCATGTACGGAGTGCGGCATAGTGTACCATATCCATTAATTATTAAAGAGTGTTACTCATTAAATGAGGAAATACGAGACATATTTGAAATTGATAGATAAAAAGAGAATGGTCCCAGAGGAATACAGGCGAACTATACATATTATTATACATATTCCTCGAGGCTGGAAACAGATAACTATTTATAATAGTAACTACTATCAATTACAGTAATGCAGTTATTGCACTACCTGCATGAAGGAGATGTACTATGTTAAACTATCACGGAAAAACCTACGTTCATGCTGCCAGGAGGAGATGTACTGTGTTGAAAAAAGTGGGTGTCATTACGATGTTCATCTGTGCGATGACGAATGCTGCGTACTGCTGTACTGTTTTTACTGCTTCTGTTGGCGATACTGTTTTGTTTGGAAACAATGAGGACGCTCCTGAAAGAGATTCATACGCCTGGTTTTATCCTGCCACAGAGACAGAGCACGGCGGAGTGTACTTTGGATTTGGTGGTTACTATGTCCAGGGCGGTATGAATGATCAGGGGTTATGTTTTGATATTACCACAGTGCCAGAGCTGAAGATGAGGCCCCATCCAGAAAAATCGAGTACTCTGAATTTTGGGAGAAGGGCTCTGGAGCGATGTGCCACTGTTGAAGAGGTTATCCAATTGGTTGACCAGTATAACCTGTCCCACATGGGTATGGCCCAATTTCTGTTTGCTGATAAAACGGGAGATTCTGTTATTGTGTGCCCCGGCGTAGATGGAGAGATGAAGACAATTCGCAAGGAGGGAGTATATCAGGTGATCACAAACTTCAACGTGACCTATCCACAGCCTGGAGGATATCCCTGCTGGAGGCACAAAACTGTTGTGGAGAAGTTAGAAAAAATTGAAAGTGAAGAGGATATAACAGTGGGGCGCTTTGCAACAATTTTAAAAGCTGTTCAGCAGGGTACAGCATATTCAACTATCTACGATTTGCCAAAAGGAATCGTTTGCCTATTTAACCAGCAGAATTTCAGTGAAGTTGTTGTATTCAAGCTGAAGGAAGAACTAGAGAAGGGATATCACTCATATTTCATACCATCATTGTTTACGAGAGAGGTGAAGTTTGCTGAAAAACCAAAATCTGGTGGATCAACCTTGTCTGAAGAACTATCTGAAGGGCGTGAACAGGCTGAAGTAAAAGGATCTGAAATGACTGGCCTTGATACACAGCCGCGAGCACCTTCTCACCCAGTAACTGTACCTTCATCATTTCCCCTCTTGGGCGCGATCTCAATTATTGCACTCATTCTCGTGGGTGTAACCCTGATACACAAGAGAAAGAGCAAAAGATGACAAAGTCTGTCACCTCAGCAAGGGGGGTTAATTGTAAAATTTACTATAATATTAGTTTTTATATCATCATATTTATTATTAAGAATTAAGGAGTACAAGCCTCCGTTAATAATCCGTACAGAATCAGGGTCTGAGAGATTCCTTGTAATACTATTTTCTTTTTTTGGGTTAATATTTTTGTGAAACCAAATGACAAACAAGTGCAACCTGATGAAAATACGTCCCGTTTTTGAAGATACAGAACTTGACAGAGAAAAAGTGCATCAGAAAGGCACCAGCATCTGAAAGTATGAAGAATAAAAGTATTGATAAATGGCAATTAATTTGTCAGAACCCCTTTTTAGTGAGTCACACAAACTGCTTTACTTTGCTGAAATACTTAAATATGGCCATTCACATTCTCCAGTATGCGAAGAGCAGTCATAGAAGTGAACCCAACATATGTATCAAAATTTTTGCCAAAAGGATTCTTTGACGACCTAGATTATATTGAAGGAAAGGCATTATTACGGATGGATTTTGAGAAAGGAGTCAAAATAGCAATATTTGACATAAAGATGAAAGAGGGAGCAGCTCTTGAAGATTTGCAGCTCTTGAAGAATATTTCTTTTCACAAACCTACCTTCTCTGAATACAATATCTTGTCCTGTTTAACAGACAGGCAGAAAGAGATCATCATAGCAGCCCAAAAGAATGGGTACTACAACGTGCCCAGAGAGATTACTGCTGAAGAGCTGTCCAAGAAACTTGGCATAAGCAAGGCAACCACGGTGGAACATTTGAGAAAAGCTGAAAATCGTATTATTTCACACATTGTGGCAGGATATTAATATTTTATAGTAAGTTACTCTATCTGACACAGCAGTATAAATGAAAAAGGTACCAATTCCCAGCAAGTACTTTTTGTTACACGTGCAACAGTTACGTGTTGTTACACCAGTGACATTAGGCAAATTTATCTCTATTGTTTGTATATCGCTGACAAAAAGAAATTCATGAACTCAGAGAAGTTCTATCCACCGAACTCTTGACAACCCCTGACTATCGTTAACTACATATACCCACGAATATATAAGAAAGCGGTGAGTACATGAGTGTCTCTATAAAAATGCTGGCTCACGCCTGTTTCCAAATCAAGGCTGGAGGAAAAATAATGTATACTGACCCGGGGGAACATGCAACCCTTCCTGAGAAAGCAGACATAATTTTAGTGACGCACTCTCATTTCGACCACTGCGATCCATCAAAGATCAAAAAGGTTCGTACATCAGATACGGTGGTGATTGCTCCTGCAGACTGTGCTTCAAAGATTGGCGGAACTGTTACATCGTTAAAACCAGGAGAAGAGACAGCCATTGGTGATATAAGCGTGAAGGCTGTGGAAGCGTACAATTATAAGCGATTTCGTTCACCTGGGAATCCTTTTCATCCCAAAGGGTTTGGGGTTGGCTACATAATGACAGTTGAAGGGAAAACTATATACCATGCGGGTGATACCGATTTTATCCCTGAAATGAAAGAGATTGGACACGTGGATGTAGCACTACTTCCCACAGGAGATACGTATACGATGGATAACAGTGAGGGTGCTGAAGCTGCTGTCGCAATAAATCCTGGCATTGCAATACCCATGCACACGTGGGGGAAGGATACGGGAGAGTTCAAGAAAACAGTGGAGGGAAGCTCAACTACCAAGGTTGTGGTATTACAACAAGGTGAAGAATATCAACTAGTGTAAATTAAGACACTGCAGCTGGCGGGTTACTCCAGAGGAAATAAAGAACTTTATCAATTAATTGGAGATTTGTTAAGGGATCTTTGAAGAGGAAAAGGATTATATTTCCTTTTTAATTTGTATTATCCATAAATATGAAATTACCGAGGCGCTGTAAATCATCAACTCTTTGCCAGCCCCAAGATGACAAACTTTTGTAATTTCTTAGTTATTTGAAGTGAGAATCTGCCTCATCTGGTTCTTCATGAATTTCAGCCTTTCTCTGTAATTCTTGGTATCATTAATGAGGGTCATGCCAGGAGATTCATTGTGTTAGAATACTCATCGAGGTTGCAGATATAGTAATTCTCATGAAAACCATTAAATAGGATCAGTATCATATATAAAAGGTTGATACTATGAAGAGAAAGATTGTAGCAGGGTTGGTTGTAGTGGGAATAGTCATTACGTTCTTCAGCATAAGGATGCCGTGGATCAACATGGTGATACCTGACGAAAATCTGGAAAATGCTATTCGAGCACAAATCGGAAAAAGTCATGGGCCTCTTCATGAAAGCGATTTAGAAAAAATTACTCTTCTATCAGCAACTAATAGCGACATAAAAACTATAGAAGGGCTGGAGTACTGCAAAAATCTCAAGACATTGCTCCTTTATGGAAACAATATCTCTGATGTAACTCCTCTCTCTAATTTGGCTAACCTTACAAGTTTATGGCTTAATGATAACAACATCTCTGATGTAACTCCTCTCTCTCATTTGACCAATCTCGGAGAGCTATCTCTCTATGGGAACAACATCTCTGATGTAACTCCTCTCTCTAATTTGACTGCTCTTTGGAGTGTATCTCTTGACGATAACAACATCTCTGATGTGACACCTCTCTCTAATTTGACTGCTCTTTGGAGTGTATCTCTTGACGATAACAACATCTCTGATGTAATACCTCTCTCTCATTTGACTGGTCTCACATTTCTTACTCTTGACGATAACAACATCTCTGATATATCTCCTCTCTCCAATTTGACTAACCTTGAAATGCTGTTTCTTAAAAATAATAGTATCTCTGATGTTACTCCTCTCTCCAATTTGACTAACCTTGAAATGCTGTTTCTTAAAAATAATAGTATCTCGGATATATCTCCTCTCTCCAATTTGACCAGCCTTGAAATGCTGTCTCTTGACGACAACAACATCTCCGATATATCTCCTCTCTCCAATTTGACCAGCCTTGAAATGCTGTCTCTTTCTAGTAACAACATCTCTGATGTAATACCTCTCTCTAATTTGACTAACCTTGAAATGCTCATTCTCCATGAAAACAACATCTCCGATGTAACATCTCTTGAACCCTTGATTAACCTTCAGGTATTATGGCTCGCACACAACAGCATCACCGATATTACCTCCTTGAGAGAACTGCCCAATATAGGGGGTCCATCAAAGAAATTAACCAGGAATGAATATACCCATTTGAATCTGTCCCAAAACCAAATCTCTGATATTTCTCCTCTCATCGAAAATCCTGGAATAACCAAAGGGGACTGCATTGACATTAGTGATAACCCATTAACCACAGAGTCTTTGGAAACCTATATTCCTGAATTGGAAAGCAGAGGAGTTGATATCACGTGGGGGGTAGTACCAGAACCTCCACCAACTGCAACACCTTCTTCAACTTTGCTTGTGACGCTTTCTAATTACTTCATGTATCTCGGATTTCTCGTAATTATACTGGGATTGCTCTTTACATTATATCAAACAGTCAAAAAGAAACGTGAAAAACCTAGTTAATGGAGTTAATAAAGTTCAAAGGGCTGTAATGTAATGCCCAATTAGTTCGTGGTTGATCCCCATTTGTTACACGTGTAACAATCTCTTCCTTTGATTGATCTCTCTATTTAACATTCAGATTTTAACTTGAAAATTAGGGTTAGCACCATAATTTGGTCTCTACTTGAGGTTCACCACCTCTAGAGCAGCTGTGAAAAAGCTAATCCCCTACAGCTTTACATCTATTCAGACGTGTGACTTCTCATCTTTCTATAAATGAAGAAACAGAATCCTGACAAAGCTGCAACACCGAATGCAATTTTCAGTACTATTATCTGTTTTTGATATTCCCAGAACTCAGATGTGGCTTTACTCTTGGTTTCTTGAGAAAATAAACGATCAAAAGCATATAAAGAACAGGTAGTCCCCTCTGGTGTCTCGGCCAATTCCACTGATACATTGAATTCCACAACTTCTTCAAATTGATGAAAATAGTAAATATAACCATCGCCAGTGCGCAAATCAAAGATGTAAGAATAAGCAGTGTTCAATAATGCTCCTTCCTGATGGATAGCATCCAAAACTGATTCAAAATAGGGTATGGTGAGATCATCCCCGTTCTCAATTTTTCCTAACATCGCTGCCGCGGTACTGTATCGCCAGCACGGGAATCTCCCGTTTGCAGGATTTGCCCGATTGAAATTCGTTGAGATCAGATACCCATCTTTTTTTTCCTTTCTCGTGAACGCTAATTCACCATCTCTTCCAGCACTGATAATGACTGCATCACCTGTGGAATCAGCAAAATGATGCTGGTTCAGTCTACTGCTGCTGCTTCCCCAATCAAAGGTTTTTGCCAATTCAATGACACAATCAACATTCGAGCACTCTCTCATCGCCCTAATCCGAAAGGACTCAGAAGAAGTTGAAAAGGGTCTTTCGGGATGAGGATTCAGCGAAACAGCGGGAAGACCGTTTGTACCGAGAGCCAGTCCTTTCTCATTTATGACGCCTAAGTAACTCTCATAATTTCTCCCATTTTCTTTCCAAGTCCGGCCAATAGCCACAAATCCATATCCGCTTCCATATCTGTTTTCTTTTTCTGAAAGTGGGAAGATAAATATGTAAGGAGTAGTTCCAAGGTGTTCTTGTGATCTAATATCCACATTGCCACCAAATAGAACTTTTTCTCCGCAAGAAGCAGTAAGAACTGAGCAAAATTCAGGTTGATTGATTCCCCCCAAAAACTTATCGTCCAAAGCACAGAAAGTCGTACAGGATGTGGAGTTGATGTCTGAAATTGATATTACATCCAAAGTTGTTCCAGCAGTAGCTAAAGACATCACTCCACTGACCATGAGTGCAAGTAAAACTGCAGTTGTTGCACAAACTGTCTCTCTTATTCTGAACTTCATCGCTTTCCCCCTCCTTTTGTGAGAACAGAGTTCTTTTTTGGATAGGGTTTTCAATATATAAAGTTGTCGTCTCAGGGCTGTCACGTTTTGGAGGTCACTGTGTTATATATATAACATTTCAGTTAAATTATCATTTCACTTACGATTCAATTACAAAGAGACAATTTGTGAACCAGGGAGGTTCATCCCTCGAAAATTTGACAATCCCATCTTATTCCTACTTTTCTTAGCTCCATCACCCATCTACAAAAAGTATAATAGCAGACGTTCAGAACTGCTGTGTAGACGCAAAGTTTTAAGGTCTCTATCCAGCGAAATCTCTTTAAGGTGACATCATGGTAATAAGGGGAGCCACTCTCAGAGATTGTGAAGGCATCATGGAGGTGCTGAATACATGCATCCTGGAGAAAAACAGCTTTTCAGCTCTTGTAAATCCTGTAAAATCTTTAGAAGAAGAGAAAGGCTTCTTTCACTCTCTCAAGGAAAGAGAAAGGATCTTAATAGCTCAAGAGGGTGAAATAGTAGGATTTACTTGCATTTATCTCTACAGTGCCATTGAGACAATGGCCCACGTAGGAGGAGTTGCTACTTTTGTCCTTCCTTCTGTGCGTCGCAAAGGTATTGGCACATTACTGAATGAAACCCTTGTTGTCTTGGCCAAAACTCTGGGATACGAGAAGCTTATGGCAGAAGTGAGAAAGAAAAATGAAATTGGGTTGAGGTTCTATGAAAATTGTGGGTTTTCACCGGTTGCTGAATTAAAGAACCAAATAAAAGTGGGTGACACATATGATGACATTGTTCTCATGGGGAGGTGGTTGATTGATTTTTGAATCAGGTGAGATTGTCAATTTCGGAGGATGGCTCATACATTTGACAATCCCTTGAATAGCAAACCACTTAAATGTGACAAGCACTAACTGACACAATGAAATTGATCATAGTCTTACTCATAATGGTGACGTGCACTCTGTCAGTAAGCAGCTGCATCCACCAAGAAGGTCCTCATTTTGACAAATTACGGTTCATTTACTTGTACGGTTCTTCAGCAGATGGGAAGACAACTGAAAGGTCGGATATAGACCTAGCTTTGCATTATAACATTACAGATAAACGTGAACTTTATAACCTGTTGTACGTGATAAGTGGCTCTTTTCCAGACAAATACGATATCCACATGTTTCAATTACTCCCTTTATACATAAGAATAGAGGTTTTCAAAGGAAAGCTTCTCTATACAAACGATAAAGGATTTGTCTACGATATTGCCTGGGAGACTATCAAAGAGTACAACGATTTTGAGCCCAGGTACAAATACATACTGTATGGAAAACTTGGTCTTGAGGGGGCGACCTTATGAATGACAGAATTTTGAAAAAACTTGCTGAGGCAAAAAATGCTGTAAAGTTAGTGAGAGAAAATTTACCAGATACGTAGAAGAGGAGAACCGAAAGTTGCTGTAGAATATGGGTGAAGAGTAACCTTAAGAAATCAGTCATGGTCATGAGAGCTCTTGAAAACTTACAGTTATTTATTCACTTCTCCATTTCCCAATACCACCCACCAACCGAAAAGTATATCAACCTTTTAAACTATTAACCAAAAGAATATCCATGCCAACCATGAGAGCATATATAGGACCTTTTGTGTTCATCTTTTTCTTCTCTATCATGATCGTAATGGGAACCTTTATTGTTCACTTGAAATTACTTCCCAGTTTTCTCTCCATTGTACTTGTTGTGGTATCTTTTGCTGTACTCACTGTTATCTACCGTGTGAAGGCAACACTGCCCCAGAAGGAATTTATAAAAGTGTTTGGAGAAGTGTATCTGTGCCTACTTGCAGGTGCCGGTTTATCCCTTATCCTTTTTTTCGTAGCCCGTATAAATATACCTTCCTACCTTTTAAGTCTCTTACTCGTTTTATGCTACCACTTTATTATCAATAAAAGGACATTCAAGGACTTCAACATCAGAGCTGTATCCAAGAATACAGAGTTCTTAATAGTATCTGTTATAGGTCTTTTCTGTTTATTTGGTGTAATCAACCTCCATGAACTTGTTAAAAGCACATTACATTTTCCTTCCTTTGAGAATCTTGTCTCCATTTTTTTAGTAGTTGTCACTGAAGAGGTGGCATACCGGTACTACATCCAGAAAACGGGAGAAAAAGCCTTCGGCACATACGGGACAGTTCTGGTTACCACAGCGCTTTTGGCGTTGACTCGGTTCTTTACAACCCCATTACATGTACTCCCGCTCGTGTATTACGTTATCACCAATCTTACTTTCGGGTACGGGTACACAAGAGACAAGAATTTGTCAATTCCTTTGATTCTCCACGGTATTGTTAGTCTGTTTCCTTACTTTTTCTTTTAACTGTTCTCAAAGTGTAAGAGAGAACTGTCACTTTCAAACGTACAAAAGCCACGTCTTTTTATCTATTTTTGTTGTATTATCCAAATTTATAGCAATTTCCCTGTTACACGTGTAACAATCTGAGGGTATGCACATTTTAATTTGACCAGAGTATATAAATACCTGCTTGGAGATTGTCAGTTCGTGGTACTCAAATGTTCTCCTTTCTAAATTATCTTTTTATATTGAACTTCTCAGAACTAAGAGAATCTCCCTGTTACACGTGTAACAACTATACTACTTGATACCGATATGTTCATTCAAGCATAACGTTTATAAAGGGAAAGGGGGAGGTAGCTTCATGAAACGGATCGTTGTGTTCATACTGTTGGTTGGAGCAGCAGCGTGCATTGGACAAGAACCAGATACTGAATATACTGTACACGTGGAAGGGTTAGCAAATGATGTGATAACAGTTGAAGACATAACAGGAAATGCAGTTGAGTTCACTGCTGTTCTGGTGAAATCCACAGGTACAGAAATCGAAAACACGTGGAAGGGAAGACGCCTCACCGAGTTGTTGAGTGTATATAACGTTAATCCAGAGTACATTACTTTTGTGGCTCAAGATGGGTACATGATCACATTACAAACGACAGATTTACAGAACGCATACTTGTGTTACGAAATGGATGGAGAAGAACTCACATTAGAAACAGGTGGACCAGTACGGCTGGTGATCACTGATCAGCCAGGAAAGTTGTGGATGTCTTACCTGAAAGAGATCAAATTAATAGGAAAGGAGAATGCATTGATCATCCACGGAAAGACAAATGTGACTCTCGCATTAACAAAAGAGGATTTTGCACGATTCGACAAAAAAAGTGTGGAAGCAGAGTACAAGGGTGAAATAAAAGTGTTTGAAGGTATTCCGTTACGCGTGTTATTGAACCAGGCGCGGTACGAAGACGATGCTGTAACGATACGATTCGTTGCGCGAGATGGGTATACCGTAGAACTAGATTTTGACGAGGTATACAAAAACGAGGACATACTGGTGACAGAGGATTTCAATCTAGTCATGCCGGGTTATGAATCAGAATACTGGGTAAAAGATCTGGCGGAGATAAAGGTAGTATGAAAAAAGTATTATTACTTCTTTTTTTGGTTTTAGGATGCATTCAACAGGAATCATGGACGTTCTACGTGATTGATGAGAGAATAACAGAGTACACATTGGATGAGATTAACGCTTTTGAACTAAAAGAAATATACGAGACAGTCATAGAAAAGGAAGTCAAAAAAGTAAAATGGGAAGGAGTCATAGCAAGGGAGTTCGGGAGTGGTGATATTATCAATTTCATCTCTGAAGATGGATACATGGTGAGCATTCCTTACGATGTGGATGTGATTCTGGCATACAAAAAGGATGGTAAGACGATACACGCAAAAGAGGGAGGACCACTAAAAATTGCTGTTGACCCATACTACGGATGTAAATGCAACTGGTTGAAGTACTTGAAAATTGTGGAATTTGTAGATTCAGAAGATTCACTATCTGTATATGGTGAAGTGGTTAACATGCTCACCTTTTCTCCGCGGGATCTGAACTTATATTATGGATTGGATGACATAGTGAATAACGCCTATAGTGAGGCACCTTTAACATTCATTTTAGATAAAGCGTTGTGCAAACAGAGTGCGACCACCGTTGTATTCATCACAAAGGAGGGGCGATATTCCTATTCTCTGAGCGAAATAAGGGGCAAGAACCTGGTTTTAGTATATGAAAATGGGTTCCATATTTATGCATTGGGAATAACAGATATAAAGGGAATTAAAATTGAATAATACCTATTATCCATCTTTTTTCTTGCTTTTTCTGGAGTTTTTCACTAGATGAGTGTTTTTATGGTTATACTGCTCCAAACGACAAGGGTTCTTGATAGAGTTTGCAGTATTCTGCAAGTTAGTGTGGGGAACCAAAGGATTCACAATGTGCAGAAATTTTATGAAAATTTTTATTAGGATGAAAATTAATGTAAAATAAATAAAATATAATATAAAATAATTATACAAAACTATCTTTTATTATGACTATAAAATCGGAAATAATTAATATATAACATTATATATAAAACTCAATAGAATTATATAATTAAATATAATAAAATTAATAAATTTCATAATCTCGAAAGATTACAACCTGTCCAGAACATACAAGTGTGTATACAAGATTGGTTAACCTATAACCTCTTTCTCTCTGATCAAAAGGTTAACCTCTTAACTTTGATAGGTCACCTACCTGACACAATATTGATGATTTGATCCGAATGCATAAGTTAAATCCTTCCAGGCAAAAGGTTTAAATACACATAAACGAGAAAGATTCATCGATACACGGAGGTGAAAAAAATGGAACCTAAAGTTGAAGAATACATGGACTCCACCTGTGTAGCTTCTACTGGCGGCATTATGTTCGAGAATTCTGCATAAAGGTATCAGTAGTGAGTTGGTGACCTTTAACTTCTTTTTTTCTTTTTTTGAGCTAAAGAGGATTGATCACGCCACTTAAAAGGAGTAGAAGCCAAAAAATAAAATAAAGTGCCTCAGGTTATCAAACCCTGGGAGGACATTTTGTTACACGTGTAACATCTCTATTCTGCCACTGAATGTGAACAGTTCCATCTCCCCATATTTGACAGTGCCTTTTATGATCATTTAAACCAGTTCCCTCATTGTAACCCAAATACTGCATACTCCACTACTGGTGAGCCAATGCCTTTCTGAGTTCTTTCACCTTTCCTTGTGGCTGGTTCACTGCAAAGGCAAATTCAACAGCAGTCTTCCCGTAGGGTCCAGTCTCTGCCTGTGCTATCATCAACCCCATCATCATCTCACCCAAGTCTAACCCCATGATAGTACCTGAAGAGGATTCTGGTGCAAAGATTGTTATAGACTGATCTCCTTTTGACGCTCTTATCCAGGGATTCTCCAGGCTGGCTAGACTCATGAAGGGTTTTGTGACTCTGTTTCTTATCCAGGTTTGTGTACCCCCGGGGGCTGTAAGGATTGTATCATCCATGGACCCCTGTAGCTCTACATCAGCTACTAATAAAGCTACCCATTTAACCAGCCTGTTGGTGGGATTTTCGTGTTCTAACCTTATCCGGACTACTTCTGAATCAGGCACAGTCAGATAAGTTAAAGAAAAGTTCTGTCCTCTCAGTAATTCTTGGTTCTGTACTGTCCATGCCACCTTTATGCCTCTCCAGGGGCTCTCTTCCACTCTGTGTGCGTGGGTTTTTTCTGGTTCAAAAAAGGGGTCATCCTGGTCAGGAGTAAAGATAAGAGGTTGGATTCCACCAATATTGTAACTCGTAAAGAATTTTGGCTTTATTTCAGGATAGTTATCTGCAAGGAAGGACCTTTCTTGCGAGTCTTTGAGTCTGATTAAATTCCCTCCCACTTCTGTGACCACAGTAAATGTTAGCATCCCATTTGACACTTCCAGTACACTGTGCTCATCAATGTCTTTTTCTCGTATCTGCACCTCTTTTTTCCCCAATACCAGCAGGGGGATGTCAAAATCCAGTTCAAATTCACCACTGAAGTGAAGGTTGACCAATGCTGATGGTTCTGCAACGTCAGGAACAGACAATTCCACATTAATCAAGGCAGGTTCACCAGGTGTCGGTTCAGGCATGGCAATTTCTTCACTGATTCCTTCTTTTGTTACAAAGTGCCCTTCCCATCCTGGAGGGAGGTTCAACCGCAATTTTCCAGGAAAAGGATAGGCAGTGGCAAAATGAATTTCTACCGTTTTTCTGGTTTTCTTCCCCTTTTCAACAGTGTGCGCATCAAGGGTGACTGCAACAGGAGGAGTAGTTTTAAGGTTGTATGATTCTGGAGGCGGAATCTCTTTGTTACCAACAAGCTGGTTCCACCTGTTTCGTACTTCCTGTAACGACGCGTGTGAAAACGTGTACCACACGCGGGTTGGTTCATACGATTCACCAGGGTTCAGCACGTGTGTTTCACTCTCAAGGATGCGAAGAGAACCGGCAGAAACTGTAATCTTCTCAATAGTATCCGGTTTCCAGATCCAGCCTGAAAAATCGCTTCTATTCATGTGCTGAGCAGCTGTCCATGACTCTTCCCAGTACGCTGGACTTTGAGGAACCATGTTCTCACTCATGACATTCGTTGTGGGATCACTTTCTATGACTGTTCCCCTAAGAGGGGTGAAGACACGTTTTTTAACACTGAAGGGATCGATGTGTATTCCTTCCCCTCCACCAATACTCACCTTTCCTGCCACGTGCAAAGGTCCATCACTCACATTGGTGAGGGTTACCCAGAATTCAACTTCATGCATTCCTGGTGCAACTGCAATGTACTTTTTGATCTCAATACCTGGCACATGAATGCTCCTGCCAGTCAATACCACAGTAAAGTATGTACCCTCTTGAACAAGTTCATAGTCAAACTGAAGGGTCCTATCAAGAGAAAGCCCGAAAAGAGGCCCCACTTCAAAATCAATTCGCTCTCCACCAATATCTGCTGAAGAACCCCGGGGTAATATTCTTACTTTTCCCCCTTCACGATCTATGTGGACTGCACAAAAATCAGTGAGCATTACCAGCTTCTTCTCATCTGTTCCTTTCACTATCACAGCCATATCTTTCCCTTCTGAAACCACTGTATAGTTGTAGGAAGGCATCACAAAAGTGGTTTTGTCCACTTCTATCGTTGGTGTCGCACGGAGAGTAACCAATGAGGGATGTGCAGGAACAGGTACAGGAATTTCAATACCCGAAACCTCTTGAGGAGACAAATGAACAATTAACGTCCTGTCTGGTATCTCCTCTATATATACATCAATTTTCCCGGTGAGCTCTTTTTTCGTGTTGTTTATTACATCCAAGTACACAGTAGTCACTTTCCCAGAAGGTGCTATCTTGTACATGCCTTGAGAAGTAATGGTGACGGCAGGACGAATCTTTCCTCCCGTATACAGTTCAATAGATTGATCTTTTATTGTAATCACTGACTTGATGACCTCAGACGCTCTATTGTATGATTCGAAGACAGTAACGTCAGAATTCACAACAAATTCGCGGGTAATCTCAATTTTTTCTCCATTTTTCACGAGAAAAGAACGAGGAAAGGGTTCCACCAGTTCTAGGCCTTTGAAGGGTTCTACCAGTAAAGTAACAGGTACCTCTTCTCCTGTCTCGTTTACAATTTCTATTGTTAACGCGTTAGGTACGCCAATGAAAATTTTGTGGGAACGAAGTCTGGTCTTCACTGCAATTTTCTTACCTTCTAACACGCTTTCAATACTGGAAAATCCCCATCCGTAGCGGTCCACGTGAGCAGATAGTCTATCGTCACCAGCTTCAAAAGTGTACGTATATACTTCCATTCCATCTACTGTGTATGTGTCAGGGGCTTGATGAAGTTCCCGTTTAAAGGTCGTATACCAGTCAGGATGCATTGAAAACCATTCTTTGGCCAGAGGAATCTGGAAGAGGCCTGGTAAATAATCCTGCATGTACACACTGGTGTCAGGCACCCAGAATAAGCCCACTTTCTTGTAGAGGGGCATAGCTTTTAGGTTACCTGACCACGTGTTTAAGTCCATTCTCTGAATTCCTTTTTCAGCAGCAATTTCAAGGACTTTTAACAAGAGCCTTTTTCCAAATTTCTTTCCTAACACTTTGGGATGGACACCCAGAATACTGATGTATGCAGCGTGAGCATCACGGTAATGAGGGTATAACCCACAGTAGCCAACAGGATTTCCTTCTGGATCTAATGCGATCAAATCAGCAATTGCAGAGGTATTATCCAGCCAGTCTTTGACGTGCTGTTCATCATAGGGGATTCCGCCTCTGAATCCTCCCGGCCAGATTTCATTGAAGGCGTTAAACATTTCAGCTGCTTGTGCAGCCATTGAGGGGCGGTATACCGTTATTTTTCCCCAGTTGGTTTCTGTCACGTTATCACCTAGTTGCCTTACTTGTTGTTGTCCCTTAAATAAGGTTAACTGCGACTGCAGATGGTTTTGTTACATAATCACGTTGATTTCATAAAATAGCAAAACGAGACATAATCAAAAAAATGAAACAAATTGTTACACGTGTAACGAAAGTGAGACAAAAACCAAGATTGGAAAATTTCCTATCTTCGAAAAGTTTATAAAGATGGAATTACAAAAGAAATAAAAAAGGAGGTGAGCTAATGGAATTTGCTGTTGAAGCTCTGGAAGAAGTAACACCCAAACATCCGTATTGTTCATCCAAACCTACCAAGAAGTACATACCGCTTCCTTGAGGGTTCACTCAATTTATTTTTTGTTTTTTATTTTTACATTTAGGCAATATGTCCACATTGTAATGATTTGTTCTTGGAACCCTATAAGGTAGACCTATAATGACCCAATTTCAGATTTTGACAACAACATCTTCTCAATGAATACCTTACTTAAAGGGAAAAGTCCTTTTCTTCCTCTGTTAAGTATGTTTTTGGTCTTTTGTTTGGATTCAATTGTGGATATTCTCCTGTTTCTCTTTAAATTTTAACCAATTGTTGAATTCTCCTCTGAGACACGTCAAGTAAACGTGCTACACTCTTTGTATTCTTTTTGTGCTTTACCACCTGATTGATGGCCCATTTGATCTTTTTGTCTGTCAGCTTTATCATCACTTTATCTGGGGAACTTCGATGACGAAATAGTTGTGGGACTCCATACTGACAACCCACACAAAAACATTTAAATTATAACTACAGAAGTTGAGAGCTTTCTCTTTTTGATCAGATAAATAACCTTGAAAAACCAAAAAAGTTTTGTAGTATTATGCGTGCAAAACAGAGAGGAATTATCACGACGGGATGCTGTACGTTACAGATCTCTTTCAACATCAATATAATTATAGTATTTCAAAAAGATGTTACATGTGTAACAAAAGCGAGACAAACACCGAGACTATTCAATTTCTATCTTCGAAAAGTTTATAAAGATGGAATCATAAGAGAAATAAGAAAGGAGGTGAGCTCATGGAATTCACAATTGAAGCTCTGGAAGAAGTAACACCCAAGCATCCGGTCTGCTCTTCCAAGCCCCACAAGAAGATACCGCTGTATGCTTGAGGATTTCACTTGTTTCTGTGAAACCATTTTGTGGATCCTCGAAATACGATCAAGCATTTTCCTCGATACTCTTTTCTTTTTTTCTTCACGAGGTGGCAAGGTTTATATGACCACGTATCCAACACTATCTGAGGTGAAAGTATGCAGCTCAGAGATCACTATCCTATCCTGAAAGATCACATTTCTGCATCTGAAGTTATTACTCCCCATGGAAGTGAACTCCTCATCTATGATACAGTAACTGAGGCCAAAAAGTATCCTAATAGGGCTGCCTTCAATTTTCTAAGGTTAGCTACTGGTGAAAAACCCTTCGAACAGATTGTACAAGAGCTTTCAACCCAGTCGGGAGAACCTCCAGAACAGATCTGGCCTGGATTAACTGGGTTAGCAGAAAAAATGGTAGAAAGTGGACTGCTCACCATTGCAGAATCGCCTCTTCCTCAAAGAAATCCTCCGCCCTCTGTACACCTGGTATACCGGCTAGAAAGAGTTACCTTTGAAACGACGCGAAAGTGTAATTTGCGATGCATGCATTGTTACTCTGATTCAGGTGCACCCCGCAAAGATGAGTTAACAGTGGAGGAAATCAAAGGGTTCATCGACCAATTAGCAGACATAGGAGTGTTAGCCATTGCCTTCTCAGGAGGAGAGCCCTTATGTCATCCACGCCTCTTTGAGTTGATGGAATACGCAAGGAGAAAGCCACTAACAGTTACCTTATCCACCAATGGCACCCTGATTACACCAGAAGTAGTTTCTAAGTTGAAAGAACTGGAAGTATGCAGAGTAGATGTAAGTATTGACGGTCCAGCTGCTGAAACCCACGACCAGTTCAGAAGAGTAAAGGGTGCATTTGAGAAGACTATTCAGGGTGTAACCTTGTTGGTGAATGCAGGAATTACAGTCGATGCCAGCGTCAGTGTCAACAAGTCTAATTACAAAAAGGTAAAGCACATTCTTGAGTTACTCAACAATGTGGGGGTGAATGACTTCAAGGTGTGGCCTATACGATTTACAGGAAGACCTGATGAAGAGGATTTTTTTGTCACTCCTGAAGAATTCCGGGAAGTCATGGAAGCTGTTCGTGAGTACGAATTTGAAGAACGGGGAAAGACAGGAAAAGAGGAGTACAGGTACAGCACGTTAGAGAACTGCGGCATTGGGTCTACCCGTCTGGTTATCAAGAGCAATGGGGTGGTAACGCCCTGTTTGAGCTTTGAAGAAGATGTGTCTTTGGGAACTATTAGAGAGCAGTCTATAGCAGATATCTGGAACGATTCACCGTTATTGAACATGTTGAGATCCATGAGTGTTTTCAAAACTGAAATCTGTAGAGACTGTGAATTAGCATTAATGTGCAAGGGTGGGTGTATAGCAGAAACGTACAGGGGAACAGGGAAATTTTCATGCTACGATAAATACGAGTGTGTAGCTTTTGAAGTAACTAAGGATGACTACATTTATGTGGAAGATACTTGATTTTGTCTTTCTGCAGAAATATCTAACCTTCTTGCAGTCAAAATTCTTTGATTTACCAAAGCTATAGATAGATAGTTTGCAGCAGACTTTCCAACAGGATCATCCCCGATGTCGCTGTGTCTCTTCTACTTTTGTTACTCTCTTTATTCGCCCTATATTATAACAAAAATAGAAACATTTAAAAAGTCCTGCGATAATAGAGAAGAGAGGTGAAGAAGATGGAGATTGTCGTAGAGGAGTTGGAGGAAGTTACTCCAAAACATCCATGTGTCAAAATCTATATGTGTGAATATCCGTACATATAGTCACGTAACTTCTAATATTTGTATACCTTTTTTCTTTTTTCTTTTTTTTTGAATGAAGAAATTTTAGCTTTCACATTCTCAAATTCTCAATCTTTGAATTGTGGCTGCAATTTGTTACACGTGTAACATTTCTGAATCAGATCCTGTATAAAGTGTTATCAAAAATGAGAGGAGTATGGCTTACAGGGGTTATGATTTCTTGTTCATTCATACTCTTCAACTGCTTTTTCCCACCAACCAAATTCATCTTGAAACTTCCTGTAGTTCTCTTCAAACCAATCAAATAAGTCTGTATGATAAAATCCACCCCTGTTGAATCGTTTTTCAAATTTTTTGAAACTCATACCCATCCTGATAGCCAATATGTAGAACCGCACACCTGGGTTATCACCAGGGTTCGTTCGTAGAAGGTTTCTGAATAGGTCCAGAGCACACTCAGTGTCGTTGCTTCCCCATGATAAGACACCTTTGTTTAGAATAGCCCGGATGATGTGCCTATTTTCCAGCCAGCCCCATTCCAGTACGTCGGGCCAGTTGCCGTTCTCATCTGTTATTATGTTGATTGCTCTCTCATATGCCTCATTTAATACTTTTTTTGCCTCTTTTGTCTTATTTTCACGAAATAGTATCTGGTGAAGAAATGTATAAGAATCCAAGAAATCTGGATCTTTTTCAATCAGGTTCTTCAGCTGCTTTTTTGCTGAATGTGCATTTCGGCCTGTATAGTTCTCACGCAGATCATAATAGGCATCCATTACCTCATGATCTCTGTCTATGTATTCTCTCACGTTCTTCATGTTATCACCTATTCAGGTGTTGTTGATACTGAGGTACTGGTGTATATAACCATATGGGAATCCCCATACTTTTTTCTGCAAACCTATCAATCCTCACCAATCAAATCCACGCCAAAGAGTATTAAACAGGACTTGACCAGACATTTGCTTGTTAACAAGAAACTGATAAATATCTATTTTATTTGAGATTTTATGAAATATTTGCACATACAAGGGTTATATTGATTGAAGGCTATCATAAATTGGATATAATTCGGAGTGAAGAGCTCTATAAATACATAAATTGGTTCAAAATACTATCTAGGGTTTTCACCCCCTTGAATATGGTGCAAAGGGTTACAGAAATCTGTACTTAATCAAAGTCAGAATTTGATAGCACCTGCACCACACCATCCCGTTTGGGGAGAATAGCCGGTCCAGCAGTTTCCATAGATGGGAATATCCCCTCTTGGATAGCACCCACCCATAGGAGCTATGGGACCTTCAGTTCCGGGACTTACCAGTTCTGCAAACATTGGTTCACCTCCTTTTACTTTTTTAGCTGCTAACAGGAGCAGCACCTTTTTCCATCTTCTTTCACCTTACTGTACCTTCACATTTCATCATAAAAAGGTTTGCCTGTAAGGAGAAATACAAACCCTCAATGATCTTGTCAACCTTTGCTGCAAAGCAATCGATTATCCATTATAATAGGTATCAAGAATGATCAAAAGAGAAGGTTTGTTAATTCGTAACAGGTGTCAACCACCGCAGATTTGACAACCTGTTACGAAAGTTTATAAGCTGTAGTGCTCTCTCTCCGTTTGTGGTGATCTACATAAAAGAGAAGTTGATGGTATGTCTCTTGATTTACCTGCTTCTGTACATACCTGCTTCTTACGCTGCTTCTCAGTCTTGGAGTTATAGAATTGATGGAATTTCTGCCTCTGCAATGACATACAATGGGCAGAATATAACGGTTGGATCTTCTTCTGGTATTTATTACCTCTTTGATGAATCTGGAGAGATGGTCAGACAAGAAAATGTGGGCAGCACAATCACCAGTGTGGACATGAGCCAGAAGAATATGATTTTGGGTACAGATCTCGCAACAGTTGTTGTGAGCCTCTCTGGAACGAAACTCACTCAACAAGGTAGTGATCCTGTCCGTTCTGTGGCAATTTCAGAAAATGATTCGTGCGCAATCTCTGGAACGAAGAAAAATATCTTCTTATTCCCTCAATTAGAATCTATGACACAGATAAATGTAGAAACCCCTGTCAATTATGTGTCAATCTCCTCCACTGGTGAAAAAGCTGCAGCAGCCACTTCAGATATTATTTACTTTTTTACCATTGATGAGGAAATAACCTACCGGAATTATCAGATTGTGTCCATAACCTCCATGGAGATTTCAAAAGATGGAAACCTTTTGATAGTTGGAACAGAAACAGGATCACTTCACGCCCTTGGAGCAACTGATGAATTGTTTAGAAAAGAAGGTCTTGTAGGGTCTGTTATCTCTGCAGAAATTAGTGACACCCTAATTGTAGCTGGTACATCTGGTGGGAACATCTATCTCTTCGATGGTTCAGGAAAAGAAATAACTCTCTTTACCGTAGATAACCTGGTGGACTGCGACATTTCTCAGAATGGATTCATTGGAGCTGCAAACTCACAGAATCTGTATGTATTCAACGAAAAAGGAGAAATCCTCTGGCAAAAAGATGTTAGCGGTATCAAAACAGTAGAAATATCTGAAGATGGTAAATATATGGCGGCAATAACGAGCAATGGTATTCTGTTCTTCTCAAATTGGCAGAATACGTTTAAGGGGAATAACTACAACCCATACTCATCAGGAGAACCCTACTCTTTTCAAAATTTCAATCCGGTGTGGACATACGCTCTATCTCCTGTTGGGGAAGTGTACACTGAACAGCCGCCCATGAGGGTCGCTGCAGGAGATGTAAATGGAGACGGGAAGAATGAAATAGCAGTATCTACCGGCAAAGGCGTGGC
>Ga0209427_10001737_pt1 | contig 25254 bp, 28 predicted proteins | sample DeeMarSWOR136_30_FD_187465 | JGI IMG/M metagenome (GOLD analysis project Ga0209427, IMG submission 187465) | Marine sediment microbial communities from White Oak River estuary, North Carolina - WOR-1-36_30 (SPAdes) (version 2) | ecosystem: Environmental > Aquatic > Marine > Intertidal zone >...
ACTTTAATCAATAATTCAATGTAATTTGTTGATTATTTTATTGTTAGAAAAAAGTATCCCTTATATTCTACTATTTTCTACATATCAGAAAGCCCTAGAATGATCAATATTATAACGAAAAATATAAAAGCTACTAGTATATAACAACGTTTGCACTTTAACACAATTAGAGGGTGTATTGAGGATGGGATGCAAAATGGAAATAAAAAAGGTTAATGTACTATTAGTTGCAACTATGATTCTTGCAGCTTTTACTCCCTTGGTAATGGCTGCAACAACAGATGATCTAATTATTACTTTTGACCCAGATGGAGATATTGACATAGATGTAAATATTTCTTCATATGATTTTTCAAAAGTACAAGCTAATTCATGGAAAAATACAACAGGTGGAACTTTTACTCTTTTTAACAATGGGACGGTAGCAATGGACACAAGGATAAAAACAAATGCATCAACTGATGAAGGTGATATGGATTTAAACGCAACAGGAACACCTCCACAACAAGATGAATATGCGATAAAAATACAAGGTCTCGATCTTGAACAATATCTTGAGAGCTCGTACAATCAGTACTTTGACACAGTATTATTACCTCAAGATTCAAAAACATTTGATGTCTGCTTGCGCATAGGAATAAATCTATCTGCTAATCATACTGCCCAGACAACAACCATATCCTTTGAAGGATCACAATCATAGAAATAGTATATAACAAAAATAACTATTCGTCTTTTTATTTATTAATAAAAAAATCCCTAGCTATATCTAACCTTTTTTTATATATCATTAGATAAAGAACCTTATGCATATGCCTCTGCATAATTATCTACAAAAAAGGCATTTAAACCGCTCCATACATCAATATTACTACAAATATGACAGTATAGGAGTGTATGGAGAGGGGATGCATGAAGAAAAAAAAAGGTGCACAACAAAACAAGGTTTTTTTTAAAGTTAAAAGAAATGAAAAAATCGGTTTTTCAATACTTGTTTCTTTTATAATACTTGCAGCTACTACACCAATAGTTCTGGGAGCAACAGTAGATAATGTAATCATTACTTTTGATCCTGATGGAGATATTGATATAGATGTAAACTTATCATATTATAATTTCAGTAGTGTTGTTGCTGGAATTTGGTCAAATACTACAGGTGGAACATTTACACTTTATAACAATGGAACAATTCCAATGGATACTGAAATAAGAACTAATGCATCAACTGATGAAGGTGATATGGATTTAAACGAATCCGATGTACCTCCAGATATGGATGAATATGCAATTTATATTGAAGGGCTTGATTTCGAAAATTATGTAAATAGCTCTTACACAATTGAATTTGATCAAGGTCTAGATCCCAGTGATTCAAAAACATTTGATATATGTCTGCTGTTAGGTAATATTTCTACAAATCACAGTTGGCAAACAACAACAATCTATTTCCGAGGATCTATCAGTTAGAATAATTATTTAGAGTTATAGATATGTTTTTTCTTATCTTCCTATTTTAAAATATTTTAGTAGAAAAAATTAATTATACCTAGATTTATAACAATGTGGAGAGATGGGTGAATAAAACTATTGTTTTACTTCTAATATCTTTAATTCTATTTACATCATTTTCATATACAGTTCAGAGTGGAATAAAAATATGGCCGGGTAAATTGTATGTTGAAATGAATAAATGGTATGACGAAGAAAAGGAAATCAGACATCCAATTCAAATTACTAATCCATATTCTCATGGTGTAAATGTTACTTCAAAAATTGGAAATCCCAATACAAAAGTTATAACAGATCGGTTTTCCCCTCTTCCAGACATATCCTGGGTTTCAACTTTTCCTGAGAGACTTTATATTCCTCCAAAATCATCTGAAAATATTGAGATAATAATCAATATTCCTGTAGACCTCCACGAATATTATTATAATGAAAAGTGGGAAACAAGAGTAATTATTAATTCTGATATACCAATTGGATTAGCAGGGAGTGGTATGAACTTTAAACTGGAGATTGCTGTAAAACTATACATTATTACTCCTAAAAGTAAAGTTGAAGAATCTCAATACTTTTACATAATACTGTTTTTTATTATATCTATAATTATTGTGTTTATAGCAAATTCCTATATTAAAAAGAAAAAGGAAAATTTGAAATCCGTTTATTATTTTAAAAATAAAAAATAAAATTTTAATTTGGTAATTAGCTAAATTGTCTTATTAAGGAATTTTTAAAAAAATTTTCAATCAATAATTACTAAAAAAATTAATTGGATTTTTTTCTCCTTAGGTGAATCACATATGAATCATATTTAATTCATATATGATTCTTTTTTGAATCGTAAATATTATAAATAAATGATTCATATATGATTCACAGATGGGATAACTAGGATGGGGAAAAGTCAAAGATTTCCAGTTGGTTTTCCACCCGCTATTCGGGAGATTATAAAAGAACAAGTAGGAATTTTAGGAAATTCTGAGGCTGAAGTTGTAAAAAATATAGTTCTAATTTATTTAACTGAGAAAGGACTCCTAAAGAAATTCGAAAAGAAGAAAAAGGAGGGGCGGGAGAAATGAACAGGAAAGTAGGAGTCCAATTATTATTAATCATATCATTATTCCTGTTTATTTTTTCAACTCTATCATTAACTGTAAATTCAATTCCACCAGTAACTCAAGAAACAATAATTGTGGATATTACTGGAAATGGGGACTTCACCAGTATAAAAGATGCAATCGATTCTGCTGAAATCACAGATATTATCCTAATTAAGAAAGGAATCTATAATGAACATGATATAACAATTAAAAATAAGATAGAAATAATCGGTGAAAACCCAAGTAATACAATAATTAATTGTTCAGGAAACATTGCGTTCTCATTAACTAGTTCATATGTAGACATTAGTAATCTGCAAATCATAAATACTGGAGAATTTGCAATATCAATACTACCAGGAAGCATTGGTTGTACTATTACTAATTGTATTATTAATAATCTTAATAGTGGAGTATCACTAAATGTTAGATCATCATATAACACAATCTCTGATTGTAAGTTAATAGGATATGATAATAGCAAACAAGGAGTAAAAATAACAGGTAAGTATAATATTGTTAAAGACTGTAATATGCAAGATTATGCAAATGGTGTCTTACTTATAACAAACTCCGATGAGAACCAAATTCAGAACTGTAATATATTTAATTGTGAAAATGCAATAGATATAAGATTTGATTCAAATAGAAACGTTGTAACAAAGTGTAATATTTATTCAAATCTGCAAACAGTAAAGATTTGGCTGAATTCAAATAACAATTATGTTTATCAAAATAACTTCTGGAAGAACGATAATGACGCAATAGATGAAAATAACAATACATGGGACAATGGAGTACAAGGAAATTACTGGGATAAGTACAGAGGAGCAGACATAAATAATGATGGAATAGGAGATACCCCATACATAATTTCTGAAGGAAATATTGACAGATTTCCACTAATGTCCATGATTCTTCCAGATGTTGTATCTCCTCCAAGTAATATAATTATAGATACTGCAAAGTCTGATAATACTCCAACATTCTCTTGGATTGAATCTATTTATAGCATGGGTATAAAAGGATATTATGTTAAAATCGATAACAATCCTGAAACCTTTATTGGTAATACATTAACTTGGACTAAGACTGATTCTTTATCAGATGGAGTACACACGTTCTATGTAAGAGCAGAGAGTATTGACAATAAAACAAGTAATTATTCAAGCCTTACATTTACAATAGATACATCCATAATTGACACTGATGGTGATGGTTGGTCAGATTCAGAGGAACAATTATATGGTACTGACCCAGAAAATCCAGGAAATTATCCAGAAGATACAGACAATGACCATATACCAAACTCAGTAGATACAGATGATGACAATGATGGTTATAGCGATTTAATGGAGAACTCTTATGGGACTAATTCTTTAGATATAAATGAAAATCCAATAGATACAGATAATGATGGAATTCCCAATGAAGATTCTTCAGATAGTAAATTCACAGGAGATACTGATGATGATAACGATGGCCTATCTGATTCTATTGAAGCCCTACTTGGTTCAAGCTCTGTAAACGAAAAAGATGTTAATAGAATATATATAAATGGTCAACTTTTCTATCTTGTTGATGCGTCCAGAAATGATGTTTTTGATGTGTTGTATAATCCTACAAGCAAAGCAACAACAGGTGTTAAGAAACAAAATGATAACTATCTAATTGATGAGAATGGAGATGAAACCTGGGATTATGTTTATGATATCTTAGATGAATCTGTATCACCATATGGTGAAGAATCCGTACTGTCAATCAGCTTTTTAATACTAATAGTTATAGCAATAATAATTCCATTAGTAATCATTTTATTTTCATATAAAAGAAGAAGACCAATAAGTGAAAGAATACAAAAAAGACATAAAAAAGTTCAAAAAAGACCATTAATTAAAAAATCATTAATAGTATCTGATACTGAGAAAAAAGTAACATTTGAAATGATTACTCAAACAAAATCATTACTTCAAAATATACAACAGGACGTAGAGGTTTATATGGAGAAATTAAGAAGCATAGAAGATCAATTCAATGAACCTTTAGTAAAAGAGGAGAAAAAGGTTGAACCTTTAAAGGAAAGACCACCTAAAATAAAAGACATCAACGAAATAGAGGCAAAGGTAGACAAACTTTTAACAGATGCAGATAACAAACAAAATACCTGAGGGGATTTTAAATGAAAAAATCATTTGCATTATTAATTATATTTTCTATTCTTTTAATGTTTAATTCAATTTGCAAAGGGGACTTCAATGTAAAACCTAGAGAATTGTCAATTGTAATGGAGGATGAGTTTATCCATGGAAACACTACAAAAAGTGTAATTGTAACAAATACAATTGAAGAAAGTATAAACATATCCTGGTATCTAGATAATCCAACTCAGGATTTAATAAGGGAAAACAAAACACTTATTCCAAGTTTTTCATGGATTAGTATAAAACCTAAATGGCAAATAATTCCACCAGGGGGTGATGCATCATTTTATATATATCTAGATATTCCAGAGGAAAAAGAAAATTTAAATAAGCATTGGGAAACCTGGCCTGTGTTTAAACAAGAAGAAACACAATTTTTTAACTGGGAACATGCCATAAGATTGTATATAGATACCCCTGAAAATATTTCAACTAATAATAGTAATGATGAGGGTGGTCTTTCTTTTTTCTCAGATAATTCAATATTAATTTCAGTTATTGCAATAATTTGTATAGCTTTTGTTGTATCACTCTTTATAATCAAATCTAGATTTAAGAAAAATAAAAAACCTTAATTTTTTCTACATTCTATTTAATATATCTTTTATCTCTTTTTTAAATTCCTGTATACCATCTTCGTTTTGCACAATTATATCTGCAGATGCAATTACAGTACCCAAGCCCCAATTTAGTTCTCTTTTATCACGATCCTTCAAATCCTGAATATCCAAACTGTCATCTTCCCGACCACGATTTAAAAACCTTTTCTGTCTTGTTTTATCTGAGGTAGTAACTGCGATTAATATGAAATCGTTACCTAATTTTTTTTTAAAAGTCTCAATTTCTTCGATATTTCTTATACCATCGATAATAATCTGTTTTGTTTTATCTATTTGCGATATTTTATCAAGTGTTTTTTTTGCCCATATATCCATTCCAAGGTCTTTGCGCATCTGGTTAGCAATTAATCCTACATTTTTTTCATTTAAAGAAAGTCCACGATTTCTTACTTCCTCCCAAACCATATCTCCCATTCTAATTACAGGTATATCCATCTCTTTTGCAATTTTTACTGCTTCACTTTTTCCAGAGCAGGGCATACCAGTAAAAGCGATAATTTTCATTCCTATACCTTAATATATGAACTTAGTGCAGGGGGAGCGATTTGAACGCTCGAAGACCTACGTCACAGGGTTTCTCAGTGTTAATATTATTTATCAAATCTTATTAACACACCTAAGCCCTGCCCCTTTGACCGCTCGGGTACCCCTGCAGATTTAAGGGAAATGATAAATGTAGATATTAATGAAAAATCTTTCTTAAAAAACCAATGTTTTTAGTGTTTTAAAAGTTTAATTTTGTTATTTATTACCAGAGAGCAGTTTCTTTTCACCATATTTTGCATAGCATTCAGAGCAAAATCTACGTGCGATTAATGAGTGTAGGTGTTCTTCAACTCCTTCTTCTTGATGATATAGAGTATCAATTGGAATTATGTTTTTGCAATTTGTGCATACTCTAGGAAATTTTGCAACTTTTTTAATAAGTCTAGTTTCAATTTCCATTTATATCCTTACCTTTCACATATAAATTTAATAAGTCATTTATAATTTTTTCTTAACAATTTGAGCAATAAAAACGAGTACTAACTTTAAGTAGGAGAAACATGATTCACAAAAAATATTTAAAGCATTTAGCGGGGAATAATAATACTACCCATCATAGCGAGCGATAATTCAAATTGGATATCGTCTATAAGGGTGGGGTAGCCAGGAAATCCCGACGGGCCCATAACCCGTAGATCAGTGGTTCAAATCCACTCCCCGCTACTAAAATTAATATTTCTTTAAGGTTTGGAAAAATATAAATTCTAATAATTATTGCAGATTATTGGAGATTGAGGATGGGACCTGAAGATTCCGGATCTTTAACAGAGCTAGGTTTAAGAAATGTGTATAGATTTTTCCTACTTGGATTTAGTATAACTCTATCTATGTTGATATTATCTTTAATGCTTTATTTGAATAATGAAAAAATTTTAGAGGTTACACCCTCAAAAATTTATTTTGTATTAACAATTTTCTTTTTATTTCTTGTAGTTTTTATTTATTTTATTAGGGGTATTGCAATTATTTTTAATAATAGAAATGAATTTGAATCAGATCATGAACTAAATGTAATACTAGCAACTCTCATTTTCATTGCCTTTTTTATAATATTTTTTATAAATTTATCACTTTCAAGAGGTTTTCCAGGAGGCGCAGCACTTATTGCCTATGCTTCAATGGGATTTAATTCCTCTCTTTTACTGGTTTTTGTAGTTGTTGTCATATTTTCATTGTTAGTATATATATTACTTGGATTAGCTTCATTATATTTGATTAAAGGATTGATATCAAAAGATCAACTTAAGACATTAAAAAAGGCAGTGGTTCTTTTTGCATTAAGTCCATTCACACTCAACATTACTGGTTTAATTGGTTATGTTTTGTTTTACATTGTTTATAGAGACACATATTTATTGCTAAATAAAGGAAAACTTAAAGCAGTAATGACTGCACCATGCCCCGGTTGTAATCGTGAAATACCTATAGAATCAATAGTATGTCCCCATTGCAATACAGAACTTTTTAGTAAACAAGAGGCAGCAGATATTGAACAAGATAAAAATCAACCAGTAGAAGAGTATTATTAAACAAATTACATTAATATTAACTAAATTTTAAAATCATAAAAGTGTTATTTTAGAGATATAAAACTTAATAATTTAAACCTAATTTCTTAAAAAAAACTCCACTACCTTTCTCAATTTTTCCAACTTTTTTTACATTAGATTTAGAATGCTTTTTTAATATATTTAATGATTTTTCTGTATCTTTTTCTGATACTACTACAATAAGTCCCATTCCCATGTTAAATGTTTGATACATCTCCTTATTATCGATATTTCCATAATCTTGAAGGAACTTAAAAATAGGTTGGGGTTCAAAAGGATTATTTATAAAGAAATTCACCTCTTTTTTTATACGTGGGAGATTTCTAAGCCCTCCACCAGTAATATGTGCAATTCCATGAACCTTAACCTTTTTAAAAAGCTCAATAGTTTCCTTAACATAAATCTGAGTAGGGGTAAGTAATACATCCCCAATTGTTTTTCTCCTATATAATCCATCTGGAAATTTATCTGAGTATGAAAATTTATTTTCTTGAATTACCTTTCTTACAAGTGTATAACCATTTGAATGAATTCCAGTGCTTGAAAGACCAATAATTACATCCCCATGAGTGATTTTTTCACCTGTTATAATTTCATCTTTTTTAACATAAGCAAGACATGTACCGGCAAGGTCAAAACCACTTATTATCTCTGGCAAAGAAGCTGTTTCTCCACCAATAATAGAGATATTTGCTAGTTCTGCACCCCTTGCAAGTCCTTTGCCTATCTCCCTTGTTATTTCTTCTTTAGGATCATCTATTGCTAGATAATCTACAAAGGCAACAGGTTCTGCTCCAACACAAATAGCATCATTAACATTCATTGCTATGCAATCTATACCAACAGTATCCCATTTTCCAAGTTCAGATGCAATTTTAACCTTACTTCCCACTCCGTCAGTACATAAAACAAGTGCATACTCTCCAAACTCTATCATTCCTGCATAATGGCCTCCAAGAGGCCTTCCTATTCCTTTCCTTTGAAATTTAATGTTTGATATTATACCTTCAATTGCTTTTTCTTCCTTAAAAATGTCAACTCCACTTTTTGCATATGTCAATTTCTTCAACAAACCGCCTCTTTTATAAATTAGCGGAAACATAAATTCTGTGATAAACTTTTTGAATGAACTCTATCTCTTATTATCTATTTAGGGAAATATTTGTAAAATAAAGGTTTTAAATAATAAATTATAAATTATATAAAAGAAACACTATGCATAAGAAAAAAATAATAGCTGTATTACTAATAATTTTAATAATAATACCAATTACATTTATCTATTTTCAAGAAGATAGAACGGGTGGTAATAAAAAACCTATAGTTGAAATTACATATCCCTACAATGGCTCAGTTGTATCAAAAATTGTTACAATAAGTGGGACTGCAACAGATCCTGATAATAATGAAGATATAGAAAGAGTAGAAGTAACAATTGATAATGAATGGGATATAGCAGAAGGAAAAAATTTATGGAGTTATGAATGGAAAGTATTTGAAATCAAAGATGGTTTCTATACTGTAAAGGTCCGTTGTTGGGACGGAATTGATTATTCAGAAGTAAAAGAAATAAATCTAAAGGTCGACAACCCAGATATCGTGGAAACTGATACCCATAAATGGGCGATTTTTATTGCTGCTTCAAATTTTCCAGAAGATAACGATAGTAAACTTGGTAATGGTGCTTTAAACCTAGCTGAAAATATCTCCTCATATTTTATTGAAAATTTAGGATATTCAACTTCAAATATAATTATTCTTTTTGATGATGGATGGATAAGAGCAGATAATGGATATGGAGAACCAATAATTACACTGGACCAGCGAAGACATGATTATGATATAACATACGGTGGTGCCACTAAAGATACATTGATATCAACCCTAAATTATGTTGTAGATGAATCAAATAAGTTTAGCGACAGTGAGATTTTTATATGGATATCTAGCCATGGCTGTGGTGATAGTGACAAAAGAATATTTGGTGGAAAATTATTAAAAAGAAGTGCTTTTTTCCTGTGGGATGATACTTTAACAGATAAAGAATTAAGTAATCTTTTATCTGGCTTAAATTCAAAGAAAACATGTATTATTGTTGATGCTTGCTATAGTGGAGGTTTTGCTGATAAAACGATCCTAAACCTTCCAGAATTTTTCCTGTTCAGATCACATCTTACAAAATCTGGAAGGGTTGTAATGACTGGAGCAAGTAAATTCCGAATTGGATACGCCAGTTTAACTGAGGGCCCATTGTTTTCTCAGCTATGGTTTTATGGAATTGTATCTGGTGAAGCAGATGGTTTTCGAGCGGGGATTTTAAATTTTGGTAGACCAACACTACTCAGGATTTTTAAAGATGGAAAGGTATCAGTTGAAGAAGCTTTCTTCTATGCAAGATACGTTCTAAGAGTAAATAAAAATCTTGAGGACTATAGTAGAATGGAACCACAGATAAATGATCAATATCCTCGAAAAGGAATTTTTGGTAGCTTGAAGGGGTTAGTCCTTGGTGAATAAGATTTAATACTCTATTTTTGATTTTGGATTATTGTAATGAAGAAAATAGCAAGTTTTTGGAAAAAAATCAATGGAACAAAGGTTCAATGTAGTCTTTGTTCGCATAACTGCAAGATAAGTGAAGGAAAAGTCGGAATATGTGGTGTTCGTAAAAATGAGAATGGTAAACTTTACACATTAATATATGGATCTGCCTCATCATTAGCATCAGACCCTATTGAAAAGAAACCATTATATCATTTTCACCCAGGAACATATGCGTTTTCAGTTGGCACGATTGGCTGTAATTTTAAATGTAGTCATTGTCAAAACTATAGTATTTCAACAGCTGATACTAGTTTTCCTTATATTAAAGAAATAACACCGGATCAGGTTGTTAATCTTACAAAGCAGTATAATTGTAAAGGTGTTTCTTATACATATAATGAGCCTACTATCTGGCATGAATTCACCTATGATTCTGCTAAGCTTGCGAAAAAAGCAGGGCTTTATACCTGTTATGTAACAAATGGATACATAAGCAAAGAACCTCTCAAAGAACTTTCTTCTTATTTGGATGCAATGAATATTGATGTTAAGGCATTTAATGACGATTTCTATAGAAAAGTTTGTAAATCACATTTAGAACCAGTACTGGATACTTGTGAACTAGCAAAAAAACTAGGAATTCATATTGAACTTACTTATCTAGTAATTCCCAGTTATAATGATTCATTAGAGGAAGTTAGAGAGTTTTGCAAATGGATTGTTGAAAAACTAGACGATAAAACACCTGTTCATTTTTCCCGTTTTCACCCTGATCATAATATGATAAATATACCAATGACTCCTATGGATACTCTATTAAAAATATATGAGGTTGCTAAAGAGACAGGTATTCAATTTCCTTTTCTTGGAAATGTTCAACATGGAGAATATGAAAATACATATTGTCCAAAATGTGGAAGTATTTGCATTGAAAGAAATAATTATTCCATAAATTCAGAAGGATTAATTAATGGTAAATGCAAAAAATGTGGTAACCCTTTATCGATTATCATTGACAAATATATAAAATAAAAAATTTAATAAACAACTTAAATATATCTAAATACAAACAAAAATATAATTAAAATAAATAGGGGGAAAAAATTAATATATAAGTAAACATACATATATTTATAATAATATAGAATATTAATAATATAATATAAGGTGAATTCATGACTTTGAAAAAAAGTGATAAAATAATAGCGATAATTGGAGTAGTAATATTAATTGTTGCAGCAGTAGGAATTTATATATATGCAGGCACTGAAGAAGAGCCAGAGAAATCTAAAGAGGAGGAAGCAACTTTTTTTGAAATCGCTTATGAGGAAAAAACAATGACTGCATTGCCTGATAATCAAGATTATTCTATTAAACCAAAATTATTTGGTAAAAGTACATATAAAGGTATTGTTGAAATATCCCAACAAAATCTCAAATCAGTAGATGTTTTTGTTGATTACACTGATACTAAGGTTGGATTTTTAAATATAATTGGATTTTTGAAATTTATTGGACAAGATACAATAACAATAACAATATATGATAGTCAGGAAAATGAGATTGGTTCAGCAAAAATAAAAGGCGATGGAAATGAAACCATTCATATAATGGACGGTGATATGATATCATTGGAACCAATTGAAGCAGATAACATAAATGATGCCGAACTTTTTCTTACAGAAAGATACATAGACTACTTTGAAACATATACAATTCATATTAGTTTAAAGACAGGTTTAATGGGCAAATTTAGAGAAATTCTAGGTAAAGACGCTTTTCAATTAGAAGTTACATATAGTTATTATGATTATTATATAATGGAAAGAATGCCTGGTAATGAAACCGATGGAGATTTACCACCAACTGGTGGAAATCAAGGATCGCAAACTTGGTTTCCGATGGGTTATCCAGGAATGCATTAAATTTTAAAACGAAGAAGGGCGCCAACACCCCCTATTCCCTCCATTTTTTTACCTGCGTCATGCTGTGTATTTATAATTATAAATTCACTTCTATTTTCTTTTGTAAGGTTCAGTAGCTCTTCACCTGTCTCTTTCCTAATTAATGTATCAATAATCAGAAGCCTTTCAACAGCACCATTAATAAGGGCGTTTTTTACCTCTTTTTCCCCATAGGCTGCAAGACCATCTTTTTTAATTTCCTCAAATAATTTTTCAACATAACTTGTTTCTAAAACCACCCTATTTTCTTTAGTTATTTGCTCAATTATTCCTGTTCTAATTGCCTCATGAATACCATTCATACCAGAATATCCAGTCCCATGGACAAAGTATTTATCAAGAAGCTGTGGATCTTTTTCCTTTGCATATTTTATAAAATGGTCTTTTGTAAAACCTGGGCCCACTATTACTAGAACATTGCTTCTTTCCATTTTTGTTTTTAGGACAGATATTATTTCCCCAAAATATTCATGCTCAGAATCCTTACTTTCATACATCTTTCCAGAACGCTTGGAATCAATATCTGCAATAAATTGAACCCCGCTTTGCCTTAATACTGCAATTGTAGCAGTATCTTCATCCAAAGAAGCAAATGTTAATATCATTTGACCTCTTTGCTTAACAGCCTCATCTATCCTTTTTAATTGATAATCCTTCCAATGTTCTTTTACAATTGAAAGTTTATCCATATTATCTGCTTCAATATTTATAGTATGATAAGACCCAAGCTCTTGTGGTCCTTCTTCAATTTTTCCATGTATTCTAAGTCTATCAGAAAATTCATGAAATTTTACTTCATCAACTCTTATCCCAAGCTTCATTATCTTTTTTTCAGCTTTTTTTGATCTTATCCTGTCATCTTTTTGCTCATCTGTTCGAAAGGTTACAGCCCTTACAAGATCACCTTTATCTATTATGTTATGAAGATGCCAAATATCATCAAGATTTTCTGGAATTAATTTTATTTCACCATGCTTTAAATCCTTAAATACAACCTTCATGAACGCTTACCTCAGACTTAAACCGATTGCTCTAACAATTGTTGCTCCTCCAGGTGGAAGAACTCTATCAATTTTATCAACAGGTTCATCAAACACCCTTGCTAATTTATGTGAAATATCTATTTTTTTAAGTTCACCGGGTTGAATTATTATATATTTATCTGTTAGTGATTTTACAGAATCTAATGGGCCGCACATTATTTTGTATAAATCATCAATTCTAATTTTTCCTATAGCAAGCTCTAGTTTACAATTCTTATAGTTTCTTTTACCTCGAATAATGAATGCTCCTCTTGGAACAAATTCACCGCTTTGTGGTGTCTTACTTACTTGCTCAGGTAAAACCCAGTATGCTTGAGCCTCAGCAAATTGTTTCCATGCCTTTGAAAAAGACGCGGCAAAAATACAAGCTTCATCAAGAGTTTTTTCTGAGATTTCGATTTTTTCATCATTTACACCCTTACTTTTAATAATTATACTTGGAGCGCCTTGAATATCTGCATGGGCATATCTGTCATTTTCTTTTAGATATTTTTTAACAACAATCTCGTTAGTTTTAATATCTTTTCCACCGATAACAATATTACCATCACTTGATATAAACCATCTAAATCTTTCAAACCAAAACAGTTTTTCACTTTTTGGAACTTTTACAACTTTTTCTTTTTCTTCTTGTTCTTTTAATTTTACTTGTTTTATTTGTTCTTTTGTATTCTTAAAGGATTTCTCAGCACCTTTAAGCTTATTTCTTAGTTTTTTGCTATCATCATATGCTTTTTCAGCGTTTTCAGATACAGTCTTTCTAAAATTAAGTTTGATTACATAGGTTTTATCTTGAATATCTTTCAGTTTTACTAATAAAAGATTTTCTAAAGGGTCAAACTTTTTTACAATTTCTTTTTCATTTATTTTTTTAATTTCGTCTTTTTTTTCTTTTAAATCTAAAAATTCTTTTATTTCATTTAATATTTTTTCACAATCTTGATAATTAAGATAAATCAGATTTCCCTCGAATTTCTTTTCCTCAATTTGTTTTGTTAATGCCTCTATTGCTTCCCTTTGTTGTGAAAGCTGTCTATTTAATCTTTCAATTTGCTCCTTTGTCTTACTTTCTTTTTTCTTTTCTTCTTTTTTTATCTCAATAAATCTTTCTAAACCTCCAACAAAACTATCTGCTTTTTTAAAGGTTGCATCCTTATAGCTTACAAATGGAAAGGGGAGAGCATTTATTATTTTATTTTCCTTAATTACAAAAACAGGACTGAATTTCCTTTTTTCAAAAATCTCCAAGAAATCAATTAATGTATTGTATAATTTTGAAATTGTTTTTTCGTCAATTACTTCTATTTTAAGTGTCTTATCAACATTTGTTCTTGCACATATCTCTTCAGCAATAGACCCACTAAGATTTACATTAACAGCAAGGGTTCTAACTATATCTGTTTCACTTTGTTTTATCAACTCAGAAAATTTCTCTTTTGTTAAATCAAATGGATTTATTTGAATAGGCGGAGGTTCATAATTTTCCTTTCCTTTTATTGATCTATGTGCCCACCTTTGTTTAATAAGAGGTAGGATTATTTTACCCTCTGGATTAACGAGAATAATATTTCCATCTGAAAAAAATTCAATAACTAATGTATAATCCCCTTCTTTTTTACTAATTTTTAACTTAATAATCCTATCAAATTTATGCTGTGATATTTCATTAATTCTACCATTTACAAGATATTTGCGTAATGTCATTGCAAAAGTACTTGGTTTTTGTGGTTTTTTAAAATCTTTTTTTGTTATACAAAGAAAATCTCCATTTCTTATATAAATGAATTCTTTTTGTTTTGTCTGAATATTTTTTATTCTAATTAAAAACTCGTTGCGAGTAAGTTGATATATGTTATCTATGCTGTTTCCAATTAAATCTTGTAGTTCTGAAATAATAACATAGATTTCAAACGATGAAAGTTTCCTTTGCATTTCTTTTAGTTATATTGGATTTATTATTAAAAATAATGTTAATTAGTTTAACCCATTCAAAAAGCAATTTGAATAGATTTTAAATTTATGTTATTGGGCCAATAATACCGCCAATATATAAAATAACTGTGGCAATTACTGTTACAAGTATATTATCATCTATTTTCCCAAATTCATATCTTTCAAAAAGTGATGCAACAATAGCTGCAATTACACCCCATAGAGGAATTGATGGTTCACCAGAGTTTGCAAAAAAGTAACCTATAGGAATGCAAACTCCCATCATGTAAATATTACCAATCATATGTTTCTTGCGCTCCTTGAATGCAAAATTTCTAACAATACCTGTAATCCCATCTCCAAATGCAATAAATGCAGGTGGAATAATTGCAACCCAAGGATTACCAAGAATTTGCCATAAAATAAAAATCGTAAGTCCCCACATGAAACAAAAGGTGACATCGTTAATATTATCCTTTGTTTGGAACCAATAGAGAATATTTCCTCTTTTATGGGTAAAATAAGTAAATATCGTTAAAACAAGACCTGCTAGTAAAGGATACCAGGGATTAGAAAAAACAAAAGGAACAGCAATAACAATAACTCCTCCTGCAAGAATATGAATAACCTTTCTGTTATAATATACAGCAACTTCCTTTTTGATTTTTTTTCTAATCATCCATTCATAAAAATGTTTTGTTAAAAGAAATACTCCTCCAGCATAGATTGTTAAGATAAAAATCCAGAAAATTTCATAGTAAATGGTCTGATTAAGCATTGCCCCCCTTTATCTCTTCCTCTTATTTAAATCTAATAGAATTTGACTTAAATACCAATTTATAGAAACATATTTAAAACATAGGTTAATCCAGGTAATTATTTAAAAAGACTCCGAAGTCAAAGGAGGAAATAAATGAACGGAAAAATAAAATGGTACAATCCTAGAAAAGGGTATGGATTTGTAGAAGGTGAAGATGGAAAAGACATCTTTGTTCATAAGTCTGCTATACCCCAAGGAGTCTTCCTAAAAGAGGGAGACAATATAGAATATGAAGTAGAAGAAACAGATAAAGGTCCAAAAGCTGTTAATATTAAAAAAAGTTAAAAACGCAAAAGAATTTAAAGTTTAAAGTAAAGAAAAGAATGGGATAATTCTATTTTTTACTTATTTCTTTTTCTTTTTCAAAGCATTCATTACAGATAGTATTACCTGCAGGAATTCTTCTTCCACAAATGCTACAAACACTATGCGCTACACGTTTGAAACCAATAACTATCTCATAATTTTTTGAACTCCATTTAAACATGAGTCCTTCTCTATGTATCCCAGACATCCGATTTCCCCAGCCTTCGTTTTCTAAATATAAGACATATTAAGTTCATTTATAATCTTTTGTTTAATATGGGGAAAAAATACTTAAACAAGGCAAATATAAGCCGACTTAGGTAGGAATAATAGCATGAAAGCTTTTGTGACAGGCGGTGCAGGATTTATTGGAAGTCACTTAGTTGATAAACTTCTTGAGAGAGGTAATTATGTAACCTCATTTGATAATTTAAGTTCTGGAAAAAAAGATTTCTTTAAGCAGCATATAAATAATGATAATTTTGGATTTATTAAAGCAGACCTACTTGATTTTGATCAAGTTAAAAAAGAAATGAAAAACCATGATGTCATCTTTCATATAGCTGCAAACCCATTTGTTAGACTTGGTGAAAAACAAACTAGACTTGACTTGGAACAAGGTCCAAGTGCAACTTATAATGTTTTAGAATCAATGAGGCTGAATAAAATCAAAAAAATTGTTTTTTCATCTAGCAGTGTTGTATATGGTGAAATGCCTAATATTTCAATTCTTGAAACATATGGTCCAACTCTTCCAATCTCACTTTATGGAGCAGGAAAGCTTGCTGGTGAGGGTTTGATTAGTGCTTTTTGTGGAACTTTTGGATTTCAAGCTTGGATTTATAGATTTGCAAATGTTGTGGGAATTCGGGGAACACATGGAGTAATTGTAGATTTTATTTCAAAACTTAAGAAAAATCCAAAAGAGCTTGAAATACTAGGTGATGGTAGACAGCAAAAACCATACCTACATGTAAGTGATATTGTTGATGGGATAATATTTGGTTTTGAGCATTCAAATGACCAGATAAATCTGTTTAATCTTGGATGTGATAGCAATACTACTGTAACAAGAATCGCAGAAATGGTTGTTGAAGAAATGAACCTTAAAGACGTCAAATTCAAATATACTGGTGGTATAAGAGGTTGGGCAGGTGATGTACCTCGTTTTCAACTAGATATTAGTAAAATAAATAAACTTGGATGGAAGGAAAGTAATACTTCTGATGAGGCTGTAAGAAAAGCTATTAGAGAATTACTTGATAACCAATAAGCATACAGGAGAAAAATTATGATAATTTCTCGTTCACCTGTAAGAATAACATTTGGCGGCGGCGGAACTGATTTATCCTCATATTATTCTAAATATGGTGGCGCGCTTATTGCTGCTGCTATTGATAAATATACTCTTGTTACTGCCCATACCCGATTTGATAATGATATTAAACTTAATTATTCAAAAGCAGAACAGGTTAAAAATATAGATGAAATAAAACACAATATTTTTCGAGAAGGATTAAGACTTCTAAATATAAAAAAAGGAATAGAACTAACATCTTTATCTGATATGCCAAGTAGTTCAGGACTTGGAACATCAGGAAGCTTTACTGTTGCAGTACTAAATGTACTTCACACCTACAAGAAGGAGTTTGTATCCCAAAAGCAACTTGCAGAAGAAGCATGCAAGATAGAAATTGATATTTTGAAAGAACCAATTGGTAAACAAGATCAATACATAGCTGCTTTTGGAGGTATTACATCACTTAAGTTTACAAAGGATGGATCTGTTACTGTGGAACCAGTAAAAATGAGCGAGGAAGCTCAAGATGAACTTCATAACAACATCATGTTGTTTTATACAGGAATTTCTAGATCTGCTTCAGATATTCTTAGAGAACAAGATGAGAAAAGCAAAGTAAATGAAAGTATAACGATAGAAACACTTCATGAAATAAAAAGAATTGGACTTGAAACAAAAAAAGCATTTGAAAGAGGAGATATAAACAAACTCGGAGAATTTCTAGATGTTCATTGGAACATAAAAAAAAGCCTTTCAAGAGGGATATCAAATAAGTATATTGACGAATGCTATAATCTTGCAAAGAAAAATGGTGCACTTGGTGGAAAAATAATGGGTGCTGGCGGTGGAGGATTCTTTATGTTTTATCATGATGGAACTAATACTAAAAAGACAGCCTTTATAAAGACACTTGCAAAAAAAGGATTGAAAAGAATGCGTTATAATTTTGATTTTGAAGGGTCAAAAATAATTCTAAACATGAAAAATATTTAGAGATGATAAACATGGAAAACGAAAAAGAAATTGAGCAATATTTTAAAGAGATTAAAGAAATCTGTGATAAAATTTCAAGAGAAGATATTGACAAAACAATTGAACTTTTATTTGATGCATGGAAAAAAGATCACCAGGTATTTTTATGTGGAAATGGCGGTTCAGCTGGAACTGCTACTCATTTCATGTGTGACCTATTCAAAGTAACAACTGTTGAAAATAAAAAACGTTTCAAAGCCTATTGTTTAAACGATAATATTCCATTAATGACTGCCCTTATTAATGATGAAGGATTTGATAATCTTTTTATTGAACAATTAAAAAACCTACATAGAAAGGGAGATGTTCTTATTTGTCTAAGTGTTCATGGTGGATCGGGAAAAGATAAAGCAGGTCTTTGGTCACAGAATCTATTAAAAGCAATAGATTATGTTAAAAAGAATGGTGGTAAAACCATTGGTTTTTCAGGTTTTGACGGTGGAGCAATGAAGGACTTTTGTGATGTATGTATAGTTGTTCCTTTTAATGCAACACCCCATGTTGAGGCATTTCATGTAATTTTACAGCATTTAATTGCTTTTAGACTAAAAGAAAAGATAATGAATTACAACGATTAAGATGGAAAAAAAAGCAATTTTTTTAGATAGGGATGGTGTGATAAACGAAATTGTTTATCACAAAGAAATGGGAATAGTAGATTCCCCATTTACCATAGAACAATTTGTTCTTTTACCAGAAGTTGGAGAAGCGATAAATAGATTTCATAATCAAGGTTTCAAAGTAATACTTGTTTCTAATCAACCAGGTATTGCAAAGGATCACTTTGATATGGAAGTTTTTGAAAAAATAAGAGAAAAAATGAAAAATGAGCTGGCAAAAACTAGCGCAAAAATTGATGCTGAATACTATTGTTTCCATCATCCTGAGGCAAAAATTGATAGATACAAAAAAATCTGCGACTGTAGAAAACCTAAACCAGGGATGATTTTACAGGCATCAAGAGAACTTGATATAGATATTTCTAAATCTTGGATGATCGGTGATGGTATAAATGATATAGAGGCAGGACTTAATGCCGGCTGTAAAACAATACTTATAGGACGGATGAAATGTGACTTGTGCAAAATCTTAGAAGATAAAGGTGTAAAACCTGACTTTATTGCAGAAAATCTATATAAGGCATCTTTAATTACCGAGAAAGAAGGAAGGTCTTAACATGGAAATATTTCTAGATACTGCAAATACTGACGAAATATCTGAAATCCTTGAATGGGGAATTATAAAGGGAATTACGACAAATCAGAAAATTTTCCTAAAAGAAAAGGGATGCAATTTTGAGGAACAATCAAAAAAAATACTTAGAATGGTTGAACCTTATCCGGTAAGCTTGGAAGGACCAAATAATTTGGATGAACTTTTAGAAGAAGCCAGAAAATATAGTAAATGGGGAAAAAATGTAGTAATAAAAGTACCAATGCTTGCAGATGGCAGTGGACTTAAGGCAGTTAGAATTCTTGAATCTAAAGGAATAAAAACAAATGTTACTGCAATGATGAGTGTTAACCAAGCATTCTTAGCAATTACTGCTGGCGCATCATATGCAAGCCTCTTTTTCAATAGGATAAGAGATAGTGGAAGTGACCCTGTTGACGTTGTGAAAAAATCACGTGCAATAATTGATGCCGGAAGCTCTAAAACAAAGCTTATTGTGGGAAGCATTAGAAATCCATCTGATGTTGTAGAAATCGCCTCTGCAAATCCTCATATAATTACTATTCCATATAACATTTTAAAACAAATGCCTTATCATGAAAGAACTGTTTCAACCTTAGATGAATTTGACAAGGCTTGGGAAGAATTCAAAGGAGCAGAAAAATAATCTTGAGTTTTTAAGAAAAACTTTTAATGAAAAGTTTGTTGTTTAAGAAAAGCTTATGCAAATTGTAATTTTATGTGGTGGACTAGCCACAAGGCTTGGAAATATCGCAAAAGATACGCCAAAATCGATGTTGAAAATTAAGGATAAACCATTTTTACAGTATCAAATTGAAAAACTGAAAAAACAAAAAATAAATGATATTATTTTATGTGTTGGGCATTTATCTGAGCAAATTGAAAATTATTTTGGTAATGGTAAGAAATTTGGAGTAAATATTAAATACAGTTATGACAAAGATAAACTGCTTGGCCCAATTGGGGCACTTAAAAATGCTGAAGATTTACTTGAAGATATTTTTTTTATAATGTATGGAGACTCATATTTGAATTTAGATTTTATAAAAATACATACTTATTTTATACAATATAGTAAACTTGGTTTAATGGTTGTTTACAAAAATTTTAACAAATATGATAAGAGTAATTTAATTGTGAAAAACAATCTAATTGTTGCATATGGCGAAAAAGAGAGAAATAAGGATATGAACTATATTGACTATGGTACCAGCATCCTTAGGAAAAAATCATTAAAAATTATTCCGAATAATACTTTTTATACAACTGGACAGTTTTTCTCTGATTTAATTTCAAAAAAAGAACTTCTCGCATTTGAGGTAAAGGAAAGATTTTATCATATTGGAAATCCAGATGCATTAAGAGAGTTTAAAAAATATATTGAAACTCAATGAAAATATTGATAAACGAATTCAGTATTGCCGAGTCCATGGAGCCGCTTGCTAAACATTATGTTATTGAAGATGCAGATATTGGAGAAAACACAATTATTAGAGATTATGTGAACATTTTCCGTTGTAAAATTGGAAAAGATTGCAAAATTGCAACTTTTGTTGAAATTCAGAAAGGAGTAGTTATAGGTGATAGATGCAAAGTTGAACCATTTGCTTTTATTCCAACAGGTGTTAAAATTGAAGATGACGTATTTATTGGTCCACATGTTTGCTTTGTGAATGATAAAACACCAATAGCATATGATCCAAAATGGAAACCAATGTCAACACTTGTGAAAAAAGGAGCATCTATTGGGGCAGGAGCAATAATTATCTGTGGAAATACAATTGGTGAAGGTGCTCTTGTTGGTGCTGGTTCAGTAGTAACAAAAGATGTACCACCAAATACAGTTGTTGTAGGAAATCCTGCAAAAATAATTAGAAAGGTGAAATAAAATGGACATTATCCCTCCAGCAAATCCAGTTTTTAACAAAGAAATGGAGGAAGCTGCAATAAATGCACTTAGAAATGAACGATATATTCTTGGAGAATCTGTTGATAGGTTTGAAGAAGAGTTTGCAAAATATATTGGAACAAATTATGCTGTGTCAGTAAGCTCGGGAACAAACGCTCTTCATCTTGCACAACTTGCATTAGACCTTCCAATAGGAGGAGAGGTTGTAACAGTAGCAAGTTCATATATTGCTACAGCAAACTCAATACTTCATGCAAATGGTACACCAGTTTTTTGTGATATCAATTATGAATACCTAATTGATGTAAATCAGATAACTGGTAAAATTAACAAGAGAACAAAGGGGATTATGCCAGTTCATCTTTATGGCCATCCAGCTGATATGGATGAAATCAATGAAATCGCTAGTAAAAAAAATTTGTTTGTAATAGAGGATTGCGCTCAGTCACATGGAGCACTTTACAGAGGAAAAATGACTGGAAATTTCTCAGATATGGGTTGTTATTCTTTTTATTCGACAAAAAATATGACAGTCTGTGGCGATGGAGGAATGGTTACAACAAATAATGAAAAACTTGCTGAGAAAATTAAACTACTAAGAAACCACGGACAACATCCTAAAGATGTACATACCTTAATTGGTTACACTGCAAGACTTAATACAGTAAATGCTGCAATTGGTAGAGTTCAACTCAAATATCTTTCCAAATGGATTGATATGAGAAGAAATGTTGCAAAGAAATACAATAAATTACTATCTGATGTTGAAGAAATTACTCTTCCACCAGGTGATACTGAAATAAAGAAGCCATCTTATCATCTTTTTGAAATTAGAACTAAAAAAAGAGATGAACTACTAAATTTTCTAAAACAAAATAAAATAATTTGTTTGATTCACTATCCAACACCAATTCCATACCAACCCATTTATAAAAAATTATTTGGTTACAAGGAGGGTAGTTTTCCAAAAAGCGAGGAATTATCAAAACAAGCAATGGATCTTCCAATGTATCCTGAGTTAAAAGATGGGCATATAAACTATATATCAGAAAAAATTCATGAATTTTATAATAGGTGATTAACTGAAAATAGGGGTAATTGGAGTAGGTCGTTGGGGAAAGAAACATATAGATGAATATTACAAAATGAAAGATGTAGAACTTTTATGGGTTTCTGATCTTAGCAAACAAAATCTTAATTTTTGTAAAAACAAATACAACATTGAAAATTTGACAACAGACTATAAAAAATTGCTTTCTTCAGATGTTGATGCAGTAAGTATATGTACAAGTAATGAAACACATTTTCAAGTATGTAAAGATGCACTTATTGCAGGAAAACATGTACTTGTTGAAAAACCATTAACCCTGCAATCAAAGAGAGCATACAAACTAGTAGATATTGCAAAGCAATCAAACAAACTTCTTGCAGTCGGACATCTTTTTAGGTATAACAACGCAATAAATGAAGTAAAAAGGCTTGTTGAAAATAGGTTCTTTGGAGAATTATTTTATCTTAGATTTCAATGGACGATTCAATGGATGCCTGAAATTTATCCTGATAAACAGCTTGATATTGTTATTGATATGATGCCTCATCTGTATGATATTATGAATTATTTAACAGGACTTTGGCCTAAAAAGATAACTTGTTTTGGAAAGGATTTCATAAAAAAAGGTCTTGAAGATACAGCCTTTATTGTTTGTGAATTTCAAAATAATATAATTACTCATTCTGAAATAAGCTGGACTCTTCCAGAAAAGGTTAGAGAGGTAGATCTGATTGGTAGCAAAGCCTGTGCAAAAATTCAGGCAGTTACACAAAAAGTAACAATGTTTGAAGGAACAAATGAAGGAAGAGATCTAAATATAAAAGAAAACAACACTCTTGGTGATGAACTTAGATACTTTATTGATGCAGTAAAGAATAATTCAAATGTAACAAATGATGGAATGATAGGTGCAAAAACTGTTGAACTTGTAGAAGCAACGAGAAAATCACTTGAAAATAAAAAAACAATTACTCTATAAATTTTAATAAGGTTCAATATATCTAGGCGTGCTGCTGTATGAAGAAGATTAGTGTTGTTTTAACAACCAAAAACGAAGAAAAAAATATTGGTAAACTTCTTGAAAGTTTAAATAATCAAGAAGAACCATATGAAGTGTTAGTAGTAGATTCAAATAGCACTGATAAAACCCAAGAGATTATAAAAAAATATTCTAAGAAAAACAAAAATATTAAACTTTTAGTTCACCCAGGTACTAGAGCAGAAAGCATGAACTATGGGATAAAACAGGCAACTGGTGACGCTGTTTCTTTCATTGGCGGAGATGATATAGCAGACAAAAACTGGATAAAGGAGATAAGAGCAGGACTTAAAAGTGCAGATATTGTTGTTGGAGATCTCATCTCTAGAGGAGAAGAAAAGGGTAAAAACATAGAAAATGTAAAACTCTTTCACAAGGGAGTAAATGTATCATACCCTGGTACAAATACTACTTATAAAAAAGAAATACTTGATAAACTTGGAGGATTTGACCCATGGTTTTCATCTGCAGAAGATCTTGAGATAAACCTTCGGGCAGTTGACAAAGGATACAGGATTATAAACAACAAAAAAGCAATGATATATTATAGACCTAAGGGTACTGCACTTGAGTTTCTAAAGCAATCGTTTTGGTATGGATATGGAAGAAAATTAATAGGACTTAAACATGGAAGGGTTTGGGAAAAACACTCAATGAAAGATGTTTTATTAACACAGATATCAATATTTGGATTAGTTAGGCTTATTATTGGATTTTTAGGTTATATTTATTGTGTGATAATAGTCAGAAAATATCCTAATTAAAAAGAAAAAACTTAATTTTTATTTTATTGGAATTTTAATCTAGGGGGCTTATTCTTCAGGGCCAATACTGAAAAAACTAGAGGGATCATTCATTGTGTTAAATGAGGTTTTAATCCAATCATCACTTCTAACAATTTTAGACCATCTCATCTCATCAAAAACTCCATCGGTATAGCCCGTACCGGCTTCATATCTACATCTACCTAACTCATCAGTTACAGGAATATTGCCCATTACATTTGCAGAACTCATTGTTTGTGAAAAAGATACCTCATTACCATTAATAAAAGAATTTAAATCATTTATTCCACCAAGGTTAAAAGTAGCTGTTAAATAAATCCACTCACCAACAACTGAATAAGAATTATCTGTCTTACCTTGTGTAATAACTTGCCATTTTGAGGCAGAAAATATTCCAAATTTTCCACTATTTCTGAAGTCTAAATGATATGATATATAATCTGTTCCTGATGTATCATATTTTGTCATAAAAATTATATCTTGCATTTCTGGTTTTACCCAAGCCTCCCAAGTCATAGTAGTTAAAGAACCATCACCAGGCCGGCTCATATCACCAAAATCAATAAAATCCTTCTCATCACATTCTAAATCTCTCGCATTTCCAACTTTTCCAGATACAATACTTGTACCATGATCATTACCATCATCAACACCTGCACTATCAACAAGATTATCACCCAAATGCCAAACATGAATAAAATCAGAATCCCAAACCCTACCAGAATACTCCTGACTATCACAACCAGAATTACCATAATACAAATACAAAACAGAATCCTCACCAGATGAAAGATTAGAAACATTCACCCAAG
>Ga0209427_10001740_pt1 | contig 25237 bp, 24 predicted proteins | sample DeeMarSWOR136_30_FD_187465 | JGI IMG/M metagenome (GOLD analysis project Ga0209427, IMG submission 187465) | Marine sediment microbial communities from White Oak River estuary, North Carolina - WOR-1-36_30 (SPAdes) (version 2) | ecosystem: Environmental > Aquatic > Marine > Intertidal zone >...
TTAGAACGATTTTATGACTCATAAATGGGTCTTTTTCTCGTGCGACTTTACTTTGCAAAAAAAATCAAAAGGTTCAAGAATTCCAAAATCCAAATACCCAAATCCCAAGCAAATCCAAATGACCAAATTCCAAATTTTCGAAATCAAGATGTCTAGACTCAGGGCGATGTGGTCTGTACAAGAACCTCTGGCCCACTTCACTTCCTAAGATTACACTCAGTCCTCTATTTCCAGGGCCCTGTTCATGCTGCCTGTTTTGTAACCTTCCAGGTCAACGGCCACATGGAGGAACCCGAGCTCCCTGAATTTCTCCACAATGTTTTTCCTCAAAATGGGCTCACTGATCTTCTCGATCTCAGCGCTTTCCACTTCTATCCTGGCCACAGATCCGTGATGTCTTACCCTGTATTGCTTGAAGCCGCTTTTTGCCAGATAGGCTTCTGCTTTTTCGACCATCATCAGTTTCTTCTCGGTGATGACATCCCCGTAGGGAATCCTTGAGGCCAGACAGGCCATGGCCGGTTTGTCCCATGTGGGAAGGCTCATCTCTCTGGAGAGGAAACGGATCTCTTCTTTATTCAGTTCTGCTTCTACAAGGGGGGTGATGATACCCATCTCATCTGCCGCCTTCAAACCAGGACGGTAATCAACGAGGTCATCCACATTGGTCGCGTAAGCCACATGTTCAACGCCCCTTTCTTCTGCTATCTTCACAAGTTCTTGAGAGAGGGCTTTCTTGCAGTGGTAGCACCTGTCCGGGGCATTGGATACAAACTCAGGAATACGGGTTTCATCTGATTGGAAAATCACGTGCGCAATGCCCCGCTCTTTTGCAAACTGGATAGCCTCATGCCGTTCCCTGGAGGGATACGTGGAGGAGCTCTCCGTGACCGCTAAAACTTTGTCCCCCAGAGTTTCGTGGGCTAAAGCCAGAAGGAAAGTGCTGTCCACACCTCCAGAAAAAGCGACCAGCAGGGAATCCAGCCCTTTGAGATAACGGACCAGTTTTTCTTTTTTCAGTCTTACGGTCTTTTCATCCATACTAAAGCCTATCAGAACTGACTATCGTGAAGCTACCACAACGTGACATCCAGTGCAACCCCTATTCTCACCCTGACCACAGAGGCACGGTCGTCGATTTGTCCTCCGTAGCCCGTTTCCCAATGGCCCGCCATGATCTCGCCCTATAAGGCGGGCCTGTGTCTCAGTGGTAAGCCTCTTGGTTCAATCTAAACAATTCTGAAGCCAGATTTTCAATATGGGTGAGGTTCTCCAGTTTCTCACGCCAAATATGTGGGATGGCCTCAATGCCCAAATAGGCGCCTGAGATGGCACAAGCCATAGCTCCCAGCGTGTCCCGGTCTCCGCCGTGCAGAATGGAGCAGAAGAGGCATTCCACAAAAGATTTTGGATATTTCAAAAAACTGTAGATGGCAAATGGCATGGACTCGTGCACGGCCACGCTCCGCCCCAGCTCATCTGCTGCAGGGTTCGGGGGCACTTGTTCTGTGATCAATTCTTGGACACGCTTCATCTTTTTTTGAATTTCAGGTGTCCGGGCAAAGTCAATGAGACCTTGCACAAATTTCTCCCATGAGAAATCTTGTTGCTGATCTAGATTTACCGCACTGGCAACAGCCCAAGCCTGTACCGCCGCGCCATCCATTCCCACCGGATGGGCGTGAGTGACCTGGGCTGAAAGGGAGGCCACCTCGTAAAGTTCTTGGGCCCGGTGAAAGAAGAGGCCCAAAGGGGCAATCCTCATGGCTGCCCCATTGCCCAGAGAGCCACTTCCACCAAACATCCTGTGAGCCGCTGCAGCATAGGTAATTCCGTGCTTTTCAACGAGGGAGAAGATGGTTGGAGGGCCAGAGGCGTAACCCCGCCATGGCTCGCGCTGAAAATTGGCGCTGAAGGTATCTCCCAGATTTTGTGGGTCAATACCCTTCGCCTTAATGATCGATTCGGCAAGCCCAATCGCCATGGCCGTGTCATCCGTGTAACGGAGTTCGGATACGCGATCGAGATGGGAAGAGAGGCGTTCTCTCTGCGGGACCATGAAGGCGAGTTCACCAATGGCATCCCCAAGTGCACTGCCCACCATACCTCCCAGATATTTCGCTTTAACGTCGGTTCTCATCGTGATTACAGAATTGTTTGGTTTGTGTCATCCTTCACAAGCTTTTTAGCAACAATCATCCTTATACGCAAGCCGGTTCATGGCGGCCCATACCTTATATATACAAGGTGTATCCGGAAAGTCCAAGAATATAGAAAAATCAGGGCTGAAAACGATTTTTTGATCATTTTATTGTTGATATTTGTTTTTAGATCTATTAAGGTGCCACCAAATTTTCCATTTATTCCATCGAACCATTTAGGAGAAAGGAGGAAGGAGGACATGAACAAGGGAGATCTGGTTAATCAGGTGGCCAAAGTGGTTAATACGAAAAAGGAAGCCCAGGCCGCGGTGGATTGTGTTTTCTCCACCATCACCAAGGCATTGAAAAAGAAAGATACGGTTACATTGGTGGGCTTCGGAACATTCAAAGTGGACAGAAGAAAGGCCAGAAAGGGGAGGAATCCGCAGACCGGTGAAGAGATCAAAATCAAGGCAAAAAAAGTTCCCAAATTTGTAGCGGGTAAGGCTCTAAAGGCTGCAATTAAGTAAGAAGAATCGCAAGCGTTTGCGCAAGGCCCCCATCAGGAATATATTTACCTGATGGGGGTTTTTATTCGCCTCGCTGACCTGGCCCGTCGAAGTTGTAATGAAGTATAGCTACGCTGGGGCAACCAGAGTGCCCGTTCTCCGCAGGATGGAAAGGGGGGTACCTTCAATTGTGATATGAACAATCTAATGAAGACTAAACAAATAGTTCTCATTTTTACAGTGTTGCTTTTCATGTTTTTTTATGGACAACTCCATGCTGCACAGAGGAGTACCCTTAGAGATAAGGAAGTTATTGTTCTTTTTGACGAGCCTCTCAGAGTTGCTGCTGAAGAGGCGGCAACCCTCTATCCCATACTCAAGAAAGAACTGGAAAACACGCTCGCGAGGCCTGTCAATTTCAGGCCAACGGTTGTGCTGGTCAAAGAGAGCGAAACCTTCCAGAGAATGTCTGGGACCAATCTCATCGTGGCGTTCGCCGTCCCCGAGAGGAATCTTATAGTGATTGATTATTCAAAGATGCGTACCGACCCCTTCTCGATAGAGACCACCATGAAACATGAATTGTGCCACCTTTTACTCCATAATCACATTAAGGAAGAGAACCTGCCCAGATGGCTTGATGAGGGGATCTGCCAATGGGTGAGTGATGGTATAGCAGAGATCATTATGACCCAGAAAGGATCCATTCTGGAAGAGGCAATCCTTTCAGGCAGGTATATAAGCATCAGGGCGCTTACAGACCGATTTCCCCGTGATAAGAGATATCTTGTGCTCGCGTATGAGGAGAGCAAGAGCCTGGTGGAATACATGATAAGCTCGTTTGGAGAGGAAGCCGTCCTATCGGTGCTCAATTATTTGGAGCATGGCGTAGAAATGGATGGGGCCATAATCCGTGGCCTTTCAATTTCTCTGGATGAACTTGAGTCAAGATGGCTTCACCACCTGAAGAGAAGGATCACTTGGGCCACCTATCTTATAAACCACCTTTATGAGATACTTTTTTTCTTGGCTGCCATGGCGATGATTTACGGATTTATAAGACGATTAAGGAAGAAAAGGGCTTACAGGGATGAGGAGGAAGAGGATGCAGGGTGATGCACAGGTGAAGGGCCCAGTTTGGAAGTCATCGCCACAATGACCTCTGTCAATTCTGCCAGAGACCTTCGATCATCTTTCGATCTGATGGTGATCCCAACGCGTTCTTTCTCAAGGCCGATGCTGTGGATGATCCATTGGGTCCTTTCCACCCGCTTTTTTGCCCTCCGATTTCCTTCAAAATACCGGCAGGCTCCGTCCGGGCAGGTGATGACATGAGCTGCATCGGCATACTCTTCTAACGCCCTAAGAAGGTGAAGGGGCTCCAACCTCCCACTGCACGGGATAGGAAAGAGACGTAACGATTTCCCGTGCCGTTCCTCTAGTGACTGCCTTTGCGGTTCACCGCACTCAGGCGTATTCTGGCAGTAAAAGAGGGCCAAGATGGGCTTCTTTTCACCGGTCATTTTCGGACTTTGCCTTTCTGGGATCCCTCCCCGAAGGGTGTTAGTGAAGTGGGAGCGCCCGCGCAAGGATAAAATACACCATTTAATATATCACATGCAATATATTTTTTAATGAAAGTTTGCCTTTTTTCCCCACAGGATTTTTCTAACCTGGGAAATCCATGATCCTAGTAGCGAGGAGTCTCCCCCACCTCGGCTGTATTGACACGGAGAGGGGGCTCCCTTAGAATTAGGGTTCCCCTGAGCAAGCGCCCTGAAGAGAGGGAAATGCCCGACAGACAGGTTTCAAAAAAGATTAAAGTCAAGATCACCCTTTTCTCCCCTTTTTCGAGAAAGACGACAAAGGATGAGACGACCATGGCCTTTGAAAAAGGTTCAACGGTCAAAGACCTCATTCTCCATTTGGTCAGCAGGGAGGATCATTTGAAAGCCTACTTAGGGGAAGTTGCTGGAGAAGAAGATATACGGTTTCGTGCACTCATCATCCACAATGATCATATAGCCGGCCTGGATGAAGTGGTTAGCGACGGCGACACTCTGAAGTTTCTCCATCCCCTGCAGGGTGGGTGAGTGGGTCATTCGGTGGTGAGGGTCTGCTAGCGGAGAAACATTGAAGGAAAGAGAGGAACTGAGATGCAACCTTATGTATTCAGGCTTCTTGATGTGGATCTCACAAAAGGTGAAACGGAGACTCGCTCCATAGGCAGCGAGACGATTCAACGGTTTATCGGAGGTACTGGCCTTGCCGCATGTTTGTTATGGAAGGAGGGCCCGGAGGATCCAGACCCGCTGGATCCAGAGGCCCATCTCATATCCATGACCGGTCCACTTACAGGAACGCCGGGCACCAGCTCGGGGAGGCATGGCATGGCAGGGCGTAGTCCTTTGACAGGATTCTGGGGAGAAGCCAACGTGGGAGGGAATTGGGGAGTCATGCTCCGGAGGGCTGGGGTGGATGGTGTCAGAGTTTTTGGCAAGGCAAGAGGACCAGTGTACCTATGGATCAATGATAATGGTGTGGAAATCCGAGATGCTTCTCACATGAGGGGGAAAGATACCTTTGATACCCAGACCATACTCCAAAAAGAGACACACCCCAAGGCAGTCGTTTCTTGCATCGGTCCGGCTGGTGAAAATGGTGCAAACCTTGCCTCTGTGATGACCGATGGCCCAGATGGTCGTGCCGCGGGACGATGCGGTCTAGGCAGGGTGATGGGGGCCAAGAATCTGAAAGCCATGGCGGTGTTTGGCAAGAAGAAAATTCCCATTGCACGTAGACAGGATCTCCTTAAGGATATGGAAGGAATGATGAAATCCATTCAGGAGATGTCAGCCCCCCTTCGTAGGGCTGGGACCCCTGGTATCGTCATTCCCCAGGAGGAATTAGGCTCATTCCCCATTAAGAATTATGCTCAGGATCGATGGCCAGAAGGGGCTCAAAAAATCGGCTGGCCATCCATGGAAGAGACCCTTTTCATTCAAAATTACAGGTGTGCAGGCTGCGTCTTGGGCTGTGGAAGGACCGTGGGAATGGGCGCGAGTAACAATCCCAAGACAGGACTAACGGGTGGGCCCGAGTATGAGACCCTGGCCCTCCTGGGTGCCAATCTCCTGGTGGATGATATACGGGCGGTCCAAAGGATGAACGAGGCCTGCAACCGCCTGGGGATGGATGTGATTGAGACGGGTTCTCTACTCGGTTTTGCCATGGAGGCCTTTGAAAAGGGCCTTATTCCATCCCATTTTTTGGAGGGTATAGAACCCCGGTGGGGAGATGGTGATGTGGCTCTAGAGTTGATCCAACAGATGGGTGAAGGGAAGGGATTCGGCAAATTTCTGGCACAGGGCTATAAGGGTATACTGGAAGAGCTGTCCCCAGAAGCCCGAGACCTGGCCATGCAGGTTAAGGGCCTTGGACTTCCGGCCCATGACCCCAGGGCCTACAATTCTACGGCACTGGGCTTCGCCACATCCAACCGAGGAGCATGCCACCTTCAGGGTTTTACACATGTCTTTGAGAGGGCGGTCACAGAGCCCTCCCTGGGCATCCATGAGGTGCCAGACCGGTTTGGAACCGAAAAGGGAAAGATGGTGGCAGATTTGCAGAACCTCATGGCCGTCTACGATAGCCTGAGCGTCTGTAAGTTCAACCTTTTCGGCGGTGTGAAGGTGAAGGACCTGGCCCGGTGGTTTGATAGGGTCACGGGAATGGAGATGGACGATAAAGAACTCCTTTTGGCGGGCGAACGCATTTTCAATGTGAAAAGGTTGCTGAACCTGCGTTGGGGCGTCACGCCAGATATGGATATCCTCCCAAAGCGGATGCTCACGATGGCGAAAAAAGAGAGTCTGTCCAAAGGGAACCTCCCCCCCTTAGACAAGATGATGAAGCAGTACTACAAAGCGCGAGGATGGGACGCCTCTGGCGGCCCTGGCCCTAAGAAGAGAGAGGAGCTGGGAATTTAGGGGGGAGGGAAGATCTCTTCATGCCCTTCAGCAACTCTAGCGTTAAACGCTCCTGTGTCTACGCTCGGCCACATTGCCCCAGACTTCATTTTTAGAAACTGTCTTATGATATAATAAGGTATCTGCTCCGTATGGGGAGATTGAAAACGGAAATTCTTTTAGGAAAATGTTAAATATGATATATTAAAAACTGGTCCAAGTGGAAAGCTCGAGTTTTTCCTGCTAAACAAAATAAGATGGAACTTGAGCCAAATGGTGAGCGAAGCGAACGGAGTTTGCTTCGCTCTCTCTATCATATCTTATCTCCGCAATAGAATCGGCGGCAAAGGACAAATAAACGCTCTATGCCTGAGAAGAAAAAAAGGAAGAAAGTGCAAGTCAATAGGGAATGGTGTAAAGGTTGTGGCATTTGTGTCGCTTTCTGTCCAAAGAAGGTGCTGGTATTAGACGACGAGGACAAGGCCTGCTGGGCCGACTCGGAGAAGTGCATCAATTGTGGGCTTTGTGAGCTGAGATGTCCCGATGTGGCCGTAGAGTTGGTGTAAAGGAGAGGCATTGTTGAAGCAAGATGTGAGATTTTTGCAGGGCAATGAGGCCGTCGTGGAAGGGGCACTTCACGCGGGGCTTCAGTTCTATGCCGGGTATCCCATTACCCCATCCAGTGAAATTGCCGAAATCTTATCCGAAAGACTTCCCCAGATGGGTGGAAAGTTCATCCAGATGGAAGACGAGATCGCATCCATGTGTGCCATCATTGGCGCGTCTTTGACCGGTCTTAAGGTGATGACCGCAACCAGTGGCCCAGGCTTTTCTTTGATGCAGGAGGCCATCGGATATGCCGTCATGGCAGAGATCCCCTCAGTGGTGGTGAATGTGCAACGGGGAGGCCCGAGCACGGGGATGCCCACATCCGTGGCGCAAGGAGACGTCCTGCAGGCCCGATGGGGTACTCACGGTGACCACTCCATCATTACGCTCACTGCATCTAATCTTCAGGATATGTTTCTGATGACCGTTGAGGCCTTTAACTTGGCTGAAACGTTTCGGACGCCCGTTATCCTTCTCTTGGACGAGGTGCTGGCCCATATGCGCGAAAAGCTGGTGATTCCCCAGTCCGGAGAAGTTGAAGTTGTTGAACGTCTTCGCACATCGGTCCCAGAGGGGACAGACTACCACCCCTACCTAGCCCGTGAAGATGGCAGGCTTCCCATGAGCGACTTTGGGGGGACGCATCGTTACAACGTGACCGGTCTGGTCCATGATATGTGGGGTTTTCCTTCAAACGATCCGAAAGTGGCCTATGACCTGCTCCATCATTTGGTGGACAAGTTGGAGAACCATGCGGATAGCATTGCTCGTTACAAGGAATATTTCACCGAGGATGCAGAAGTTCTTCTGATTTCCTACGGATGCTCAGCCAGGAGTGCGTTTCACATGGTGGAGGAGCGCCGCAAGCAAGGAGCAAAATTGGGACTCCTTGAGCTCCAAACCCTGTGGCCCTTCCCAGAGGAAACTGTCAGGGAGAAATGCGAAGGTCGCAATCAAGTTTTGGTTGTTGAGATGAATATGGGTCAGGTTTGCCAGGAAGTGAGGAAGGCCGTATGCAAAGCGGAAAATGTGTTTCTCGCAAATCGATTTGATGGGGTGCTCATTTCTCCTGCAGATATCTCACGTGTGCTGAACATGATCCTAGGGAAAGGGGTCTAAGATGGCCGTGAAAGATCACATACGCCAACGTTTCTTCCCCCATATCTGGTGCCCCGGATGCGGTCACGGGATTGTTATGGCCAATATGATCCGGGCCATTGAGCAACTGGGTCTTAAGAAAAACGAAGTTGTGCTCGTCTCTGGGATTGGTTGTTCGTCCCGCATTACAGGATACCTCGATTTCCATACGCTGCACACCATTCATGGTCGGGCCCTCGCCTTTGCCACGGGGGTGAAAATGGGTCGCCCTGATCTGACGGTTATCGTACCCATGGGCGACGGTGACGCCCTGGCTATTGGCGGAAACCATTTCATCCATGCGTCACGCCGCAACATAGATTTGACGGCCATTATCATGAACAACAGCATATATGGTATGACAGGTGGCCAGTATTCCCCCATGACACCATTTGGGATGAGGGCCACCACAGCCACCTGTGGAACAATCGACCATGCCTTTGACCTTGTGGAACTGGCCAAAGGGGCTGGCGCCTCATTCGTGGCCCGTACAACCACCTTTCATCCCAGAGAAATGATCAAGATGTTTTCCAAGGCCATCAAGCACAAAGGCTTTTCAGTCGTTGAGGTGCTCTCCCAGTGTCCCACCTACTATGGGAGGAAAAACGAGCTCGGGAATGCAGTTGATATGATGAGGAGCTACAAGGAGGGTACCGTTCCGATCGGGTCCAAGAAAAAAGAGGAGAATCCTGAGCTGATTGAGCGAGGCATTTTCGTGCAGGAAGAACGTCCGGAATACTCTGCATCCTGTGCACCCACGGAATAACAAACTGGTGTGCTGTAGCATAAATTTCAAATTAAAAAGCGTCGATGGAATAGATGATGAATGCTAAAAGGATTGTTTTCAGCGGCTCTGGAGGGCAAGGAGTGATCACGGCTTCCGTGCTCCTTGCTGAAGCGGCAGTCATACACGAGGGTTTGAATGCTGTTCAAACACAGACCTATGGCCCGGAAGCCAGGGGTGGCGCCACTAGGGCAGATGTGGTTATATCCAAGGAAAGGATTCACTATCCGAAAGTCATCAATCCCCACATCCTAGTCTGTCTCACTCAGGAGGCGTATAACAAATTCTCTGGAATCGTCCGGCCCGGCGGTCTGCTGTTAACCGATAGCCACTATGTGAAACAGGAACGCAAAGTGGATGCCCGCCAAGTGGAATTAGACATGTATCAGGCGGTCATGGATGAAATAGGGAAGCCTATTGTTTTCAATATATGCATGCTTGGCGCGTTGATAGGATTGACCGAGTTGGTCAAGGCCGAATCGATCACCAAGGTGTTGCAGCAGAAGATAGATCCCAAATTCATGGCCTTTAACGAAAGGGCCCTTCAAATCGGTTTGCGACTGGCAAACCATCACAAATAGAAAATCCCTCTTCCAAAAGCATTTCCCACCCATTTACTATAATGGAGAATCATGCTCACCCTTTCTACAATTCACCGTGAGATGGCACCCCTACACTTCCATAAATATTTTCCCATGAGAATCTCTGAGATCTGAGGACTCCGTGCAAAGGGCTTAGAGCGCTATGCTTTTAAGTGAAGTGTAATAAGCCGTGGGAGAGAATTTTTTCTTGACTCCTTATGACGATTTGAGTATGCGATATTTAATATATCCAGAACACCCATCTAGCCTTCAAAAAATCCGTCTGGTTCCCAAGTCAGCTTTGCTTTGCTGCGCCATTGGAATAATGGCTTCGGGCTTTGCTTCCTGTCCGTAGGGCTACGCGCCAGAGGGTAAGGCTTCCAGGCCAGCTTCCGGATATGATATCAGAAGGTTGTAGAATTTACGAGACGGTTTAATAATCTGATGAGGGGGGAAAAGATGAAAGGCGTCTTACCCATATCCCGGACCAAATCGCTCAAAGAAAAGGCCTACGATATACTCAAAGAACTCATCCTCACCGGTAGGCTGGAGCAGGGAAAGCTCCATAACGAAAAGAGGCTTGCCGAGGTCCTTGGCGTGTCACGAACCCCTGTAAGAGAGGCCCTTTTGGAGTTAAGCAGGGAAGGAATGGTCTCTTTTGTGCCCAGCAAGGGCGTGAAGGTAAGAAAGATTACGAAGAAGCAGGTCCAGGAAGTCTTTGAACTGCGGCGGATCATCGAGGGTCATATTATCAAAACTATCGGAAAAAAATTTACCCCAGTAGAGCTCAAGAAGATTGAAAAGATCCTCAGCAAGCAAGACAGATCGGCCAGCAGGGATGAAGAGATGGCATTCATTGAGATGGACAAGGAATTTCATCTCTTCATGGCCTCCAAAATCGGCAATCAGCAGATTGAGGCGATACTGCTGAATCTCAGGGACCAGATGCACCTTATGGGTATTCGGGCTATCAAGGACCAGTCTCGGTCGCAGCAGGTTCTCAAGGAGCATCAACGGATCTTTTCAGCCCTGAAGAAAAAGGATGCAAAGAAGGCCCATGAGGAGCTGATGAGACACCTGAATAATACGGAGGAGATCCTCATTGACATCCTAGCAAGGGAAGAATAGGTTGAAGTTTTGGCGGTTCCTGATGGGCATTGATGGTGAATAGGAGTCATTTTCTGGTGACCGAGTCAGGTAAGTTCAGGGGAGGGGGAAAAATGAAAGAGACGAAAATGGATTACACCTTTCACAGGATGGATACACAAGGCTTCTTCAAACTGGATATCCCAGAAAAGCTGAACATGGCCAGACTCATCGTGGATTACTGGGCAGAGCACGGCAGAGGCGATGATGTGGCCATCTATTATGAAGACGAGAAGATCACCTATCAGGAATTGAAGGAGCTCACGGATAGTTTTGGCAATGCCTTACACAAGCTGGGGGTGTCCAAGGGCAACCGATACCTCATTCGGACCCCAAACCAACCTGAATACCAAATCAGCTTCCTGGGGGGTCAGAAAATTGGGGCTGTGCCTATCCCCACGAACACCATGCTCAGGGAATACGAACTGGAGCATATCATCAACAACAGTGAGGCCGTGGCTGTGATCACCACTTCCAAATACACCGAGGCCATTGAGAACATACGTCCCAAATGCAAAACCTTGAAGCACATCATCGTGGTGGGTGAGACACACGGAGACCAGATTTCCTTTGAACAGCTTATTAGAGAAGCAAAAGGCGTTCCTCCCTATGTGGAGACCCTCAAGGATGATCAGGCCTATTTTCTCTATACCTCCGGCACGACCGGACCGCCCAAAGGCGTTGTTCATGGCCACCGGTTCATCATAGGGGCCGGCGACCCCATAGGAAAGTACACCATGGGATTGGACAGAGGAGACATCTGCGGGGGACCCACGGCACTCACCTGGATGTATGCCCTCGGCCATAACTTCCTGTTTGCCTTCCGGTGGGGTGTTTCCACGGCCATTTACTCGGATGAGCGCTTTGATCCAGAGAGGGCGTTTGAATTCATCGAAAGATTCAAGATCACCATATTTGCGGGTACACCGACCATATACAGGATCATGCTGGCCGTGAGGGATGCTGAGAAAAAATATGACACCCGTTCCTTGAAATACTGCCTCAGCTCTGGAGAGCCCTTGTTGGCAGAGACGTGGCGAGAGTGGATGCGGCGCTTCAATGTAAAGATCATTGACAGCATGGGACAGACGGAGGCCCATGAGTTCTGTACGACCCAGACCAGCTTGCCCGTGAAAGTGGGTTCCATGGGAAAACCCCTCCCCGGCATTGAGGTGGGCATTGTGAACGACGAAGGGGAACGACTTCCGCCCGGCGAAATGGGACACCTAGCCATACGCACAGATCACCCTGGCCTCTTTCTTGAGTACTTCAGGATGCCAGAGCAGATGAAGGAGGTAGCTATTCCCAACAACTGGTACGACACCAAGGACCTGGCCACCATGGATGAGGATGGGTATTTCTGGTATGGCTCCAGGTCAGACGATATCATGACCTTCCATGGCTATCGCATATCCCCCGCTGAGGTGGAAACGGCCCTGCAAGAGCATGAGGCCGTGCTAGAGTCCGGTGTGGCGGGCTTCTCTGACCCGGATAAAGGGGACAAGCTCAAGGCATGGGTTGTCCTGCATGAGGGGTACAATCCCACTCCTGAATTGGCCAAGGAACTTCAGGAATTTGTAAAGAACACCATAGCCCCCTATAAATACCCAAGGGAAATTGAATTTATTGGAGAGCTTCCAAAGACCTCTTCCGGCAAGATTCTGAGACGGGAGCTAAGAAGGTGGGAAAGAGAGAAATTGGAGAAGAAGTAAAGGAATGGAGAACTCCAAAGGCATGGTATTTCAGTTCATCATTGAAGGGCAGAAGGGAAAGAGGGAATTCTCCTTCCAGATGAAAGGGGCGATCCTCTGCGGTTATACAGGTCGTAACCAGTCAGCCGTTCGCAAACACATTGAAGAACTGGAAAAGGAGGGCGTCAAACCACCCCCTTCAGTGCCCATGTTCTACCCCAAGCCCCACCAGGGAATCTCCTTAGAAGAGGATATCTATGTGGAGGGACAAGAGACATCAGGAGAGGTGGAGTATGTGCTCTTGATGGATGGAGGCAAGATTTATGTGGGTGTGGGCAGCGACCACACGGATCGAGAACTGGAGAGGATGGATATTCTGAAGTCAAAGCAGGTTTGTCCATCGGTGCTTTCCAAAAACCTTTGGGACTACGAAGAGATAAAAGATCATTGGGACCGCATCGAGATTCGGAGCTGGGCTGTGCAAGGTGGGCAAAGGACGCTTTACCAGGAGTCCGACCTATCCACCATTCTTCCTCCAGAGGAGTTGGTCCCTTTGGTCCAGCAGCGAGTCGACGGGTCTTTGGAGGGGATAGCCATATTTTCAGGGACACCTCCCCTAGTAGGCGAGCAGATCCTCTTTTCAGATCGGTTTGAAGGTGAACTCTTGGATCCGATTCTAAAACGGAAAATCACCTTCGGTTATTCTATCCATACGCTGGACTGGTTTAAGACAATTTGAACCCCCTCCCAAATTTCCCCCTTGTGTAAGATACCGCCTTTAGGCGGGGAATAGGGAGGAAAGGGTGGGGATGTACGACAAATAGTGTGCAAGGAGAACGTTCATGTCAGAACAAGTCAAAGGCAAGTGGGTCGGGAAGAGAATGAAGCGAAAAGAAGACCTCCGTCTTCTCATCGGGCGAGGCAATTTTATGGACGATATTCGTCTGCCCAATATGAAGCATGCGGCTGTTCTCCGCAGCCCTTATCCCCACGCCTGGATAAGGGGAATTGACGTCACTGAGGCCGAGAGGCTTCCCGGCGTGCACGGAATCCTCACAGGGGAGGATGTGGAGAAGATGTCCAATCCCTTCCCCGTCGGTGTTCCCGTGCCACCGAAGTATTACAGCTGTGCGGTGGACAAGGTGAGGTTCGTGGGTGAACCCGTGGCTGTGGTGGTGGCTGAGGACCGCTACATTGCTGAAGATGCCCTGGACTTGATAAAAGTGGACTACGAACCTCTGCCCGTGGTCATGGACATTGAGGAGGCCACCCAGCCAGATTCTCCCGTCCTTCACGACAATATCGGGAGCAACATCTATTCTCAACGATTTTTCAAGTATGGAGATCCTGAAAAGGCCTATGAAGCGGCGGACCTGGTGGTGAAGGGAAAGTTCCTTTTTCCCAAATACGGCTCTACCCCCATAGAGACCTACGCGGTCATTGCTTCTTACAATCCTTACAATGAAGAGTTTCTGATCTATAATAATTACCAGGGGCCCTTTGTAAATCATTCTCTGGTGGCCCTTGCCCTCGGTATTCCTGAGAACAAGATGCGCTGGATTGTACCCACGGACATAGGGGGAGGCTTTGGTACGAAGACGGGGATGTATCCCTATATCGCCCTGATCGCTCTGGCCGCCAAGAAGACGGGAATGACCGTCAAATGGATTGAGGACCGAAGGGAGCACTTGCTGGCAAGCTCCACGGGGACCGATCGGGTTACCTACATGGAGGCAGCGGTCAAAAAGGATGGAACCATCCTGGCGCTGAAGGATAAGGCCATTGACAATACGGGGGGATACATTCGAGCACCAGAGCCCGGTTGTGCCTACAGGAGCACGGGAAATCACACAGGGGCCTACCAGATTAGGGATTTGGACAGAGAGGTCTTGGTGGTGGGGACCAACAAGTGCTTGACAGCCCCAAACCGTGGCTACACCTGTCAAGAGCTCTACTTCAGCCTGGAGCGGCTGGTGGACATGGTCGCCGCTGAGCTGGGGATGGACCCTGCCGAAATCCGTTTCAAGAACTTTATACAACCGGACCAATTCCCATACTCGACCGCCACAGGAGGGTTCTACGATGCGGGGAATTATCCCAAGGCGTTTCAGATGGCCCTCGACATGATCGACTACAAGAAAATGCGCAAAGAACAGCAGAAGGCGAGGAAAGAGGGTAGGTATATGGGCATCGGCTTTGCCACTGTGGTGGATCCTTCTGTGACCAATATCGCCTATGTGACCCTCGCGCTAACTCCCGAGCAGAGGGCAAAGGGACATCCCAAGTCAGGATCGGGCGAGTCAGTCATTGTCAAAATGGATCCTTTGGGAAAGGTCCATGTGATAGCTTGCACCAATCCGCAAGGGCAAGGTCACGATACCGTTATATCACAGATCGTGGCTGACGAGTTGGGCATCCATCCGGACGATGTGACGGTGAGCAACGTGGTGGATACCCATGATCGGATCTATACGATTACGACGGGGAGTTACTCTAGTCGATTTGCCTCTGTGGGGACCAATGCGGTGGTTAGTGCGACACGGAAGGTAAAAGAGAAGATGACGAAGATTGCAGCACATCTCCTGGAGTGCAATGCGAACGACTTGGAGGTGAAGGAGGAGAAATTCTATGTGAAAGGCTCTCCAGAGCGGTCCATTGCAGTCAAACATGTGGCTGGAACAGCCCATTGGAATCAAACGGCTTTGCCAGAAGGTATGGACGCAGGACTCTATGCGAGCAGTCTTCTTTCCATGCCCACCTCCAAGCCGCCAGATGACCTGGACCGTGTGGATTCCTCCAACACATACGGGTTTGTGGCAGAGGCCATCGTCGTGGAGGTGGATATTGAAACAGGGGAAGTGAAATTCCTGAAATGGGCCAGTGTGCACGATTCAGGTACCGTGCTTAACCCCATGCTCCTGGAAGGCCAGGTCATGGGAAGTTGTACCCATGGCCTGGGCGGGAGTCTTTATGAGGAGTTTGCATACGATGAGAACGGTCAATGTCTGACCGCCTCCTTTCAGGATTACCTGGTTCCCACGGCCGCGGAGGTGCCAAAGATAGACATTGGACACGTGGAAACGCCTTCACCCCTCACCGCCCTGGGGTCAAAGGGAGCAGGTGAGAGTTCCTGCATGTCGGTGCCCGCTGCCATCGGGAATGCCATTGCAGATGCCCTTTCTCCTTTGGGGGCAACTATAGACGAACTGCCTCTCAGCCCAAGCAAAATATGGCACCTGATCCAGGAGGCTAGAGGCAAGAAATAGGCCAGTGGTTTTTTGTGTGAAATCATAATATTGCAATGATTCTACAGAGGGTCGACGACTCCTTTTGTGAGCCAGTACAAGTGAACGGAGGTACTCATGAAGCTTGAAGGAAAATACACCTACAAGGCATCCCAGCAAGTGGTCTGGGATCTTTTCAACAACCCGAGACATCTTGAGAAGGCTATCCCGGGATGTAAAAAACTGGAGGAGCGAGCGCCAGGGAAATATGATGCCACATCCAAGATAGGTATTGCTGCGGTCAAGGGGACGTATAGCGGAAAGTTTGAGGTGCTCGACCCGGAGCCCCCCAACCGATACCGTCTGATTGGGGAGGGGAGTGGAACCCCTGGTTTTGTAAAAGGAGACGGGATTATGGAGTTCTCCCAGGAGGATGAGAGTACCGTTGTTTCATACACGGGAGAGGTACAGGTGGGAGGATTGATCGCAGGGGTTGGACAAAGGCTGATCAGCGGGATCGCCAAAATGATGATAAAAGAGTTTTTCAGAAAAATGAAGAAGGAATTGAATTCCCTGAAGTGAGACAGGAGAACGGATATGAAACCGAGTGCCTTTGAATATTTCGCACCCCATACAGTGAAAGAGGCCGTTGAGCTGCTGGAGAAATATGAGGATGAGGCCAAGATCCTTGCTGGTGGGCAGAGCCTGGTGCCCATCATGAATTTCAGACTCGGCCGGCCAGAGGTCCTTATAGATATCAACAACATCAAGGATCTGGACTACATCAAAGAGGAAGAAGATCATCTTCTCATAGGTGCCTTGACCCGGGAGAGAGACCTGGAGCTGTCTCCACTGGTGAAGGAGAAATGTCCCATTTTGGTAGAAGCGGTCTCTTTTGTTGGCCATGTCGCCATCAGGAATCGGGGGACCATAGGAGGAAGTCTGGTACATGCGGATCCCTCATCAGAACTTCCCACGGTCATCTGTTGTTTGGAAGGAGAGATGAGGGTGGTTGGTCCTTCTGGTGAAAGGACACTGGAGCCTGAAGAATTTTTCCTCACCTATCTGACCACCTCCTTGGAGCCTTCTGAGATCTTGGTGGAGATAAAGATCCCCACACTTCCTCAGAACACCAGGTGGTCCTTTGTAGAACTGAGCCGTCGTGTTGGCGACTTTGCCGTCGTAGGCGTGGCTACGCTCCTTTTTATGGAAGAGGGAGGGGTTTGCAAAGAGGCAAGGATCGCTCTGGGAGGCGTTGCTTCCACGCCTATCCGGGCTGAAGAGGCGGAAGAGGTCTTGGCTGGACAAAAAATCACCGATGCCTTGATAGAGAAGGCAGGGGAAGAGGCAGCAGAGGCCACAGAGACTGAACCTGATTATCACGCCTCTGCCGAATATCGTAAGGAGATGGCGAGGGTATTTGTCCAAAAAGGTCTTCACGAGGCACTAAGCAGGGTCAAGGGGGGTAAATAGAATGACAGAACGTCGTCGCATCGTGGTAAAAGTAAACGGCATGCCGTATGAAAGGGAAGTGGAGGCAAGAAGACTGCTTGTGGATTTCTTAAGGGACGATCTGGAACTCATAGGAACCCATGTGGGATGTGAACACGGGATCTGCGGGGCCTGTACCATCTTATTTAATGGGAGAGCGGCTCGCTCCTGCCTCATGTTCGCGGTTCAGGCGGACGGCGCGGAGGTCATGACCATTGAAGGTCTTGCAGAAGATGGGAAGTTACATCCCATACAGGAGGCATTTCAAGAGCATCACGGCCTTCAGTGTGGGTTCTGTACACCGGGCATGCTTATGACCTCATATGAATTCCTCAACGAGAATTCCGACCCCTCAGAAGAAGAGGTGAGGAAGACCATTTCAGGGGTGTTGTGCCGTTGCACAGGATATAAGCAGGTCATTGATTCCGTGATGGCCGCCGCAGCCGAGATGAAAGGGAAATGATCTTTCAACAACTCATCAACGGCCTCATGTTAGGGGCCACCTACTCCCTGGTGGCCATTGGCTATACCCTGATATTCGGGGTACTGGGGCTGTTGCATTTTGCGCATGGCGAAGTCCTGATGGCGGGTGCCTTTATGGGCCTCTATATCATCATGTGGAGCAACCTCCCCCTCTACATTACCCTTCCCCTGGCCATGGTGGCCACAGGCCTGCTTGGCATTATCATCGATCTGTTGGCCATAAGACCTCTCAAAAAGGATTTTCACCTTGCCCCTCTTCTGGCTACCATCGGGGTCACCATTATTTTACAGAACCTGGCGGTCAAGCTGTTTGGCGGCTACGGGACGCGATTTCCAGATGCGGTAGAAGTGACCCATTACCAAATGGGTCCCATCATGATCAGTTCCATCAATGTGCTGATACTGGGGATCTCCCTCTTTCTCATGGTATTTCTATACTTTTTTATTAAGAAAACAAAGACGGGAAAGGCCATGAGGGCCGTTTCTGAAAGCCATCTGACCGCGGGGTTCCTGGGCGTCAACGTGGAATGGGTCGTGTTACTCACCTTTGGGGTGGCCTCAGCGCTGGCCGGGGCTGCCGGCGTGATGATCGGCCTCGCCTTCCATGCCATTACCCCTTTCATCGGGCTCACCTTTGCCCTGAAAGGGCTCGTGGTGATGCTCCTTGGTGGGCTGGGGAATGTGGTCGGGGCGATGATCGGGGGACTCATCCTGGGATTGGCAGAGGTGTTGGCCATTGTCATTTTTCCTACGGAGATCAACGTGCAGGATATCTTTTCTTTTGGGATCATGATTACCATTCTCATTTTTAGGCCTACCGGGCTTTTTGGAACACGCGTGACCCAGGGTTAAACACCGATCGTGTTAAACTGGATTGACGGCTATGAGTTATTCATCAAAGGGTATTGGCAATTTAACAACCTTTTACAGAAGGTCATTGTTCATCCTAAAAGAATCAACGGATGTCTCATGATCTGTTCTCAAATGATCCATAACAAATAAAAATCAAAGTCCAATCGAGTGCTTGCGCTCAATTGGGGCCAAGGGGATCGTTTTGGATTACCTGTTATCCGTGCTTACCATTGCGGGCATTTGGATCATCATGGCCCTCAGTTTCTACCTCCCCTTTATGACGGGTCAGATATCCTTAGGCCAGGCCGGATTCATGTCCATTGGGGCCTATGGCGCAGCGGTTTGTACGGTGAAATTTGGCATCCCATATGTTCCCGCAGTCTTGGTAGGGGGCTTATGCGCCGCGGTCGTGGGGTTCCTGTTGGGGTTGCCGGCCCTGAGGATCAAGGGGATCTATTTGTTGCTCCTTACCCTGGGATTTGGTGAGATTGTGCGCGTGGTCCTCATAAACGTGGAATATGTGGGTGCGGCAGCCGGTTTTCCTGGTATCCCCTATCAAGAGTACACCATCCTGTATGCCTATGGGATGGTGGTGATACTCGTCATTTTCTTCAGTCGATTGCGAAATTCTCGCATAGGAAGGGCCATCCAGGCCGTAGGCAGTGACGAGGATGCCGCTGAGGTCCTTGGCGTGAACATAACCTCCACCAAGCTCACAGCCTTCTCTGCTGGGGCGTTTATTGCCGGTATAGGTGGGGGGATTTTCGCGCACTATCAGGAGTACATCGAGCCATTCATGTTCGACGTGATGCATGCGGTGGAGTTCATCGTCTTCACCATCTTTGGGGGGATTCAGATATTCTGGGGGCCCATATTCGGGGCTCTTGTCTTAACCCTGATACCCGAATTTCTTCGGGTGATCCAAGAGTGGCGGATGGAGTTATTTGGCGCCCTTCTGATCGTCATGATGATCATCAGGCCTCAGGGGGTGATTGGATTAGATACGGTTCAAAGGATAAAGAGGATTCTCGGTAAGTCTAAATAGAGAGAGATGGCGTGAGCCCTCGAACCATTTTGAGTCGGAGCGAAAATGATTCTTGAGATCAGGGACGTGGGAAAATTCTTCAACGGCTTCCGTGCCCTATCGGAAATAAACATGGATGTGGAGGAGAGGAAGATCCACGCCATCATTGGGCCCAATGGAGCAGGAAAGACTACCCTCTTTAATCTGATCAGCGGGATGTATGACGTGAGTCAAGGAGAGATCCGTTTCAGAGAAGAGCCCATTACTGGTCTAAAGCCCCACAGAAGGACAAAGTTGGGCATTGGCCGCACCTTTCAGATTGTACGGCTCTTTGGATTCATGACGGTTCTAGAGAACGTTATGCTTGGAAGTCATTGCAAGACCAGGGCCGGTCTTTTGAAGACCTTCCTGAGATTTTCCACCAAGGAGCTGGAAGAAGAGAAACTCACCCGCGAGAAGGCGATGGAATGGCTGGACTTTGTAGGCCTTGCCCAAAAAGCGGACCAGGTTGCATCAAATCTGCCCCATGCCGAGCAGAGGCTTGTGGAGATCGCAAGAGCCCTGGCACTGGACCCCCAACTCCTCCTTCTGGATGAACCTGCCGCGGGCATGAACCCCAGGGAAACGTTGGATCTGAATGCGCTTGTGGTCAGGATCAACGAGATGGGCAAGACGGTATTGCTCATCGAACATAACATGGAAATCGTGATGGGAATATCTCATCGCATCTCCGTCCTCAACTTTGGGGTGAAGATCGCAGAGGGTGTTCCCGCCCAAATCCAGGAAAACCCTGCGGTCATCGAGGCCTATCTAGGTCGTAAGAGGTCATGAAGATGCTAGCGGTAGAAGACATCTCCTCTGGATACGGAAGGGTTCTCGCCATCCAGGATGTCACCATCAGGGTGGAGATAGGAGAAGTAGTGGTCTTGATTGGGGCCAATGGGGCGGGAAAGAGCACACTGTTGAAAACCATCTCCGGCGCTTTGAAACCGAGCAAGGGGAGCATCCTTTTTAAGGGCGAGAAGATCGATGGGAGGAAGCCACACGCCATCGTGAAGATGGGAATCGTTCAGATTCCAGAGGGCCGCGGCATGTTGTCTCGAATGACCGTTAGAGAGAATCTGGAGATGGGGGCCTACCTGCGTTCTGACAGGCCCGGCATCCATAAGGACCTGGAGCGCGTCTTTGAGAAACTCCCAAGACTGAAAGAACGCCTGAATCAAAACGCAGGGACCCTTTCGGGAGGTGAGCAACAGATGCTGGCCATTGGCCGCGGTCTGATGGCAAAACCCTCCTTGTTCCTCATGGATGAGCCCTCTCTCGGACTTGCCCCGGTCCTGGTGGAGTTTATCTTTGAGACGATCCATGATCTTCGCCACAAAGACGGCCTGACGATTCTCCTTGTTGAACAGAATGCCAATCAGGCCCTGGACGTGGCAGATCGCGGGTATGTGTTAGAGACGGGACGGATCGTGCTTGAGGGAGAGAGCGAGGCCCTTCGAGGCAACGAAGAGGTGCAGAGGGCCTATCTGGGGAAAGCGGCGGTAAACGTCCAGAGCTAAGCGCTTGAAGGCCACGAAAAATGAAGGTGGATTTTGGTTGACACGGGATAAGGAAACTCATTACTAAGTTAAAAGAGAAAAGGGGGTGATAAGGCACTAAACATAAAAGGTTTGTAGGTTGAAGCCGTTTACTTTAACTAAAAAGGAGGTTGAATAATGAGAAGAAGATTTGTCCTACCCGTTATGATGGTAGCATTTCTCATGGCGATGAGCCTGATCTTTGTCTCCTCCACCGTGGAAGGCAAGATCCATGGGGACAGAATCTTGCTTGGGGGCATCTACTCCATCTCCGGTGTCTGTGCAGAGTGGGGTATGGCTGCGAAGATCGGTAGCGAAATTGCCATCGAAGAGATCAATGCTGCAGGGGGAATCGGAGGTGTTCCCGTGGAGCAAGTATGGTATGATGTGGCTTGTAAAGCCCCTCCTGCCATCCCGGTTGTGGAAAAGCTTGCAAAGCAAGACAAGGTTCTTGCTGTCAATGGGCCTTGACAGAGCTCTGTGGTAGAGGTCATCTACCCTAAGCTAAACAGGCTAAAGCTAGTCCTTGTTTCCTTTTGTTCCTCCAAACCTGGGCTTTCTGCCCTAAGCCCCTATGGGTTCAGAAACACGCTGACGAGCGACAAACAGCTCGCACCTGCCATTGTAAAATGGAAGGAGAAATATGGGATTAAGAAAGCCGTCATACTCTACAACTCCGAGGATGCTGTATCCACTGTGGAGGGCAAGAAGATCATGCCCGTCCTCTTCGAGAAATACGGTATCAAGCTGCTCAAGATGTACACCTTTCAGACCGGGACTGTGGACTTTGCGCCCTTCATGACGGAGATCAAGGGCCTCAACCCGGATGGGATCGGTGTGGGGAGTTGTTATGAGCATGGTGCAAAGATCGCCATAGAGGCTCGCCGACAGGGTCTCAAGGCGCCCGTACTGGGAGGGGCCTGCAACAGCACGCCAGGCCTGATCGAGATCGGTGGTGCGGCTGTTGAAGGTTACTATGGTTCCACGGCTGCATGGATTGAGGGAAATCCGGATCCGAGGATGGTGAAGTTCTTGGAGAAATTCAAGGCCCGCTCTCCAGGGGGAAAAGCGCCACCCTATGGAGGACCCCGTTCCTACGACAACATATACATTTTTAAGAAGATCATCGAAGAGGAAGGTGTGACCAACCGGCCCGGAGACCTGCAAGAAGACCGAGAGAAGATCCGCGCGGGTTGGGCAAAATTGAAGGATTACAACGGCATCTGCGGCCCGACCACCATGGACAAAAATGGGGACGGCGTCGGAGGCGTAAAGACCCTGGTCGTGGAAAATGGCAAATTTATGTCCAAGTGATATGGGACACAGATGGATTTAGCGTCGGACATCAGTGGCAACCCGCGGTGTTCGTCCTAAGAAATAAAAACATGAGGGGAGACGCTAAGTTGCTTGCCTTGAGAGGGGATATGCAATGAAACCCCCTAAGGCTCACGGCTAACGTCTCCCCAATTATTTAGAACAAAGAGCCAGATTCTGTTTTTGGCAGATGCTTTCAGTGGAATTCTAGGCCGTTTTCGGAAAATCCTTGCGTAACAGGGGAGTTCCTAGGTCTGGCGCAGGGGCAGTGTGGCGATATCTCCTATCTATTTTATCTGTTCAAAAAAACTTGACAGCTTGAAATAAGTGAAATATTGAATGCAATATATCATTTGGGTGGGTAGATCACCAATCGAGCCACCCTGTTTTTTTTAAAACTTGCTCGCGCAAAAGGAAAGAAAATCATTTAAGAGGAGTGTAATCATAGGAAATGAAGGGAAATTCTGAAATCAAAGAGATTTTTCATGAAGTACGGAAGGAAGGGCGAACGAAACTGACAGAGCCTGAAGCAAAGAAAGTGCTCGCCAGCGCCGGTCTGGCCATCACACGAGAAGACGTGGCTTCGAGCCAAGATGAGGCGGTAACCAAGGCCGAACAAATTGGTTTCCCTGTTGTCATGAAGGTGGTCTCTGCCGACATTCTACACAAATCGGATGCAGGGGGCGTCAAGGTGGGGCTGGCAGATGCTGAGTCCGTGCGCAGGGCTTACCGGGATATCATGGCGGCGGTCAAGGAAAAACATCCAGGCGCAAATATACAGGGCGTCCTGGTACAAGAAATGGTGGAGGGCGGCATTGAAACAATCGTGGGCGTGGCCAATCGGCCGCCATTTGGCCCTGTGGTCGCTTTTGGTTTGGGTGGCGTGTTTGTGGAACTGCTCAAGGACGTCACATTCCGGCTCGCGCCCATAGACGAACAAGGCGCAACCGAGATGCTGGCCGACATAAAAGGGGCGGGCATGTTGGATGGCTATCGCGGACAGCCAGCCGCGAACAAAGGGGAATTGGCCAAAGTGATTGCCCGGCTTTCAGCGCTGGCCATTGCGTTCAACAAAGACGTGGAGGAATTGGACATCAACCCTTTGGTGGTAAAGGGCGATCGTGTTGTGGCTCTTGATGCCCTGATCACCCTTAAAGAGGATGGAGCTGGAGATCAACCGGCAGCAGACGTAAGGGGGGGTGGGGGAAATGGCAACGACATACGGGCCGTCCTGGAACCTCGCTCTATTGCCGTCATAGGGGCATCCTCAGACCCAGCGAAGACGGGCCATGTCCTTTTTAAAAATATCGTGGTTAACGGTTTCCCCGGCAAGGTCTATCCCATCAACCCCAAAGCGGATGAAATTTTGGGCATAAAGGCCTATCCCAAGATTCTCGACGTGCCTGATGACATTGATGTGGTCTTTTTTCTGCTCCCTGGTCAGTTTGTTCCCACCCTTTATGAAGACTGCAAAAAGAAAGGGGTAAAGGCGGCTGTGATCATTGCCGCTGGATTCGCCGAGGTGGGTGAGGAGGGGGCAAAACAGCAAAAGATGCTGGTGGACCTGGTCAAGAGCACCGGGGTCCGTTGTGTGGGGCCCAACTCCATCGGATTCATCAATATGGACCAGCAACTGGTGGCAAGCTTCATCCTGTTTGAGAACTGGGAGGATGGTTCCATTGCACTTGCGGGCCAGTCAGGTATTTTCGCCGGGGCCGTGGCAGATCAGGTTATGCACCGGACGGTCCAGCGCATCGGCATCGGCAAAAGTGTCGTTTTTGGCAATAAGATAGATCTGGACGAGAGCGATTTTGTTGAGTGGGCATGGAAGGACCCAAAGTCTGAGATAGTGGCGCTTTATATTGAAGGTATGCGCGATCCACGCCGTTTTCTCTCCGTGGCCAATAGGGCAAAGCGGGATATGCCGATCATCGTTTTGAAACCTGGCCGGACAGGGTTTGGCGCGAGGGCCTCCGCCTCCCATACGGGTTCGCTCGCCCTTGATGACAAACTGGTCGACCATGCCTTCCGCCAGTATGGGGTCACACGCGCCTACGACCTGGAGGAGTTCTTGGAGTTCATGAAGGCCTTTTCCTTTCAACCCCTGCCCAAGGGGAATCGGATCGGCATCGCGACCTTCAGTGGCGCCAATGGGGTGATGGCGTGTGACGAACTGTCGGAACGGGGTTTTGAGCTGGCCGAGTTCGAGCCAGAAACATATAAGCGCATCGAGAAGTTTCTGCCGGAGTGGCAACCGGTCACGAACCCCCTCGATCTGTGGGCGGCCATGGGTGCCGGCAACCGGCTCGCCCATGAAGAAGGACTGCTCTCTGTCATTGATGACAAGAACGTGGATGCCGTCTTGGTGATCCTTCTGGCCCTCGCAAACGCCGATTTCGATGGGATAAGAGAAGTGTTTGCCAATGCTATGGAACGGCATCCTGACAAACCCATCTATGTGGTGGCTTTGGGTGGCAAGGTGAAGGACAGATGGCTCAAAGAGATCGAGGGCCTGAAAGTGCCCGTGTTTGAAAATACGCACATCGCCGTTAAGGCGCTCAGAGCAGCCTTACGCTATGCCCAGGACCGTGAGCGTCTACAGCCGGACCCGCTGTTGTCATAGGTTTTCGGTGGGGGACCTGACCACCATTGCTCTCGCAAAGGCGAGGCAGGCGGGTAAAACCCCACCCCTTGTATGTAGAT
>Ga0209427_10001741_pt1 | contig 25236 bp, 24 predicted proteins | sample DeeMarSWOR136_30_FD_187465 | JGI IMG/M metagenome (GOLD analysis project Ga0209427, IMG submission 187465) | Marine sediment microbial communities from White Oak River estuary, North Carolina - WOR-1-36_30 (SPAdes) (version 2) | ecosystem: Environmental > Aquatic > Marine > Intertidal zone >...
CTTTAATCAACAATTTCCAGGGACATTAGCCCGATATTCGGCAGGTTAATGTTTCCCACATGAATAAAGTTTAAATCTTATCTCTATATCACCATTACCGATTGCAAGTAACTCCTTTGGAAACCAGAGGTAAAGAGCTTTGGCGGGAGTGAAGAACTGCTTCCCGAAATGCCGCGATTTTAACTGCACGAAAAGATCGCTGAGATTCAGGGGCAGTGAAGCGTGGTGTGAGTGGACCAGCGAGCCCTGCGACCCGAAGGGCTGCACCTATGCGATGTGCTACAAGAGGCAGCTCCTCGAAAACGGGGTCTGCGGGATGACCGTGAAGAGGAAGACCCGGGACGACAAGGGCCCGGAGGACTTCGTAGACGAGGAGATAAGGGTCAGGGGCAAACTGATGCGCAAGACGGGCGAGAGAACCATCTACTGACCCGAGAAGCAGATCGCTGGGTAAATAAGGCATATCGCCACTCTTCCACGTGCATGAGCCACGGTCTTAGAGCGGAGCTCAGGGGCCTGCTCCCGGAGGACGCGCTTCGTCATGTACCCAGGTCATACGACGTAATCGGGTCGAAGCAGAAGGCCGTTGCTGTGATAGAGCTCCCTGAAGGCCTCCGGGAACATGAGGGCGCCATAGCGCGCGCTTTGATGGGCATCCAAAAGAGCGTCAAGAGCGTCCTCGTCAAGGATTCGGAGAGGACGGGGGAGTACCGAACCAGGGAGCTCAGGCTGGTGGCCGGCGACCCGGACACAGAGGTGTTGCACAAGGAGTCGGGCTGCCTTTTCCGTCTGGATCCCAGGGCCGTCTACTTCTCCCCGAGGGAATCCGCTGAGCGGGAGCGCATCGCCGCTGCCGTAGCGGACGGGGAGGAGGTCCTCGTCATGTTCAGCGGGGTTGGCCCCCTCCCGATCTGCATTGCGAAGAGGCACGGGAGCGTCAGGGTCACGGCGGTGGAGCTCAACCCGGAGGCCCACAACTACTGCGTCGAGAACATCCACCTCAACGGGGTGGGCGACAGGGTCACGGCCATTAGGGGCGACGTCAGAGAGGTCTGCAAGGGTATCGGCAAGGACTTCGACAGGGTCCTTATGCCGCTGCCGAAGGGGGCCCACAGGTTCCTCGACGTCGCCATACCAGTGTTGAAGGACGGTGGCGTCCTCCACTTCTACCACTGGGCTCCGGAGGACGACCCGTTCACTGAGGCTGAGGAGCTCGTTAGCCGGGCCACAGGGGACTACGGCAGGAGAGCCGAGTTTATAGACAGGGTGAGGATCTCGCAGTACAGCCCCAGGGTCTGGAAGATAAGGCTGGACGCCAGGATCTCTTTTGTGTGACGCTCTTCACTGGAGGGCGTGGATCCGGGGCTTCGATACGATGTCGAACGCCTTACCGCAGTCGGGGCAGAACTGCCCGAGGTAGTTGATCCGCGCACCGCAGAACTTGCAGTACTGGACGGTCGGGGCCCTCCGCATCGTCAGCTCCGTGCCGCAGTACGGGCAAAACCTGGACTCGAGGGGGGAGCGGTATCCGCACTGGCCGCAGACCTTCTCTAGGCCCGGCAGCCTGGGCTCCTCGGCCTCCTTCGGCGCAATCGAGAGCTGGCTCTTGGGTTTCAGGGCGGTGGAGACGGGGAAGCTGCCGAGAACACCCCCAAAAATGACGCCCGTCAGGGCGCCGGGGACGACGGTGAGGACCGATGTGTAGACCACCATGCTGATGAGGGGGTTCGGGATCGCCCCCTGGACGTTTTCCACGATCGACTTCCGGACGACGTTTGAAAGGTCCTTGTATATCAGGGTGAAGACGATGGAAGAGAGAACCATGGAGAGCATCGCCCTCCTGCTGTCATCGGAGATCATCTCGGCCACTAGGCTCGCCATTATCGTCGTTATCAACGTGGACACGGCCCACATCCAGGTCCCTGGGCCCACGTTGAGGGGGATAATGGGGAAAAGCTTGTCGAGCGTGGCGAGTACGACGGTGGCAATTAGGAGGGAGAACGGTATCGACCAGAGTATGGGAGGGTCGCTGACGTTTCTCGTGAAAGATGCCATCGAAAAGGCTTCCCCTATCTACCGCCCAAAAATAAATGATCCTCCACACCTGTTACGATTACTCATAAAATATTGTATTAATATGTAAAAAAATTAAATGCATGATTCAAAAAATTCACCTTTAATAATACATAGAAATAAGAAAATTTCATAATTGATGTAAAAAAATATTTTCTCAGATACCTCTTTTAATTATAATATGTAATGATGAGGTTTTAGCGAACTAAATTTATAAACTATTTGTAGCCCAAGAGCGCCTAGCGGTCGTCTTCTTTCTTGTCCTCCTCTTCGACGCTGCTCACCTCCTCCCGCTCGATCTCAAGGGGACTCTCCAGAGGTATGGGGGGTGGCGTCGTCGCCATCGTGTATCCGATCCAGAGGATTATCAGGAGCATGGCGTAGACGGCGAGGATGACCGGGAGCCTGTACGCCCACTCGCTCATCTCGGGCGGTATCCAGCTCGCGATGGGGCCGAGCAACGGCGCGAAGGCCCAGAGGAAGTACCCGGCCATGAAGACGAGGCTGAAGATGACGATGAGGGATCCAAGGCTCTTGTCGTCCATCTATATCACCCTACTATTATGCCTTGGGACGCTATTAGGATTTTCCTTATTTTATCAAACTGTATCAGACCTGCGCCGATAAGCTAAACAGAGGTTCAGGTCCAGAGCTCCTCCAGCTTGGCCAAGGCCCTCTGCTTGAGGGATTCGTACTCCGAGGGAGTAATCTCGCCTACCTTGTACCTAACCTCGAGGGTCTCCAGCTCGTCCCTGAGCTCCCTATCCTCGTCCCTCTTCTCGCTGTGGATCGAGTCGAACAGGTGCAGGGTAGATTCGAGGTCCTCACGGACCACGCCTCCGAGCTCATCATCGATCTCACCCCTGGCGACCAGGTCCTCCAGCGATTCGATGCTTCTCCTAGCCCTCTTCTCCAGTTCGTAGGTCTCCTTGGGGTACATATCGCCCATGACGTTCTCCAGCTTCGACAGCCTAGCCTCGAGCCTGGATGTCTCGAGGGTCAGGGAGCCTATCTTGTCACTGAGCTCAAGCGTTCGGATCAGCAGCTCGGTCTCGGGTATCTGGCCCACCTCCGTCCTGACCCTGAGCTCCTCGTGCTGCCTCATGTACTCCATCAGCTGAGAATTCTTCTCCTCGAACTCCCCCCTTAATGCGAACACCTTCTCATCCCTGACGTCGTTGAACCTCTTGATCTCCTCGGCGTACTCACCATAGATCTTCCTGAAGACCTCCCCGGACACCCTTTCGTCGGCGAGGAGGCCGCACAGTCTCAGCTTCCATTTCTGGTACTTCCTCAATTCCCCGAGGAGCTGGACGGTATCGGAATCGAGATCCACTTCCCGCACTCGAGGGGTCTCGGTCCTCTTTTCATGGCCGTACGGAGGGATCCGGAAGAACTTCGGTTCCGAATGTCCGGGGCCTGCTCGGGTCTGAAGAGGTCAACGCCCTCTTCTCTTGATTTCCTCTCGGCGAACCTGGTCTTCGATTTCTTTTCCTGTTCGGAGAGCGGCGACCCACAGTAGATGCAGTACATCGTCTTGGGGACATCTCGTCTGCACCTTCCGCAGACGATGAACTCCTCTTGCATGATGGGGCCTCTCGGTCTGATCATCAGTTTTATGGTTGTTGGGACATAACAATTTCGGGTTGGATATTCTATAGTACTACGACCGCGGCTATTTTTCATAGGACTATTCATAATTCCCATAGGAATATTTTGAGCAAAATAGTCCGTTTTAACCGCATGTAAAATAGGGAATGCTTTTAAAGCTTGACCAATCCCTTACTACATATTCCCAACAGGAATAATGAAGATATAGGGTTGAATCGTATGAACAACGTCCTTGTGAGGCCCCTCAGACAGGTGGCGCTGGAGGAGCAGTCAATGGAGATCTGCGAGCGGAAGGGGCTCGGGCACCCCGACACCATATGTGACTCGATCATGAACCAGGTCTCCATCGAGCTCTCCAAGGAGTACCTTAAGAGGTTCGACACGATCCTCCACCACAACCTCGACAAGGGGCTCATAGCCGCTGGAAGCTCCAGGGTCAAGTTCGGGGGAGGAGAGATGCTGAAGCCCATACTCATCGTCTATGGGGACAGGGCCACCTTCGAGGTGGGCGATGAGACAGTGCCCGTGGACGAGATCGCCATCAACAGCACGAGGAAATGGCTGAGGGAGAACCTCCGCCTAGTGGACCCGGACAAGCACGTGAGGCATCAAATAGAGATCAAACCAGGGGCGGCATCCCTCCAGGATATCTTCAGGCGGAAGGGAAAGTACCTGGGGGCGAACGACACGTCTGCCGCTGTGGGCTTCGCCCCCCTGAGCAAGACTGAGAGGCTCCTGCTAGATCTGGAGGGGCACCTGAACTCACCGGGATTCAAGAAGGAGTTCCCAGAGTCCGGCGAGGATGTCAAGATAATGGGCTTCAGGAACGGGCGGAAGGTGGACCTCACCGTCGCCATTGCCTTCGTCGACCGGTTCGTGTCGAGTGAGGCGGACTACTTCAAGAAAAAGGCCGAGATAGAGGAGGAGATCGACCGGTTCATCGGAGAGAACTGCGACTTCGAGGAGGTGAACGTCGGCCTCAACGTCCTGGACTCAAAGGGTAGGGGCATAGACGGCCTGTACCTGACAGTTCTGGGGACTTCGGCCGACACCGGCGACTCAGGGCAGGTTGGGAGGGGCAACAACGTCGTTGGCGTCATCCCTCTGATGAGACCCATATCCTCCGAGGCCGCCGCAGGCAAGAACCCGGTGAGCCACGTGGGCAAGATCTACAACCTTCTCAGCTATAGGATCGCCGACCAAGTTTGCCAAAGGGTGGACGGCATCAAGGAGACATACATCTGGCTCCTGAGCAACATCGGGAGGCCGATAAACGAGCCCGCAGTCTGCTCCGCCCAGGTGATACTGGAGGACGGAGTAAGCATAAGGGAGATCCAGCCCCAGATCGAGGAGGTCATCGCAGGCGAGTTCGAGCACCTGAACGAGTTCTGCATGGACCTCGCCCAGGGGAAGATAGGCGTCCGATGAGAGGCAGATGATAGGCTCTTACGATGTCGGGAGCCTCCCCCTGAGGGCGGAGGCGTCCAAGATCCGGGAGGGGGCGAGGAGGTCCCTCACCCTACTCCCGATGCTCGGCGTAGCCGAGGGGGACGCCGTCGAGGTCTTCGAGGAGGAGGTCGTAGGAGCCTTCGCTGACAAGCTCAGGATGGGGATCGGCGTCCCGAACTATCCCCAGTTCCGGGACATGAACGAGATGTTCTTCGAGCTAATCAGGGGGATCGAGAAGGGCGAAGCAGGCTACGCTACCCTCCGCACCCCTAGCGCCAAGCCGGGCGCCTCGATACCCGAGGTCGACGTGCTGAGGCGGAACGCGTCGAGGATCAGGGACCTCGCAGGCGTCAACAGGTTGAGGGTGAAGGCCTGCGTCACGGGCCCCTACACCCTGGCTTCCTTCTTCCAGGCCAAGAGCCCCAGGCTTTTCGAGGACCTGGGGGGCGCCCTCACCGCCATCGTATCCAGCACGATCTTCAGCAACAGGCACGGCGAGCTGGCCCTCCTTTGCATCGACGAGCCCGTCCTCGGGTTCCTCAACGACCCCCTGCTGGACTACGGATCCGACGGGAGAGAGTCTCTGAGGAGGGCCTGGGACGAAATCTGCCTTGCCGCCGCTTCCAGGGGCCTCGAGACGAGCATGCATCTCCACGACACGTCCGACAACCTGTTCTGGGACGTCGAGCACCTCGGCATCGTAGAGTCCCACGTGGGGGACCCGCTCTACGCCCATGAGGCAACGAAGAGGCGACTCGAAGAGAAGGACAAGCGCCTCAAGGCGAGCATAGCGGTCACGCTGTTCGACAACCTCATCGAGGACCATCTGAGGCGGGAGGGATTCGAGGGGGACGTCCAGCAGAGGACCGGAGACATCTGGACCGAGATTAGGCGCGGGTCCGCCGACCCCTTCAAGTTCATAGACGAACACGCCCTGCTCATGAAGCGGCTGAAGAGCGTCGTCGAGAGGTTCGGGGCCGAGAGGGTCCCGTACGCCGGCCCGGAGTGCGGACTGGGGGGCTGGCCGACCTACGATTCGGCGATGGAGTGCCTCCGACGGGTCGCACGAACCCTAGAGGACTTCAAGAAGTAGGGCTGAGGGCTTTCAGAATAGCCTTCTCATGGCCTCGCAGAAGCCCTCGCCGTCGGGCCCCTCGGTCACCAGGTCCGCCACGACCTTTAAGTCCTCACTAGAGTCGGAGACAGCGACGCCGAACCCGGCCGCGCGCAGCAGATCCACGTCGACCTCGCTATCGCCGATGGCCACCACATCGCCGGCCTCCATGCCCATCAACTCGACTGCGGCTTTAAGGCCCCTCCCCTTCTCTACGTCCGCGGGCATGATGTGGTAGAAGAAGCCGCTGTCCAGGAGCTTCAAGGAGGGGAATGTACCCACAACTCTCTGGACCTCGGGGCGGGGGATGGTTCGATTCAAAGCCACGTCGACGATGTTGTACTTGTTCGTCCATGCCTCTACGACCGAGCCTCCAATGGATTCCCTCAGGCGCCTGTAGGCCTTGAGCCCGTCAGCCCGGTCACCAAGGATTCGGGCCTCGCCGCGATACTCGACGTGGCCGCCGTTCTCGCAGATGACGGCGCCACTGCACCCGATGTATTCCCGCAGGATGTTCAGGACGGGGAAGGGGCGGGCGGAGGCCAGGATGACGGGTATCCCATGCTTCTCCAGGTCCCGGATCGCCTGGATGGCCTCGAGGGATATTCCCCGTCCTTTCCTCGTGAGCGTGCCATCGACGTCTGTGGCGAGGGCCCTGTACCCCAATGTGAGAGACCGTCAGGGGATCGTCTGCGGGCCTATTTATCGTCTCTGTGGCCCAGGTGCTCGCAGGCGCCCCTCAGGAAGCACTCGTCGCACCTCGGGTTCCGGGTCCTGCAGTACTCCTTCCCGTGCCTGACGAAGGCATGGTCCACGAACCTGTACATCTTATGGGGGAACAACTCCTCGAGTTCCTGTTTTATCCGGCTGTGATCAGCCTCGTCGCCCACGAGCCCCAGCCTCTTCGCCACGGTCGCCACGTGAACGTCGACTGCTATGGCTGGTTTGTCGAAGGCGTGGCTGAGGACAATGTCGGCTGTTTTGGGTCCGACCCCCGGGAGCTTCATGAGTATTGATCTGTCATCCGGGACGGCGCCGTCGAAGTCTTCCTCGAGGGCCCTGCAGATCCCGAGGATATTCCTGGCCTTCTGGTTGTAGAACCCAGAGCAACGGATCCTTTCCTTCAGCTCCTCGGGTTTCAGGCGGAGGATGTCTGCGGGGCCCTCGACGCCCTCTAGGAGGCTCCTCGCCGCCCTCGCCGCGTTCTCGTCCCTCGTCCTGTGGGATAGGACACATTCTATGAGGGTCCGGAAGGGGTCGCCACCCACCTCAAAGTCATCGCCCTTGCCGTAGTGTTCCTCCATCAGCTCGATGATCCGCAGCATCCTCCGACCCCTGAGGCTCAACTCCGACTCCCCAGCCTCTCCTCCATGGCCCCCTCGAACCTCTCGGCCAGGTAGCCTGCCAGGGACCTGCCCCTCCTCTTGGCGAGCAGCTTCAGCGCCCTGTTCGCTCCTGTAGAGTACTGGACCGCCCTCTTTCGTGCGAACGCGACCCTCCTGGGGAGGCCGAATTCCTCGGCGAGGGCCCTCAGAACGAGTTTCCTCGAAGGATCCGGCCCCTTGGAGAGCTTCAGTCGCACGGGAAGGGATAAACCGAATTCAACGACGTCGACGTCGGCGAATGGCAGTCTGAGCTCAAGGCCCAGGTCCGCGCACACCTTGTAGTCCCTCTCGTAGTTGACGCGGTGGGACATGGCCACATCCCTGAACATCAACTCCCTCACGGCGTCGCCCCACTCGGCGTACTCTTGCGCGTGCCTTTGGTAGCCTCCGAAGAGCTCGTCGCTCCCGCTGCCCGAGAAGAAGACCCTGCAGCCCGATTCGGCGGCTATGCCGGCGGCCCAGTGGAGGGGAAGGGCGACCCCCACCTTCATGGGATCGGGCTCCTCCACGCTCCAAAGGACGTCGTCCAGGTCCTCCTCGACCTCTTCGAGGGTGAACGACCTGACCCTCAGGGGGAGGCCGAGGCCGTCGGACGCTTCCTCCGCCGCCACGAAGTCCCTGGAGCCCTCCAGGCCAACGCAGATGGGCTCGACGTCGACCCCGCACCTGTCCAAGTAGTATGCCATCAGGCTGCTGTCGATGCCCCCGGAGAGGCCGAGGGCGACCCTGGTGAAACCCCTGCAGCGGGCCTCCACGGCCCTGAGAAGCAGCCTGTCCAGCCTTTCGACCGCCTCGTCCATCGACATAGACTCGACCTGAGGCTGGGAGAGCCCCCTAACTGGCTTTGAAGAAACGCCTCGCTTCGATATCTCCACAAGATTGCCAGGGGGAACGGACTCGGCGTCAAGGCCAACGGTCCAGAGCATCTTCCTGTTCGAGCCTATCCCTACGAGGGAATCGTTCTCTCCAAAATAGAGGGGGACTACGCCGAGGAGGTCCCTGCCGCAGAGGATGATCTCGCCTAGTAGGGCGGTCACCGCGAAGGAGCCCGCGCTCTCCCGGATCAGGCGTCGGATCCCTTCGTCAGGATCCTCACCTATGAGATCAGCGATGACAGAGAGGTTGGAAACGCCTTCCCCCTGCCAGATCCTCCCTTCTAACGCCATCGGGCTGCCATACTGCTGGATGGGTTGGGGAGGGTCGTTCGGCTCGATCTTGACGAGCTTGTGCCCGATGCAGGCCCCCGTCAGGAGGCGCGACATGCTCTCAGGCGAGCCCGCTATAATCGAGCCCTCATTGGACGCTGTGCCGTAGGCGTCGCCCCTGATGGATGAGGCGGTTTTCATCATATCGATTAAGGCGGGAGAAACATTTTCCCCGGTCTTGCTGAGCAGAGCTGCGATGTAGCCCATCCGACTAGTGTTCGACCCGGTATGATTTGGGGTTATCGTTGTCCGGCCAGGATTGGTGAGGGCTTAGGACTGGCCCTGGTAGGCCTCTGCCGCGTCCAGGATGGCGCCCACCTCGTCCTTCTTGAGGCGGGCGCCGTGGAGGAAGCTTCCCTTCCTCGCGTCCTCGGCGAGCGGGGACTCCTTTATGGGGTAGGGCTTCTCGAACCTGTTCAGGGCCTTGAAGGTCAGGGCGCACTTCCAGTTGTTCTCCCTACAGTAGGCCTCCTCCTCGGGAGGCAGCTCCCAGAGAAGCTCTATCTTCCCGATGACCCCGTATCCGATGAAGGAGTCTCCTACGTCGGTCTTCTTCGCCAGCAGGATCGGCGTGTCCCTCCTCCAACCCCTCATGACGCCGGAGTAGTACTTCTTCAGCTCGTAGACCTGGTCGACCCATTCGTCTGTGCTGATGCGGAGTATGTACCCGTAGTTCTCCCCCTCCGACATGGCGGATGGGTTTATGTTCACCGAGATATAAAACTATTCAGGCTCCTCGGGACCCTCTTTCTCCCCGCGCTCCTTTTCCGGCTCCTCCTCGATGAACTCGGTGAGAGCCCTCTGCTGGGAGGCGGCGGTGTCCAGCCTCCTCCACTCCTCCTCGTCAACGAGGCCGCCCACCTGCTCCTTGATCACCTTCGCGAGCCTAGGTCCGATCAGCGGTATCTCCACGAGCTTCGCGACCGGGGCCCTCTTCAGGCTTGCTATCGTGGGGAAGCCAGAGTTGTAGAGGACCCTCGCCCTCACCCGTCCGATTCCCCTGAGCCTGACGAGGGGCAGCAGCTTCTCCGTGACGCCGTACCGGACCCTCTCCCTGAGCCTCCTGAGGTGGGCCCTGTGCTCGGTCATCCCCAGCACCTCGGCCAGCTCGTTGGTCGAGTAAAGGAGCCAATCGGCATTCTGCACGGCGCTGTAACGGTCGCCGGGGGCGACGGAGTACTTCTCGAGGAGGTCGCTCTCGGCTGTCTCCTGGATCCACGCGCCGAGGACCATGGCGGTCTTCACCTCCCCGAGGGACTGCTCGTAATCCACGTAGTCCTCGTCGGAGGCGAGCCTGAAGGCGAACTCGTCCTGGTGTTCTTCGATGTAGGACTCCACGGCTTCGATGTCGTTCCTCCTGGGCCTCAGGATCGGCCGCATGTCCGAGGTGTGGCATACCAGATGGAGCCACGTGAAGTCCGTCACGTCCGGCGCACCCCGTCTGAGACCGTCCCTGATGATGACCGCCGAGTAGGGGTCGACGTACAGCTCCGAGACCCGGCGCCCGAAGTCGGTTGCGTAGACGTAGTCCCCCTTGTACTCGATCATGTCCTCCCGCCTCAGGTAGCTCAAGATCGCGGCGAGGATGAGCTTGATGTTGCCCATGGGGTAGTGGTAGCCGTAGAAGGTCTGGCCGAAGAAGTCGACGAGCCCCTGCTCCGTGTGGGCGTAATCCGAGGCGACGGCGGCGAGGGCGTGCCCCCTCAGCGCGGCCTCCTGGGCGAGCCTGCTGTATAGCCTCTCTGGCTGGGCCGCGACGTAGTTCTCCATGAGGGCGTCCTGCTCGTCTGAGGACGACGCGATGAGGACGGACTCCCCGTACTCGTCGTATTGAGGCCTCCCCGCCCTCCCGCTCATCTGCTTGTACTCCAGAACGGAGATGGGGTACATGCCGTAGCCGGGCGTGAACCTCCGATAACTGCCGATGACGGTCGTCCTGGCGGGGAGGTTAACTCCTGCTGCGAGGGTCGGCGTGGCGGAGATAATCTTCAGCCGCCCCGCCTTGAAGGCGTCCTCCACGATGCGCCTGTGCTCCGTCCTGAGCCCGGCGTGGTGGAAGGCCACCCCCTTCGCAACCGTGAACGCCAGCTCGTCCGCGAGGCTCGTCCTCTCCCCGCGCACGACTATCTCCGCCGAGATCTTCTCGAGCTCTGCGAGGTCCCTCCTCTTCAGCGAGCCCCCCAGCGCGTTGGCCGCCTGCCTCGCGACGCTCTGGGAGCGCCTCCTGCTCTCGACGAATATCAAGGACTGCCCGCCGTCCAGGACCGAGTTCACCGCGATGTTAATGACATCCGCGTTGTGGAGGGGCTCGAGGCGCTTGACGCTCCCGTCGTTGAAAATTATCCTCTCGTTGAGGGCGACCCCCTCCCTGAGGGGCACCGGCCTCCAATCCGTCTTTACGTAGCCGGCGTCGAGCCACTCCGCGATCTCCTCGGGGTTCCTTATGGTGGCGCTCAGCGCCAGTATCTGGAGCCTGGGGCTCAGCTGCCTCAGCCTTGCGAGGGCGACCTCAAGGGTTGGGCCCCTGTCGCCCCCGATGAGGTGGATCTCGTCGGCGACGACGAGGGAGACTCCCTCCATCCAAGGGGACCTGTGGCGGAGGAGGCTGTCGCACTTCTCGTTCGTGGTGATGAGGATGTCGTAGCCCTCGATCCAGATAGTACGGCTGTCCAGGTCGCCTGTGCTCACCCCGACCCTTATCCTCCTCCCGTCTCGCCTCTCGACTCCGGAGTAGGCTTGGAACTCCTCGTACTTCTCCCAGGCGAGGGCCCTGAGGGGGGTCATGTAGAGGACCCTCCCGCCCCTCTCGACGATGTGCTTCATGGCGCAGAGCTCGGCGACGAGGGTCTTCCCGCTGGCCGTGGGGCTGGCCAAGACGAGGTTCTTCCCCTCGAGGGCCCCCGCTTCGATGGCGTCCGCCTGGGGAGGGTAGAGCTCGTCGTACCCCCTCTTCCTCAGGACGTCCTTCACCTGCTGCGTAACATCTAATTCGGAGACCCTCAAGCGCCCAGCCCTTCTAGATAATGCCGGACTCGGCATATTAATTTAGACCCGAGGAGTTGAGGTCCTGTGATATTGCATGGCTAAGGAAAAATCCATCCTGTACTTCGACGAGGTCGGCGAGAAGAACACCGACGAAACTCTCAAGGCGACGAAGAAGCGCGCAGAGGAACTCGGGATAAAGAACATCGTGGTGGCGTCCACCAGGGGCGGGACCGGCGTCAAAGTGGTAGAGGCCTTCAAGGGGTACAACGTAGTCGTGGTCACCCACTCGACGGGCCTCAGGGAGCCCGGGAAGCAGGAGCTCCTAGAAGAGAACCGCAAGAAGATCGAGGCCGGTGGTGGCAAGATCCTCACGACCGGCCACGCCTTCGGAGGGGTCAGCCGGGCTGTCCGTAAGAAGTTCGACACCGTCGGCCCCGTCGACATCGTGGCCCCAGACCCTCAGGATGTTCGGCCAGGGGACGAAGGTCGTCGTCGAGTGCGCCGCCATGGTGGCCGACTCCGGGCTAATACCTATGGACCGGGATGTCATCTCCATAGCTGGCTCTGGCAGGGGGGCGGACACGGCCGTCATCATGAAACCTGCCCACCTCCAAGACCTGTTCGACACATACATCAGGGAAATCATCGCAAAACCGAACATAGCCTAGGGATACGCACATCAAATTTTTTTTTATTAATAAGATGGTGACCTTCGAGGGGTTTAATTGTCCAGCTGCTTCGAGATTGTTTCGAGGACTACCTCCAAGGCCTCTGCGATCAACTCCACGGTCATGGAAGGCTGCCTCTTGTCGACTACCTGTTCTGGTAGGGACGGGACGTGGATGAAACCAGCGGGGATGTCGATTCCCTCTGTAGCCAAGTAGTCCATGAGGTAGTAGAATATCTGGTTGCACCCGTATGTTCCCGCCGAGTTCGAGACCACGACCGGTATCTTCGCCCCCTTCAGGGCCTCCTCGAGGTCTCGTAGTGGGAGCCTCGAGAAGTAGGCGGCGGGCCCCTCATCGTTCAGCGCCTCGTCCACGGGTTTGTGCCCGCAGTTGTACGGATTTTTGGCGCTTGCGATGTTTATTGCCACCCTCTCCAAAGCGATGGAAGGCCCTCCCGACTGGCCTGTGCAAACGACTGCGACCGGCCCGTGCTTCTCGATGTATCCCTCTATGTTCCCCTTTATCTCGTGGAACCTGAGGGGTATCTCCTCTACAACGACCCTGAATCCGTTATACGTCTTCCCCTCCAGCCTCCTGCACGCCGTGATCGACGGATTCACGTCGCTGCCCCCGAAGGGCTCGAAGCCGGTGAGCAGGATCGTCCTTCCAAGCCCCATGTCCAAGACTCCTCATCGATATTTGTCTGGATGAAAATATTAAATCATCCACTTGGAATGGTTGGGCCCAACGCCTCACAGGAGGTTAAACGTATGGCCTCCGCCCAACGATCGATCTCGCAGAGAAAAAAAGGAAAAAGGAAGGGAACACTTTTCCATTTTTCCTGTAGTTCTCAATTTTTCCCTGTGGGTTATAATGATTTATGGATTCCAAATCTATGTTGACGTGCTTCAAGGTCCTTTTCCGGCGGATCCCAGTGCACATTCGGATACCGGAGTCTGAAGAACGTCATCACATTTATTTCGGTTTTATCTCACAGAACGAGGCTCAGTTTATTACTATCGTGTCTAGCCCGAAATAGCGCTTGGCCAGGAACCTAATCTTCTTGATGTTCTGGCCGTTCCTCCCGATGGCGATGCCCTTGTCCTTGGTCACGACCGTCACCATTGCGATGCGGCCCCCGCCGACCCTGTCCACGAGCCTTATCTCCTTGACCTTCGCCGGTTTAAGGGCGTTCCTGATGAACTTCTCGGGGTCCTCTATGTACTCGAAGATCTCGACCTGCTTGTTCGTCATCCTGCGGAAGCGCTTGATCTTCTCCCCGCCCCGGCCGACGGCGAGGCCGACGTCCCCCTTCTTGACGGCGAAGATGATGGTGTCCTCGCCTTCGTCGATGATGCAGTCGACGATGGTGGCACCGGTCATGTTCTCCAGGAGCGCCATGTACTTCATCTCGTTCTCCGTGATCTTGATGTTGCTGAGCATCTCACGCCACCGTCATGTCGAGTATCTTTGAGTCGCCAGGGTCATTTATAACGATTGCCGAGACCGGGAAGGGCTTCCCGCAGAGGACACCTAGGTCGAGGCTGTCCTTAGAGTGCCTGACCACGGGGATCCCGGATAGCCTCCCGAGGCTCTCCAGGTCCTCCCTCGTCCCCTCGGGGCAGTTCGACGACAGGATCGCCATCCTAGCCCGGCCCCTCCGGATCTCGCTCACCGCAACCTTGGAGCCCAGGTGGACCCTGCCCGTGTTTATGGCCATCCTGAGCTCCTTGTCGAGGCTACTCGTCCCGCTTACCTCCCATCGTCATGAACAGCTCTACGCTCCCTGTGCCGAGGGGCATCGACTGGCCGACTATGATGTTCTCTATCACGCCTTTAAGCGGATCGGTCTCCCCCTTTATCGCCGCGTTCACCAAGTGCTGGATGGTGAGCTCGAAGGCCGCCCTCGCCAGGACGCTGCTCTTCTCCCCGCTTATGCCGTGCCGGCCGATCTGCTGGACCTCGCCGAGGTTCGTCATGATGTCCGATACGAGCATCACATGCCTCACGTCGACGTCTAGCCCCTGCTCCTCGAGGACCGCGTGGGCTTCCTTGATGAGAGCGTTCCTCGCGGCCTCTATGCCGAGGATCTTCGCGATCTCGTGGATGTCGTTCGTCGTGGTCCTGGCGGGGTCGACCCCCTCTATGGTGAGCACCCCCTCCAGGTTGGAGCCGTCGGTCCGGATCACCCACTCGCCGTTCTCGTAGTTCGTGAGCACCCTCTTGATCTCGGGTATCCCCCTGATCTGAGCCGCCGTTATCTGGTCGATGAGCTTCTCGGGGTCCCCCTTCCTGACCTCGGAGAGGCTTATGAGGAAAGTGGTGTCGTCGACCCTGGTGTGCTTCGGGTGTAGTGCCCTCTCCACCTCCTCGGTCGTGATGTTGAGGGCCTTCATCCGCTCGGGCGAGAGGATGACCTTTATAGCGTCCTCCCTGAGGTCGACGTTCACCTTCTCGACGACGTCCTCCACGACGGTATAGGTAAGCTTCTCTGCTACCTCTCTTGCCTTTGCCTGGCTCCGCCTGTGGCCCGCGTCGAGGTAGATGTCCATGACCGGGGTGGAGGGCTGCCTGCGGGCGTCCACGAGCTCTATGAGCCTGGGGAGCCCGAGGGTGACGTTCAGCTCGGCGACGCCCGCGTAGTGGAACGTCCTGAGGGTCATCTGGGTGCCGGGCTCCCCTATGGACTGGGCGGCGACCGTGCCGACGGCCTCCCCCGGCTCCACGAGGCTGAAGTCATAGTTCCTGGCGACGGTCTGGATCACCCTCTCGGCCCCCTCCTCGGTCATCTTGGAGTCTGAGAGGGTCCTGTTGAGCTCGTCGATGAGGCTCGGGGTGAGGGCTTTGGCGGTCTCCGCCAGCCTATCCTCGATGAACTTCTTGGAGGCAGGGGGCCCGGGCTCCATGGCGATTTTCATCCGCTCGACTAGGAGGCCCACGTTCACGGCCTTCCCGTGGTCGCTCTTCGCCGGGTCGACGCCATCCTCGCCGTACCTGAACTGGATGATGTCGCTCTGGGAGTCCCTGACGGTACCGTCGTACTCGACCCTCAGGTGCTCGAGGGCGTTGATGAGGCGTCGCTGCATGTAGCCGCTCTGCTGGGTGCGGACCGCGGTGTCGACGAGGCCCTCCCTGCCGCCCATGGCGTGGAAGAAGAACTCGATGGGGTCAAGCCCGTCCCTGTAGCAGTTGTAGACGAAGCCCCTGGCCTCGGGCGCGGGGTCCCTCTCCTTGAAGTGGGGCAGGGTCTTGTTCATGTAGCCGCGCATTATCCGCTTGCCCCGTATGGCCTGCTGGCCAACGGAGCCCATCATCTGACCGATGTTGAGGCTGGAGCCCCTCGCGCCGCTCCTCGTCATTATGATCCCGGCGTTGTCCATCCCGAGCTCGGTCTCGACGGTCTCGCCGGCCTTGTCCCTCGCCTTCGCCAGCTCGTTCATCACCTGGATCTCGAAGGTCTCCTGGAGGCTCTGGCCCGGAAGCCTCTCGAGCCTCCCGGTGTTGAGGTCCTCTATCAGCTTGTCGACGTTCCTCTCCATACGCTTCATGACCTTGCTGATGTCAGACTGCTCCTTCTCGCTTATGGTGAGCTCGTCGAGGGAGAAGGTGAACCCCTTGAGGGAGAGGTACTCGTTGATGAGCTTGGTGACCGAGTTGAGGAAGTCGTGGCCGGCGTCCGTGCCGTAGTCCTTGATTATGCGGTGGAAGATGGTCTCCGCCCTCTCGGCCCCTATGCTGTTCTTGTCGATTACCCCTGTCTCCAGCCTCCCGTCCCTGATTATGACGTAGGCGTCGAACTGGCATGCCTCGCGGTCGCAGGTCGGGCAGTGGCGGCAGACGTTGGCCCTGGTCACGAAGTTGAAGTCTTTCGGGAGGAAGAGGCTGAAGATTTCCTTCCCCGACCAGAGGGGCTCGGGCTTCGTCACCTTCGGCTCTGGCGCTTTTCCTGTGTAACCCGTGGAGGTCAGGAGCTTCCCGACCTCGTCCGCCTTCAGCACGGTCTCCTTCCGGGTGAGGAGGTAGGCCCCCGTGATGAAGTCCTTCGTCGCCCCGATTATTGGTGCGCCGTACCTCGGGGAGAGGATCTGGTCCTGAACCTGCATCAGGAGGCGGGCCTCGGTCTGGGCCTCCTTGCTCTGGGGGATGTGGAGGTTCATCTCGTCCCCGTCGAAGTCGGCGTTGTACGGCGGGCAGACGGTGAGGTGCATCCTGAAGGTCCTGTAGGGGAGCACCCTGACCCTGTGGGCCATGATGCTCATCCTGTGGAGGCTCGGCTGCCGATTGAAGAGGGCGATGTCCCCGTCCTTGAGGTGTCGCTCAACTATGAAACCCGGCTCGACGGCCTCGGCGATCGCCGACCTGTCCGCGACGAACTCGAGCCTTATCCTCTTGTTGTCCGGGCGGACGATGTACAGGGCGCCTGGGTGCTTGTACGGCCCGTTTACTATGAGCTTCTTCATCTCCTCGATGTTCCGCTCTGTGACGACGTCCGGGACGGTGAGGCGGATCGCGATGTGCACCGGAACCCCGACCTCGTTTATGTCCAGGTTCGGGTCCGGGGAGATGACGGTCCTGGCCGAGTAGTCCACCCTCTTGCCGGAGAGGTTCCCCCTGAACCTGCCCTCCTTGCCCTTGAGCCTCTGAGCGAGGCTCTTCAGGGTGCGGCCGGACCTGTGGCGGGCCGGCGGTATGCCGGAGACCTCGTTGTTGAAGTATGTGGTGACATGGTACTGGAGGAGCTCGGAGAGGTCCTCGATGATGAGGGTGGGAGCGCCCGCGTCGATGTTCTCCTTGAGCCTCTGGTTGATCCTGATGATGTCAACGAGCTTGTGGGTGAGGTCGTCCTCCGCCCTGATGCCCGACTCGAGGATGATGCTCGGGCGGACGTCGACGGGAGGCACGGGAAGCACCTGGAGGATCATCCACTCGGGGCGGGCTACTGAGGGCTCGAAGTCAAGGAGCTCGAGGTCCTCGTCTGGTATGCGCTCGAACCACTCCCTGATCATGTTTGGGGTGAGCCTGCGGCTTATGTCCTCTATGACCGACTCGTCCTTGGTGTCGATCTCCTCCTGCTCGATCTCGAGGAAGCTCGTGGGCTTCGCGAACTTGATGTTTGACTGGACCATGCCGCAGTGGGGGCACTCCTTGAACCTCTTGTACTTCTTCGCCTGCTTCACGACATCCTTGTTCGTCTCGTCGTTGACCTTCCCGAAGAGCCTGAACTCCTCCTCCCTCATCTTCTTGTACTGCTCGAACTCGTCCTCCGTGAGGAGGATCCTCCCGCAGCTCCTGCAGGTCGTGGATAGCAGCTTGTAGATGTGCTTCGCGAACTCCACGTGGATGACGGGGACGGCGAGCTCTATGTGGCCGTAGTGCCCCGGGCAATTGATGGAGATGTTCCCGCAGGTCCTGCACCGCTGCCTCGGCTCCAAGGTGCCGAGCCTCTGGTCCATGAGGCCGCCCGAGATCGGGGCGCCGTCCTCGTCGTAGGTGTCCGAGGTCTGGATCTCAACGACGGAGAGCCTGCGTATCTCGTCGGGGGGGAGGACGCCGAACTTGATCGCGTCGATGACCTTGGACATCACTGCACCTCCTTAACCAGCTCCAGGGTCGGGGAGAGGCACATGCTCTGGAGCTCCTGCAGTAGGAGCTTGAACGCGTATGACACCGTCACCGGCTCGACCTCCCCCTTCCCCTCGCAGATGGGGCACACGTACTTGCGCTGGCGGATGTCGTAGAAGGCGAGCTTGCCGCACCTCTCGCAGACGTAGATAGTGTAGGCGTCGGACTCGTCGAGGAGCCTGTCCTTGAGGAGCATGGCGGCGCCGTGGCCGACGAGGCAGTCCCTCTCCATCTCCCCGAACCTGAGGCCTCCGCCCCTGGCCCTGCCCTCGGTCGGCTGCCTGGTGAGCATCTGGACCTGTCCCCTTGCCCTGGCGTGGATCTTGTCCATCACCATGTGGTGGAGCTTCTGGTAGTAGGTGATGCCGACGAAGATCTGGACCTCGAACATCCGGCCGCTGAGGCCGTCGTACATGAGCTCCCTCCCTCCGGGCTGGAACCCGAGCCTCTTGATGCTCTCGGACAGGGACTCAAGGGACTCGTTTATGAACGGGGTTCCGTCGACCATCTCACCCCTGAGGGCCGCGGCCTTGCCGGATATGGACTCGAGGAACTGTCCCACGGTCATCCTCGAGGGGAAGGCGTGGGGGTTGATTATTATGTCGGGGACCGTGCCGTGGATGCTGAAGGGCATGTCCTCCTGGGGGATCACCATGCCGATGACCCCCTTCTGGCCGTGGCGGGAGACGAACTTGTCCCCCAGCTCGGGGACCCGGTGGCTCCGCACCTTTACCTTGATGAGGTGGGAGCCCTCGATGTCCTTGGTGATGAATATGGAGTCGACGACCCCCTCCTCCGTCGGCCTTACGCCTATGGATGTGTCCCGGAGCTGGGGCCCCCTGACCTCGAATCCCCTGTACTCCTCGAGGAACCTGGGGGGGCTCGTGCGCCCGACGAGGATGTCCCCTCCCCTCACCTCCGCCTCGGTGGAGATGAGTCCGTCCTCCTCGAGCATCCTGTAGGACTCGGCGCCGTGGTAGCCCCTTATCCCGGCCTCGGGGATGATGAGCCTGTCCTTGGCGCCCCCCAGGTACTGCTTGCACTCGGCCTTGTAGATCCGGAAGAAGCTGGAGTGGCCGAGGCCCCGCTCGATGCTCGACCTGTTGAAGATAATAGCGTCCTCCATGTTGTAGCCGTTCGAGCTGAGGACGGCGACCACGAAATTCTGGCCCGCTGGCCGGGAGTTGTACCCCATAATCTCCATGGGCCTCGTCTGGACGAGGGGCTTCTGGGGGTAGTGGAGGAGGTGGGCCCTCGTGTCCGTCCTGTCCCTGAAGTTGAGGGCGTACAGGCCGGGGGCCTGCTTCGCCATCGCCGCCTGGTAGGTGTTCCTCGGCGACTGGTTGTGCTCCGGGAACGGGATTATGGACCCCGTGACCCCGAGGATCGCGTAGTTGCAGATCTCCATGTGGGTGTGCTCTTCAGTGACCTTCGTCTGGTCCACCGCGACGTAGGCGTTCTCCTCCTCCTCGGCGTCCAGGTACTCGATTATCCCCTCCCTGACGAGGTCGCTCCACTTCCACCTGCCCGCCTGCATGTTGCGGATGTGCCTCGCCTTCAGGAGGGGCTGCCCCTCCCTCACGAGGATCAGGGGGCGCCTGATCCTCCCCTCGTCGCAGTTGACGTAGATCTCGTTGTGATCGGCGTAGTAGGCGATGTTCGCCTCCCCGCTGATCTCGCCCCGGCGGCGCATCTCCCTGATCCTGTCCACGAGCTCCTCGGGGGAATCGGAGTAGCCCAGGAGGTGGCCCTCCACGAAGACCTTCGCGCCCTCGTGTCTCATCCGATCTTCCGACTTCCTCGCCTCGATGACACCCATGTAGTAGAGCGTCCGCTTCACCTTTTCGGAGTCGGTACCGACCGATACGCTCGCCATGAGGGCCAGGTTCTTCACGAGCCCGCAGTTGGCCCCCTCGGGGGTCTCGTTGGGGCACAGCCTGCCCCAGTGGGTGGAGTGGAGGTCCCTCGCCTCGAAGTTGGGCTGGCTCCTGCTGAGCGGCGACTGGAGCCGCCTCAGGTGGCTCAGGGTGGACAGGGTGTTGGTCCTGTCGAGGAGCTGGGTCATGCCGACGCGTCCACGCCTCCAGTTGCCGGTTGCGAGGGCGTGCTGGATTCGGCTGCTTATGATGCCGGGCCGGACGGCTGCCGAGATGAGGACCCCTTTCCTCCTGGAGCCCATCCTGCGGAACTGGTAGCGCATGTCCCTGTAGAGGCTCCAGAAGGCGCTCCTGAAGAGTTCGGCGAGGAGGGGGCCCGCCAGCTTTATCCTCTTGTTCTTGAGGTGGTCCTTGTCGTCCTCCTCCCGCCTGCCGAGCTTCAGCTCGATGATCCGGGAGGCCATCTCCCCCAGGAATATCGCCTTGTCGAACCGGTCGTCGGGTTCCCTGCCGATGTGGGGTAGCAGGTTGCGGTCCACGATCGTCTCCGCCCTCTTCACCCTGAATTCCTTCACCTGCCCGAAGGCGACCCTGTTCCCGATGAACAATATGGCGTCCTCGACGGTCTGGATGCTCGCTGAGTCCCTGAAGGAGGTCTCCAGCTCGTTCAGTATGTCGGTGTCGAGGGAGACCATCTCGGCGACCTCCCGGTCGGTCTCGACGCCCAGCGCCCTCATCATGACTACGAAGGGCACGGGGACGGGGACGCCGGGGATCGAGATCACCATCTCCCCCCTCGACTTGAGGGCCATCTCTATGCGGGCCCTGAAGCCGACCGTCGTCGAGAAGACCTTCCCCCTGTAGACGGGGTTGGACCCCCTGTTGTCTACCTCTATGAGGACCCTGTTGGGGGCGAGGTCCTCGAGGGAGACGATCACCCTCTCAGAGCCGTTGACTATGAAGTAGCCCCCGACCTCGTCGGGGTCCTCCCCGATGCCCAGCAGCTGCTCCGGGGTGTGCTTCGAGAGGAGGCAGAGGTCAGACTTTACCATTATGGGGATGTCGCCTATGTTGACGCACTCGAGGGTCTCCCTCCCCTCGTCGTTCAGTATGATGTCGAGGAAGAGGGGGGCGGCGTAGGTGAGGTTCCGGATCCTGGCCTCCCTGGGGTAAACCTCCCGGATGGTCCCGTCCACCTCGACGACCCTGGGCTCGTCAACCTCGATGGTGCCGAACTTTATGTTGTAGGTGCGCCCGGGGACCTCGATATCTATCCCCTGGATCTCGTCGATGATCTGCTGGAGGGTGCTCTGGACGAAGTCGTTGTAGCTGTCCAGATGCTGCTTGACCAGCCCCTCCTCCGTGAAGAAGGACTTCATTACGTCCCAATAATCCTGATCTGTGAGAAACAAACACTACCACCTTTACTCAGAACTCGATGAGCGTGAACTCGACGACTCGGGGTTTTGAATCATCCTCTCTAATCCAATTCCCCCTCTTCCATCGGTTTTCATCCGACTGAGAAGCCGTCTAAACCTTCTAAGAGGCTACAGTGAATGTCGAGCACCCGTTAATAAATGTTTTGAGTTATCCGGTATATACAACAAATAGTACCCTCCTTGCGGCATTATTAGAGGTCTATTCCCGTTATTCTTCGATCTGCCACCGATCTGGATGTTTCTGAGAATACAAACCTTTAATAGGGAAATAATTTTATTCGATACTGCTCGATAAAGGGAAATACTCTGGATTTGGGCTGGGGAGACACGCATTGGCGGAGATGATCGAACGGGTTCTGGAGCAGAGCATCGGGAAGACAGTGCTAATCAAGCTGAGGGGTGGGAGGACGTTGCGGGGGCTGCTGGAGGGATTCGACCAGCACGTCAACCTCGTCCTCAAGGACGCTGAGAACATCAGCGACCCCAACAACGTCGAGCTGATCGGCACGATAGTCCTACGTGGGGACAACGTCGTCATGATCTCGCCGCCCCCGAGCTAAGGGGGGTTTTCTGAGGCATGCCAACGAAGAAGGCTATTCACAGGGGTAAGAGGGTGCACATCCGCTGCAGGCGGTGCGGGCGCAGGGCCTACCACATAAGGCAGAAGATCTGCGCGGCCTGCGGTTACGGCGAGTCCTCAAGGATCAGGCGGAACTCCTGGGCGACGAAGACGCTGAACAGGGCGACGCGCATCGTATAGGCTTGATGGGGTCTAGAATTCAGCGCATTAAGCAACGGTCTCGTTTAGGATACGTCCAATATGTATGATATTTTAGAGAAGACATTTCGATGCCAGTTGGAAAGCAAGGACTACTAGAAGTAATTTTATCTCTTCTGCACGCGCCATTCACGAATTATTTCGGCGGCATGCGATAGATCCTTCACCTCGTGGTCAGCCTTCTGGTCCTCGGAGGAGGGAGCGGGTTCGCCCCTGCGGTTCAGCCAGATGGTCCCGATGCCCGCGAGCTTCGCGGGGCGGATGTCGCTGAGGGGTGTGTCGCCCACGCTCACGGTCTCCCCGGGCCTGGAGCCGGCCCTGTCGAGGGCGATCCGGTAGTACTCGGGCTCGGTCTTGAAGTAGCCTATGGATGGCTCGCTGAAGACGTGCTCGAAGTAGTTCTTACCCGTGGTGCGGGTCAGGGTCTCGGCCTTCCCCTCGGCGAAGGTTCCCGTGGAGAGGCAGATCCTCAGCCCCATCCTCCCAATCTCCTCCAGTGCGGGTATGGCATCTGTGAAATATATTGGGTCATCCCTGGCCCTTTGACCGGCCTCCTCGAACCTCCTACAGATGAGGTCGGCGGTCTCGCGGTCGAAGGGCCTACCGAGGTGCCGGAAGAGGAGCTCGCAGTGGAACATCATGTCGTCGTGCCTCTCCTTGTGTCGGGTGTGGACGATGCCCCGGTGGATATCGAAGATCCAGATTCTGAGTAGATCCTCGCCGCTGAACCCCAGGACGCCGTCGAGGCTGCGGTGGAGGACGGAGTCGAAGTCGTGGAGGGTTCCGTCGTAATCCATGAACACTGTGGTGATCATCTCTTATCGTTCCGGGCAACGCATTTATTTACCTGACGAAACACACCGATGCCTGTATCCGGGATATGAAGATAACCATCGGCCGCGGACTTCTCGAGTCCGTGCTGGAACTGGCCCGGGAGCTGCATCCCCAGGAGGTCGTCCTGCTGTTACGGGGGAAGGTTAGCCGGGGCGAGATCCTGATCGAGGACTTTCTCCTGCCTCCGTTCGCCTCAGCGGGCCTGGGCTTCGCCCAGTTCCCCTCTCACATGCTCCCCATCGACTTCTCTATTGTCGGCACGGCCCACTCCCACCCCTCAGGCTCGGCGTCGCCCTCAGTAACGGACCTCAACCACTTCTACGGGAGGGTCATGTTAATCCTCGCTCACCCCTATAGGGAGACGAGCGTAGCTGCGTACAATTCAAGGGGTGAGCGCCTGCCCTTCAGCCTGGAAGGCTGATCATCTGGAAAAGCTAATAGATGTTACCCCAAGTAGGAATGGTGCGCGTGCGCATTTGGTACAGGAACGAGGGAGAGCCCACGAAGGCCATGTGATGTGAATGAAATCCAGAGGGCGCAAGGGTTCCAGGACGAGCTCTTTCGGGGTCTCCAAGAGGGAGAGCCACGACTCCTCGGAGTTCTACGCCAGGAGGCTGTACGACGACGCAACAGGGGAGCACTTTGAATTCGTTGAGAACGAGATCGGAGGTGAGTTCCTGGACACGGTCAGGTGCATCGACAGCCGGGACATGTCGCTCCTCCCGGACGACAGCGTTCACCTCATGGTTACATCCCCGCCTTACAACGTGGGCAAGGACTACGACGAGGACCTCGGATTAAAGGAGTATAGGAGGCTGCTGAGGGACGTATGCTCAGAGGTCCACAGGAAGCTGGTTGTGGGCGGGAGGGCCTGCGTCAACGTCGCGAACCTCGGGAGGCGCCCCTACGTCCCCCTTCACAGCTACATCATCGCCGACATGCTGGAGATCGGGTTCCTGATGAGGGGGGAGATCATATGGGACAAGGCCGCGAGCGCGGGGTCCTCCACGGCCTGGGGGAGCTGGATGTCCGCTACCAACCCGGCGATGAGGGATGTCCACGAGTACATCCTGGTCTTCTCGAAGGGGGAGATGCAGAGGAGGGGGAAGGGAAAGAGGAGCACCATCTCCCGGGAAGAGTTCCTCAAGTATACGAAGAGCGTCTGGAGCTTCCCTACGGAGTCCGCAACGAGGGTGGGCCACCCGGCGCCCTTCCCGGTCGAGCTCCCCTACAGGCTGATCCAGCTCTATACCTTCGAGGGAGATGTCGTTCTCGATCCCTTCTGCGGTAGCGGGACGACCTGCGTCGCCGCCCTCATGACGAACAGGCACTACATCGGCTTCGACAACAACGAGGAGTACGTGAAGCTAGCCAGGGAGAGGATTGTGAATGCGGTTCGAGCTCTAGGGAACTAGGTGGGCTCCTCAGAGCGTGTGAGAGGGTCTGCATCCTATTTTTTCAGATACAGAACGTCGTCGATGATTACGGTTTCAACAATGTCTTCGATGTATCTTTCCTTGATCTTTATTTCGAGTTGACCCCGGAAAAGACCGATGTCCTCACCATTCGAATTAACCTCGAACGTGGGTTCGTTGCTGAGTAAAAAGGAATCCAAGATCGAATCCAATGCGCTAACTTTCTTGACATTGTATATAGACACATCTTCCAATGATTCTAAGTTCACTAATGGTTCTGACATTTAATTTCTCTTCTGCTAAAATGAGTTTATTTATTATTGTTTTATGGATTGTAATAAGAGATTTTAAAAAGGATTTTTATATGTATTAATTATTGTAACTTTTATTTTTCATTTAAATTTTTTCTTGTTCAATACGAGCTGATAACGTTGTTACTTAACGAAAATATCGCCCTCTTTCGTCCATTTTCTGGCGGTATCTGTTGTACCAGGCTTCTACCGTCTCCGCGTTCACGTAGTTCCTGTGGTGCCTGAAGCCACCCTTGAACCCGTGGGGGATGTGGAGGAGCTCGTGTATGAGGGTCCTGTCCTGGTCGTTTTTAGATAGGATGTCGAACCTCTCGGCGATGACCTCGATGATGTATGTCGGCTCGATACCCATGGCGTTCTGCCAGATCCTGCCGAGGCCGTGGATCCGAGCTATCGTCCTCGAGGCCCTGGAGCCCCTGCTCCTCACGGCGTAGACTGAGTCCAGGTTTACGTGATCGAACCTGAGGAGG
>Ga0209427_10001742_pt1 | contig 25236 bp, 27 predicted proteins | sample DeeMarSWOR136_30_FD_187465 | JGI IMG/M metagenome (GOLD analysis project Ga0209427, IMG submission 187465) | Marine sediment microbial communities from White Oak River estuary, North Carolina - WOR-1-36_30 (SPAdes) (version 2) | ecosystem: Environmental > Aquatic > Marine > Intertidal zone >...
CATTTTGGCGGTGAACAGAGCAAGGGAGCTTATGGAAACAAATCCATCGATGATAATCACCCACTGCCCCGCGTGTGTGATGCAGCTTGAAGAAGGGCTCAAAGACCTGAGGAGAAATCATTTAGAAGTATTGGATTTAGCTCAGGTAGTTGACCGAGCTTTGAGGAGGTAAGATGTCTCAATTCAAAGCATATAAGACGCAGCTTATGGAGGCAGCTCGTAACGATAGGATAAGCACCGCTTTATCCCGAGCTATAAAAAGCTACCGGGCAAATACCAACGATGCATTAAAGAAGTTCCCCCACACCATTGAGCTTGCTGAAGAAGTCAGGAAAATTAAAGAAGACTCCATCAGCAGGATGAAGGAGCTTGCTGAGCAAGCCTGCGAGACCATAGAGGGTAACAAGGGACATGCTTATATAGCAGACACCGCTGAGGAAGCGCTGAAGATTATCAGCGAACTGGTGGGAAAGGACAAGCTAATCGTCAAGGGCAAGAGCATGACCGGGGAGGAGATTGGTTTGCGGGAACATCTGGAGGAGCTGGGCAACGAAGTTTACGAGACAGACCTGGGAGAATTTATCATCCAGCAGTTGAAATCAAAACCAATGCATATTTTGTCTCCGGCAATCCATGTCCCCAAAGAAGATGTTGCCACGCTTTTGACTAATATAACAGGAAAGAAAGTTGCGCCGGTCATAGCCGAGGAAGTAGCCACGGTAAGGAAGCTATTAAGAGAAAAATATTTTCAGGCAGATGTCGGCCTCAGCGGATCTAATGTAGTTCCCGCAGATACCGGCGCACTATTCCTTATTGAAAATGAAGGAAACATCAGGCTTTCCACCAGCGCTCCACCAGTGCACATAGCTCTCGTGGGGATGGAGAAGCTCGTCCCCACACTCCATGATGCCTGGAAGGTAGCTGAGGTTACCTGGAGATATGCCAACTATAATATCCCAGCTTATGTGAGCTTGGTGTCAGGTCCGAGCAAGACTGGAGATATAGAGAAAGTTACCACATACGGTGCACATGGCCCCAGGGAACTACACGTTGTGTTTCTCGACTCGGGACGAACGAAACTGGCAAAACACCCCCTGTTACGGCAAGCACTCTATTGCCTGAGATGCGGAGGATGCTTGTATGAGTGCCCCATATTTGCGGTGACTGCCGGCTATTTCGGCGACAAATATTTCGCCGGCATCGGAGCGGTGTGGACAGCTCAAGTCACCGGCAGTCTGGAGACGGCAGCTCCCATCATATATACCTGCCTCACCTGCGGAAGATGCAAGGTCAGGTGTCCCATGAAGCTCGAGGTGCCGGAGATGTGTGTGGAACTCCGCAAAATGATTGCCCAAAATCAAACTTGAAACAAAAAGGAGGACAAGGTTTCCCAACATCTGCTCCTCTCCGGCAAGCCAGGCACAGGCAAAACCAGCCTCATCAAGGAAGCTATAGCTAGAACTGGGACCAAAGTCGGCGGCTTTTATACTGAAGAAATACGAAGCAGCGGGATAAGGCAGGGATTCAAGATAATTACCCTGGATGGCAAAGAGGCAATCCTGGCACATGTTAACTTCCCCAGCCCATTGCAGGTAAGCAAATATAAAGTTGATATTGATAGCTTGAATAAGGTGGGCGTTTCAGCAATTCAGCAAGCATTACGGGAACGTGATGTAATACTGATCGATGAAATTGGCAAGATGGAGCTTCTATCACCACAATTCAGGGAAACAGTGTGGCAGGCAATAAATGGTAGTAAAAGGGTCTTGGGCACAATTATGCTCAATCCAAATTCTTTTTGCGATGAAATTAAGCATCATCCTGAAGTTAAGACGCTTTTGGTAACCGGGGATAATAGGAGACAAGCATTAGCAGAAATGCAAAGCTGGTTAGCTGAAAATGAAGATAACGCTTAAACCACTGGGTGATGTAGCTGACGAGGTGATGGATGAGCTTAAGGAGAAAATCAAGCTGGTTTTTGATTGCCCTGTGGAGATAAAGCCAGGGCTAAGTCAGCTATCACATGCTTATGATTCGCAAAGAGGACAGTATCTTGCATCAAAGTTAATAGCCGCCCTGTCTACCTTGGGGAAGGAAAGGGATGAGAGAGTGGTGGGCATAACCGAGGTCGACCTTTATGCCCAGGGGCTTAATTTCGTCTTCGGCGAAGCCGATATTGTCCACAAACTGGCAATCATATCTTTATGCCGCTTGAGGCAGGAATATTATGGCTTGCCACCAGACAGAACCTTGTTTATACAAAGAGCGACCAAGGAGATAGTCCACGAGCTAGGACACACCTTCAGCTTAGAACACTGCCCTGACCCCAGGTGCGTTATGCATTTTTCAAATTGTCTTGCTGACACCGACTGGAAAGAGGCCAGCTTCTGTAGTAAATGTCGTCCAAAAATAATATAATTACAGATTTCAATGAACGGAGGTAATTTATGATTCAAAAGAAACGCAAGTTGGGGCGTGGCGTTGCTGTTATAGGAGCAGGACTATCAAAGTTCGGGGTTTATCCCAAGGGAGTAAGAGGTCAAGACTTGTTTGTCGAGGCTTATAATGAACTGAGAAGTTCAGTAGATAAAGGACTTGACCCCAATGAAATCGATGCCCTGTATCTGGGAAACATAAGTAGCGACCTCTTTGAGCGGCAAGTTCACGTTGCCCCCGCGGTAGCTAATCGCATCGGGCTTGTTCCCAAGCCAACTATCAGGTTCGAGGATGCCTGCGCTGCCAGTGGAGTCGCCTTCAGAGAAGCAGTCATCGCTATTTCCTCTGGTATCTACGATATCGTCCTTGCTGGTGGCCTGGAAAAAATGACCAACCTGGATACCATACATGTCACTGAAGTCCTCGCTGCTGCCATGGACCCCGACACTGAGATTCCTGCTGGTGAAACCTTTCCCGGAATTTACGCCACCATAGCTACAGCCCACATGGCAAAATACGGCACCACCATCGAAGACTTCATGAGACTGGGAATAAAAAATCACTATAATGGTGGGCTTAATCCCCATGCTCACTTCGATGCCTCCATCCCAGATATCATGAAAAGGCGGGCAGCCTCGGCAGTGAAGAAAGGGCTTCCTGAGCCTCACTGGGCAGATGAAATGGAGTTCTTACATGACCCAAAGCAGAATCCGGTTATCGCCTGGCCAATGAGGTTATTTGATTGCTCCACCATCTGTGATGGCGCTTCATGTGTTTTGCTTGCCGCTGAGGACATCGCTAAAAACTTTAGCGATAAACCAATTTATGTAATTGGAACCGGGCAGGCAAGCGATTACTTCTTAGCCGAAAGAGATGAGTTGACTTCACTGAGGGCTGCTAAATTGGCAGCAAAAGAAGCCTATGAAATGGCCGGTGTTGGTCCTCAAGATATAAAAATTGCTGAAGTTCACGACTGCTTCACCATAGCTGAATTAGTTGGTATGGAAGACCTGGGATTCTATGAGCCAGGGGAGGCAGCGAAAGCAATCCGGGAGGGAGAAAATAGATTGGATGGTAAGCTGCCCATCAATACAGATGGCGGCCTTAAAGCTAAAGGACACCCTATCGGAGCATCAGGCACGGGAATGATAGTGGAGATATTCAAGCAAATGAGGGAAGAGGCTGGACCAAGACAGGTGAAGAAAAAGGACGTCGATTTGGGATTAACACATAATGCTGGGGCACACGGCTCTACCATTGTAGTCAATATTTTTGAGAGGAGGTAGTATCAATGGCTCTAGAAAACAAACTAACAGAAGTAGCTGAAAATAAATTATACAGTCTGGCATACAATAAATTACTCAGCGAACATAAGTTGATGGGGTCGAGATGCAACAAATGTGGTCATTTGGCTGTGCCCCCGAAACCCATCTGCCCTGAGTGTCACGGTATTGAAATGGAGCTGGAGGAAATGAAGGGAAGGGGGAAGGTTGTGGCTTATACCGTTGTTGCTGTGGGGTCTCCTTTAATGGTTGAGGAAGGGTACGGCAGAGAAAAACACTATTGCTGTGGCATTGTGGAACTGGAGGAAGGCGCCAAGATTTGCGCCCGTATTTCAGGGATAGATACCTCCAGACCGGAACAGATTAAAATTGGAACGCCTGTAGCCCTCGATTATGTTGAGGCTACCCATGAAGCGGACCCAACACATGAGCAAGGGGAAAGGACTTTCGTGTCCTTCAAAGCTTTGTCATAAATTAGCTGGTTATCAGGCAATAAACTAGTGACCACACCATCATCTATAATCGAGGCTCTGCTTAAACCGGAGCCCTATCCTCATAGACCACCAGAGATACAATTGGTGCAAACTCAAATGTCCTTCATCTTCCTCACTGACGAATATGTTTATAAGGTGAAGAAGCCGGTAGACTTAGGATACCTCGATTACACCACTTTGGAGAAACGCCGCTTCTTTTGTCATCAAGAACTGGAACTAAACAAACGTCTCTGTCCTGATGCCTATCTCGATGTGGTAGCTATCACCAGGGATAAAGAGGGGATGCACATTGAAGGAAAGGGCAGGGCAATTGAATATGCGGTCAAAATGCGGCAACTGCCTCAACACCGTATGATGGATGCCCTTTTAGTTCAAAACCAGGTAACTTCGGAAATGGTAACACGTGTAGCCGATAAGTTAGCTGATTTTCATCAAAAGGCGGAAACAAACTCTAGAATCGCTGCTTTTGGCAAACTGGATGTCATTCGTCAGAACACCGATGAGAACTTCTCTCAAACCGAAAAATACATCGATATTTCCATACCGCGTTCGCAATATGAACGAATTAAGAAATATACCAACGATTTTATTCATAATAATAGTACTTTATTCGCTAGGCGGGTAAATAAAAACAGAATAAAGGACTGCCACGGTGACCTTCATGCCGCCCATATCTGTTTCACCAAGGACATTTGTATTTACGATTGCATCGAATTCAATGATAGATTTAGATACTCAGATGTGGCATCGGAGATCGCTTTTCTAGCTATGGATTTAGACCGCTACCAGCATCGTGACCTTTCCCAGCACCTGGTAAATGCCTATGTAGAATTAAGTCGCGATAGAGCGCTTTTGGATTTGCTTAACTTCTATAAGTGCTATCGCGCTTATGTCAGGGCAAAGGTGGAAAGCTTCAAGCTCGATGACCTCTATATCCCGGAAGAGGAAAAGGCAGAGGCCTTGGCCACCGCCAGAAGCTATTTCGAGCTTGGTCAATCGTATATAATACAGATTTGACTGCTGCGCGGAAGTCAACCATCATTAAATAGAGGGAAGGAGGTGACAAATTGAAAGAGCCATTCAAGAAATTCATACAAGCTGAATTGAGGGATAACATCTTGCTCATCACCTGTGGACTTCCCGGCACCTGGAAGACAGAGACCAGCGAAGAAATATCCAAGATTAAGGGATATCCTATCGTTCGAACCGACTTGGTCAGGAAGGAAGTGCTGAAAAACGAGGACATATTCGACGAAGAACTTGCCTCAAATATGGATAAGCGAACGATGGTCTATGATGAAACATTTCAGAGGGCAGATGAGACTGCTAAAAAGGGCAATAGCGTGATAATTGATGCCACCTTTGTTACTCAGTCGCTGCGGAGGCGTGCCGCTGAAATAGCAGCCAAACACAACAAGACACTGGTCATCTTACAAACAGATTGCCCTCAGGAGGTAGCCATCGGGAGGATACTGAGACGCACCAAAGAGGACTATGAGTCAAACGCACTCACCGAACAGGCCTACCTCAACAATAAAAAGAAGTTTGAACGGGTAGACCTCGATGACCTAAAAAAGTTAGACCCGAACCTTAATATCATCCACCTGATAGTGGATACTCGGTATGACCCTCCTGCAGATTGGTATATCACCGGTATGGGGAAAAGATGAAAATAGACCTGCATATCCATACCAGGACCTGTTCCGACGGCAATCTCTCCATTGAAGAAGTGTTCAAAGAGGCAAAAAAGAGAAATATCGATTTAATGTCGACTACCGACCACGATTCTATAAACTGCCAGGAAAGGGCAATCGCTCTGGCTAAACAGTATGGTATATCCTACCTCACCGGAGTGGAATTGAATGTGACCTTCCAGTATCCCGGTAACAAGCCTGTCTCCCTTGATTTTCTGGGATACCAGTATGATTTCAACAACGAAGAGTTAAAGAACAAACTCCAGTTAATACGAGAACACAGGGAAAGAAGGGCGCGCCAGATCTTACAGAAATTGAATGCTGAGTTCGACAAAGAAGGTATCCAAAGGTTCACGGAGCAGGATATCAAGAACATACAGGATAGCGTGGATGGCACATTCGGACGCCCCCATATCGCAAACTATCTAATAAGAAAGGAGATTGTCAGCGATAAGCAAGAGGCATTTGACAAATACCTGGTTAAATGTGATGTGCCCAAGTATCCCCTTTCGCTTGCTGAAGCATCGAATTTAGTCAGAAATGCCGGCGGCATATTGGTATTTGCGCACCCCAATGACCCTAATAGCACATCTTTGGTAACCATAACGCGGGGTTTAGATGAACAGACGAAAATAATTGGGAAATATATGTTACAGTATATCGATGGTGTTGAATGCTGGCACCCCAGACATGAGGAAAAGACTATTGCACACTATGTTAAGTTCGCCGGGAGACACAACCTTACTATGACTGGAGGTAGTGATTGTCATCAAAAACCACTCCTTATGGGCACATTAGATATACCCGACTGGGTTGCCACCCAGTTCAGGCGATAGAAGGATACTGCATTTGAATATTCATTCTTCTTGACACTTTGTTGTCAATAGATAACACTATAAGATTTGGAGCAAAGTTAAATATGAAAAATTATGACATTAAAGACCCTTCTTTAGCTGATGAAGGCAAGCTTCGCATTGAGTGGGCTGGCAAAGAGATGCCGGTGAACAGCTTAATAAAGCAAAGATTTGGTAAAGAGAAACCCCTCCATGGAATCCGCATTTCTGCCTGTCTTCACATAACCACGGAAACAGCTAATCTGGCAATGGCTCTGAAAGAGGGCGGTGCTGACTTAGTCCTCTGTGCCTCTAACCCATTAAGCACTCAGGATGATGTCGCTGCCGCTCTGGTTGACTATGACATTCCCGTAAATGCCATAAAAGGAGAGGATAATAAGACCTATTACAAACACATTATCACGGCGCTGGAACACAAGCCTCAACTTACTATGGACGACGGTGCTGACCTGGTCTCCACCCTGCACAAAGAACATACCGAGCTAATCCCCAACGTAATTGGTGGCACCGAAGAGACCACTACCGGAGTTATCAGGCTCAGGAACTTAGCAAAAGAGGGGAAACTAGCCTACCCCATTGTCGCCGTAAACGATGCCCAAACCAAGCATTTGTTTGACAATCGCTATGGCACAGGGCAAAGCACCATTGATGGTGTTACCAGAGCCACCAATATCCTCTGGGCAGGAAGGAAAGTGGTCGTGTGTGGTTATGGCTGGTGTGGAAGAGGGATAGCAAGGCGTGCTCAGGGATTGGGAGCTCAGGTCATCGTCACCGAAGTTGACCCTATCCGCGCACTGGAGGCGGCTATGGACGGCTACGAGGTCATGCCTCTACTGGAAGCCTGCCAGATAGGAAGTGTGCTCATTACCACGACAGGCGACATGAATGTTATCGATAAACGCCACTTTCTCAAGATGAAAGACGGAGCTATCGTAGCCAACAGCGGTCATTTTAATGTAGAGATAAATATTCCCACCCTGGAAAGCCTGGCAAAATCAAAAAGGCGAATACGCCCTTATGTTGATGAATACAGCTTAGATGACGGACGGCGCATCTACTTACTTGGTGAAGGAAGGCTCATTAACCTGGCTGCCGCTGAAGGACACCCCGCCAGTGTTATGGATATGAGCTTCGCTAATCAGGCTCTGTGCCTGGAGTATCTTGCCAGGATGAAAGGAAGACTCAAGCCAGATGTTTACCCTGTACCTGAGGAGATTGACAAAGAGATAGGAAGATTAAAGCTCGCTTCCATGAACATAACCATTGATTCCCTGACCAAGGAGCAACAAAACTACCTGCAAAGCTGGGAGGCGGGCACTTAATATAACTGCAGAAAGGAGCAGAGATGCCAAACAGTTTTAGTAATTTATCCTCATATTTGCTTACTTCGGAGTCCGTCACCGAAGGACATCCCGATAAGTTATGCGACCAGATTTCCGATGCTATCCTCGACGCCATATTGAAGGAAGACCCTATGGCAAGAGTTGCCTGCGAGGTGGCAGCGACCACAGGCTTGGTCATCGTTATGGGAGAGATTACCACTAAATGCTATGTGGAAATACCGGACATTGTTCGCAGCGTGGTGCGAGATATAGGATATACTCGCGCCAAATACGGATTTGATTGCGATACCTGTGGGGTGATGGTCGCCATCAAGGAGCAATCAAAGGATATCGCCATGGGGGTAGACCAATCTCTTGAAGCAAGGAGTGCTGAAGCGATTAGCAATGAGAAGGAAACGCTGGGTGCCGGTGACCAGGGAATGATGGAGGGCTTCGCTTGCAACGAGACCCCCGAGCTCATGCCACTCCCTATCACCCTGGCACACAAGCTATGCCGCCGCCTCGCTGAAGTGCGCAAGGACCGTACCCTCCCTTACCTTCGTCCCGATGGCAAATCCCAGGTAACCGTGGAATACAGTCATGGCATACCCAAAAAGGTGGTCAATGTCGTTCTTGGTGCTCAGCATGACCCAAACACAAATCATGATACCATTGAGCACGATCTCGTAGAACAGGTGATTAAGAAGGTCATCCCATCCAACCTGATGGACGATGAAACTAAGGTTTATGTCAACGCAACAGGGCGCTTCGTCGTTGGTGGACCTATGGGAGACACCGGCCTCACCGGACGCAAGATATTGGTCGACTCCTATGGTGGCATTGCCAGACATGGTGGAGGCTGTTTTTCAGGCAAGGACCCAACAAAAGTTGACCGCTCCGCAGCCTATGCAGCACGATATGTCGCCAAGAACTTGGTTGCTGCTGGGTTAGCTGACCGTCTTGAGATCCAACTTTCCTATGCCATCGGGGTAGCATACCCCCTCTCCATCTCCATCGAAACCTTCGGCACAGGAAAAGTTTCAGATAATGCTATCCTTGACCTGATCAAAAGACACTTCGATTTACGGCCAGCAGCTATCATCGAGACTCTGAATTTGCGCCGCCCCATCTACCGCCAGACCGCCACCTACGGGCATTTTGGAAGGGAAGACCTCGACCTTCCCTGGGAGAAAACAGACAAGGCTGAAATCATAAGGGCTGAAGCAGGCACATAAATTTGAGATTGCTTCGCGGAGCCTGTCCTGAGCATCTTGAGATTCCTCCCCTTCCCGGAGTTTACCCTGAGTGAGATTCTTCAGTCGCTTTGCTCCCTCAGAATGACAAAAAACGAAGGGTTCAGGGTCAGAATGACAGGAGGCGAAGGGCTCGCGATGACGGGAGAACATCAGCCCGCAGTGAACACCCTCCATCCTTCAATAACACCCAGCGTAACTAAAAGAACTATCGTGCCTGCTATAACCACCCCCAGTCCTATAGCAGGAAAAGCTTTCTTCCAATCCATATCTAACAGCCAGCCCACGAAGGTCGCGGTATATACACCGGTAACGGGCAAGGGTATCCCCACAAGCAAGGTCAACCCCCAGAAGCCATATTTATCAACTTTCGGCTTGCCTCTCTTCCTTACACTTTCCAAATATCGGTTGAAGAGCTGGAACCGAGACAAGAACTTGTTATAAAAGAGAGACAAACCAAAGAAAATGGGGAAAAACAACAGGGCATTCGCAATAATTGCGACGAGAAAGACAAGAAGCGGGTCAAGTCCAAAAACAAGAACCCCTAAAGGAATTCCACCCCTTAATTCACTGATTGGGCTCAATGTAGTTGCTATAACCCAAGCTATTTCTTGCATAACAACGGTCAATTAAACGAGCTACAGATTGCCAAAACGGCGCTGCCGTTGCTCATAGTCAAGTAGTGCTTTCTCAATCTCTTTTTCGTTGAAGTCTGGCCATAATACCGGCGTAAAGTAGAGCTCACTGTACGCCGCCTGCCATAGTAGGAAGTTGCTCAAACGAATTTCGCCACCAGTTCGAATGATTAGGTCAGGGTCAGGAATGTCTGCAGTATCAAGATAACTGCTGAATATTGTCTCGCTTATGCCTTCCGGGGAAACATTGCCTTCCTTGATACACCGCACTGCATCCACTATCTCAGACCTACTACCATAATCGAAGGCAAGACAGAGAGTCATTCTGGTATTATCCTTGGTAAGCTCGGTGGCCGACTTAACTTTCCGCCTTAGCTCAAGAGGCAACCTATCCAACTTGCCTACATGTCTTAACTTTATGTTAGCTTCATGAAAAGCTTTAGTCTCTTTATCTATACTGCTCGATAACAGCCGTAATAATCCATGAATCTCTTTCTGCGGTCGACTCCAATTCTCGGTGGAGAAAGCAAAAAGAGTGAGATACTTCACACCGTAGTCAGCAAATGTCTTAACTACTTTACGGATGTTCTTGGCACCAGCTCGATGACCCGCGATCCTGGGAAGCCCTCGCTGCCTTGCCCACCTGCCATTGCCATCCATAATTATGGCTACATGACGAGGCAAAGAACTATCTCTGCTCATGCCCCTTGCCTTCCGCTAATATTTATGGAATCAACCTCCCTTCTAAATACAGAGGATATTTTGCCGGGGAGATAATTCCAAACGCTTTTCATAAAGGCCAATATGAAGTTGCCATGCCAGTCGAAGGAGAAAGTCGGTGAGTCAAGCAAAGTTCCTACTATATTATGGGAACTAGCAACATCAAACATCCTATCTATTTGACCGTCACTCAGTTTTTGGTATAGCCTACGAGCCACATAGCTGCGCCGAATTTCCCTTCCCATTTTCGCCTTCCACACTTTTTGATAGTGGGAAAGCTGTGTTGCTTCCAAGCCTCCATTATCAAACGCCTCTAATAGCACCTCAACTGCGACCTCACTGCCAAGATGTCCGAAATATATTCCCCCTCCAGTGGTTGGCTTCACCTGCCCAGCAGCATCCCCAACGACTAATAACCCATCACCATAGGTTTGAGGTAAGATCCCCATGGGGATAGCTCTACTTCGTATCCCTGTTTCCTGTCGTACTACCTTCCCCCGGCAAAAAGGGCTAGCCAGCAATTTCTCCAAATAGAATTTGGCATGAGATGCAGCGAGCACGCCGGCTAAAGCTTTGCCGTTTGAAATAGGGGCAAGCCAGCCAAAAAATCCCGGCGCTATTTCTTGACTGAAATAAATCTCAATTTCCTCAACGTCCTGAACTTCAACCACAGTTTGAGCACCAATGGCAAAATGGTCAATGCTCCCCAAACTTAGTTTTCTGGTGAAGCCAGGCTTAAAACCAGCAGCGATGACCACCGCCTTGGCCTTGAATGCCAAACGAGGGGTTTCAACCTCCACTCCCTCATTGTCAATGTTGACCTCTAGTGCTGGAAGAGAGCAAAAGTAATCAGCACCTTCAGCCATAGCTTTCGCAGCTATCGCCTGGTCAAAGGAAGCCCGGTCAACAATATAGGCCTCAATTCCCTTCTTTTCCAGTCTCAAGCTCTTGCCCGAAGGACTGAATAGCTTAGCCGCGCTTGCCTTCTTTAATACTACTTCAGGGTCAACCCCAAAGGAGTCAAAACACTCAGGGCTAACAATGCCGGTGCAGCAAATATCAATTCCCGGGGCTTCTTTTTGCTCTAAGACAGCCACTTTAAGACCCCGAGAAGACAACCCATAAGCAGTGTAACTTCCTGCAGGACCTGCTCCAACTACGATAACATCGTAAAAGTCGTGTGCCAATTCACTCCCCAGCTATATGCATTTGCTATTATACAATACTGCGCTCACCAGAAAACATATTACAATCGATGATAGTCGTGGAAAGAAGAAGAGCGGGACTAGGGAGCACTTCCTGGTTCAGCTAGCTTTTCCAGCCACAAGCAAAGGTCTTCGGGGAAGTGAACATAGTAATCAGCATAGCTCGCAGCACTTGCCTCACCTACTCGGATGGAGATGCCATTTATTTGATTCACGAACTTGAATCCATCCTCATCAGTAACATCATCGCCAGCGAAGATGACCAGCGAGTTTTCAGTCCGGTAATGACTTAACAGCCATTCTATTGCCTTGCCTTTATCCCAATCAACAGGCGGTCTTACCTCGATAACTTTCTTCCCCTCGGTAACCCTAACCTTCCCTTGTTTTTTCGAAGCCTCAACTACCTCCCTGAATAGTGCCTTCACCTTTTTCACCTCAGATTTTGCCACCAGTCGGTAATGAACGCTTAAACTAAACTGTTTGTTCTCCAGGATGATGCCATTAATTCCAGCCAATCTTTCCACAAGCTGGAAATAGAGTTCCTTAAGCAAGGATGCCGTCTTTGTGGCAGTGGGATGAACAAAGCCTTCTTTACGGCACTCTATCTCCAGACCATGGTTGCCAGCGTATGCCAATCCCTCCAATCCTATGAGCGCCTTAATCTCGGCCAGACTTCTGCCACTGATTATGCCCACTTCAAAGTTGTTACGAAGAATAAGCTTTCTGAGAACTTCTCCAGTTTTAGGGAGCAACAGGGCCAACTCAGGCGTGGAAGCTACAGGACTCAATGTCCCATCATAGTCCAAGAAGATAATTACCCGAGATGCTGTTTTCGCCCTTGAGGCAATCTCCTTCCAGCAATCAGGCAAGTAGCAAGTCATGCCTCAAAGAACTCAGCATTAGTTAATTCAGTGATGATACTGGCAGCCCAATCATAAATATTGTTGCTACGCACTGTCTTTCGCATCCTAGACATTCGCTTGTGTCTTTCCACCCGGGGCATATTCAGAGCTTCCTTTATACCTGCAACAATATCATCAATGGAATAAGGATTGATCAACAGAGCTTCCTGAAGCTCTCTAGCGGCACCGGTGAACTGGCTCAAAATGAGCGCACCATCTCTATCCGTTCTGGAAGCAACAAATTCCTTGGCTACCAGATTCATCCCATCTTGAAGAGAATTGACGATACAAAAGTCAGCCAGCCTCGATAGTGCCGTCAGAGTATCTTGTAAGCAATGCCTGTTAATGTAGACTATGGGCTTCCACCGCCCAATCCCATGACGCCAGTTAATTTTGTCCACCAATTCATCTATTTCATCATTTATACGTTGATATGCTTCGACACGCATTCGATTAGGCACGCCTACCTGAACAAAAGTCAGTCGTTCCTCATACTCAGGATATTCCTCCAAAAAGCGATCCACTGCTCTTAACCTCTCTGGTATACCCTTGGTATAATCCACGCGATCAATACCCAGCCCGATAAATTCGGTCCCTAAGCCATAAAAATGCCTCAGTTGTTCCACTTGCTGAGTTACATGTCTACTGTTAGCTCGAGCAGATATCTTGTCAAAGGCAATGCCGAGGGGAAAGGGACGCACCAGCGTGGTATGTCCACCCCTGATAACAGCATACTTTTCCCGCTCAATTTTACACTCCAGCTGTCGGTCTACAGTCTCTAAAAAGTTGTTACAGTTATACATGGTGTGAAATCCCAGCAAATCGTTGGCGAGAAGTCCATGTAAAATCTCCCCCCGCCAAGGACAAATTCTGAAAGCCTCACTATTTGGCCAGGGAATATGCCAGAACTGAGCGGTTATGACGTTGGGGTGTTGCTCTTTAATATACTGAGCCACTAGAGCAAGGTGATAATCTTGAATAAAAACAAAGGCTTTACGCTCATCAATTTCTTCGATAACAACTTGGGCAAAGAGCTTATTCACCTTCTGATAGGTATCCCAATCAGACTTATTAAATTCAGGCCTGACATAGACTGTGTGACACAATGGCCATAGAGCTTTATTGGAAAAACCATCATAATAGCTCTCCTCCTCGGATTTAGATAGCCATATCCGTTTTAAGGTATAACGAGGTGTTTCTGGAGGTACTTGGATCTTATTGTTTTCATCAACCACATCGACATCAGCATCCCCACTGCCGTGGGCAATCCATAACCCACCACAGGCTTGCAACATCGGGTCTAATGCTATAGCAAGACCACTGGCTGGTTGAACACACTTGATTTCCTCTCCCTCCCAGTTATGGATATAAGGCTCACGGTTAGAAACAACGATGACCAGATAATCGTCCAGCTTATCGTGTACTAATTCTTGAAGGCTTCCCTCATCCATATTACATCCAGGTTGCCCGTTTTTATTACTATTATACCCTTTTTTTCAATTCAGCATCACAAATTAACCTTTTTTTTTGACAGCACCTATGTTGCCTACTAAAATAAACGACACCATGAATTCACCATGGCAGCTTTATACGTTGCAATACATCGACCTGGAACTTCGAAGAAACCGACAAGAACTAGATGAGATTGAAATTCAGCTAACCGATGATGAACATTTAGCTAAAGCTAAATCTAACATTGCATCAAAAAAAGCGGAACTGGGAGATACGGAAAAAAGACAAAAAGAAGCTGAATGGGTGTTAGAAGATCTCCAACAGAAGGTGAAACAAATTAATGATAAGCTTTACGGGGGCAAGCTCAAAAACCCAAAGGAGTTGGTCAACCTTGACCTTGAGAGTAAAGAGCTTGGCAAAAAGGTCCACAAGAAAGAGGATGAATTATTAGAGTTAATGAGCGAGGTGGAGGACATTCAAGCTAATATAAGAAACATCAGCCAGGAACTGAAAGGGTTAACCAAGGAGTGGCAGCACAGACAACAGACGCTCATCCAGAGAAAGTCAGATGTAGAAGCCAAGCTCGCCGGTCTCCAACAGGACCGTGAAGAATTAGCCAAGCAAATTAGTCCAGAAGCACTCAGCCTGTATGAACAAATCAGGACAACCAAAGAGCAAGCTGTAGCTAAAGTGGAACGAGGGAGATGCCAGGGATGCCACATTACCTTGCCCACAACTCAATGGCAAAAGGCTAAAGCTGGTAATTTAGTCCAGTGTGACAGTTGTAATAGAATATTATACGTCGAATGACACTTAGGGTCATAGTCAGAATGAGCTGGTAGGGTGACTAAGCGTAGCTAAAGTTAAGATTCGATTAAAAACTGGGAGGTTGATTATGGCAAAAATTATTGTTCTCGGAGGTTGTGGAACAGTGGGGAGCACTGCGGTTAAAACACTTGTATCCAATGACGAGTTTTCAGAAGTCGTTATTGGCGATTTTAATATTGAAAAGGCGAATGAACTTGTTGCTCAACTGCGGTCAAAAAAGGTTTCCGCGGTTAAAGTTGATGCCGAGGATGAAAAGAGCATAAAGGATGTTGTTAAGGACGCTGACATTGTGCTTAATTGCGTAGGACCATTCTATAAGACTGGGAAGAACGTCGTGAGAGCGGTTATCGATGCCAGAATAAATTATGTGGATATTTGCGATGATGTTGACGTAACTGCTGATATCTTCAAGATGGATGGCGATGCCAAAAAAGCTGGTATTACCGCAGTGATTGGAATGGGTAGCTCCCCTGGCGCTACAAACCTCATTGCAAAATTTGCTGCTGAGCAATTGCTGGACCAAGTTGATTCTATTGGCATCTTCCACGCCCATGGTGGTGAGCCTGTGGAGGGAAAAGGCGTAATTGGTCACAGATTCCATTCTATGTCTATAGATATCCCGATGTTTCTTGATGGGAGGGTGAAGACGGTTAAGTACTTCGGAGAGGATGGAGTAGCACTTCGACAAACATTCGATTTCCCTATACTGGGTGAAGTACCAGTATACCCATACCCACATCCGGAGCAGGTTACCCTTCCAAAATACATCAAGTGTAATGAGGTCACCAACAAAGGTTCTGTGATACCCAATGAATATTACGACCTGACAAGAGATATGTGCAGGTTAGGCCTTTCCAGCACAGAACCCTTAAATGTGGAGGGACAAACTATAATACCGTATGATTTCGCTGTTGCTTATATTCTTAGAGAACGGGAAAGAATCCTGAAAGAAACCAATTTTGGTGTACAACGTGGTTGCTGTTCAACTGTTGTAAGAGGCAAGAAAGACGGAAAATATCGGGAATATAGAGTCCACATGGCTTCTAAAAGCCAGGCATTGGGAGAAGGCACCGGAATTCCAGCAGCTGTAGGGGCAATCCTTATGCAGCAAGGAAAGATTACCGAAAAAGGAGTATTCCCTCCCGAGGGATGCATAAACCCACAGGATTTCCTGGACCTTATTCCGCAGGTTATGAAGTTTGACAAGGCCAAGGAAGGCGGAGAAGCATTCGGGGGACTAATTGCTGAAATGGTAGATGAAAGTGGCAACATTAAAAAGATAGATGTATGAAAAGAGTGTAAAGCTTGCCTGAACTACATAGTAGTATTTCCCTGATAGATATTTAAAAAGTATGCCGCGAGAAGAAAAGACAAAAAAAGGTGTTGATAACAAGTACCTCCTGGCAATCGATCACGGAACATCTGGCGTTAAAACAGCAATAGTTTCCACACATGGAGAACTTGTAGATTTCGAATCCGAAAAGACACCGGTACATTTCTTGCCAAATGGGGGTGCTGAGCAGGACCCCGATGATTGGTGGAATGCCCTGGTCAAGACCTCAAAACGACTGATTAAGAAAAACGTTGTTCCCGCCAGCGATATTGTTGCGGTATGTGTCTCAAGCACGATGTCCAGCACCGTCGCTGTAGACTCTGATGGCCATCACCTGATGAATTCACTTACCTGGATGGATTCTCGGGGCGCTCCTTATGTTAGAAAGTTGATGGGAGGTTTTCCCAGTATTTCGGGATACAATCTATTTAATGTTTTAAGATGGATCCCCAAGACAGGTGGAGGACCCACTTTATCGGGAAAGGATGATATCGCCCATGTTTTGTTGGTAAAACATGAGTATCCTGAGGTCTACCAAAAAACACACATGTTTTTGGAAAGCAAGGATTATTTAAACCTGAGACTTACAGGTAAGTTTGCCGGCTCCTACGATTCCACAATCCTCTATTGGGTTACCGATATAAGAAATATCAACAACATTCACTATGACGATAAATTGATAAACAGATTGAAAATTGATAAAGGCAAATTACCACCTTTGAAATCATCCATTGATATCTTGGGAACCATTTCCAAAGAGGCGGCGGAGGAGATCGGGCTGGGCAAAGAGGTAAAGGTTGTTATGGGTGCTGCTGACCACCAGGCAGCGCTTGTTGGTTCGGGAGCAGTGAGGGACTTCGAAGGTCACCTCTACATCGGTACCTCGTCATGGGTTGAATGCGTTGTGCCATTCAAGAAAACAGATATGTTTCATTCTATTGCATCACTCCCCGCAGCAATCCCCGGCAGGTATCAGTGTATAAACGAACAGGATATCGCAGGAGGGGTTTTGCCATTCTTAGTAGATAATATTATTTACCACAAAAACCTGATGAGGGCTGACGAGCCCCCCTCAGAGGTATACAAGAAATTAGATGAAGTTGCCGAGCGGGTGCCTCCTGGAAGTAACAAATTAATCTTCACCCCCTGGCTCAATGGGGAAAGGAGCCCGGTTGATAACACCACGCTAAGAGCAGGGCTATACAATGTGTCCATGACTACCAATATGGACCATATTATACGGGCATTCTTTGAGGGGGTGGCATACAATACTCGCTGGAACCTTAAATATGTTGAGAAGTTCATCAATAGGAAGATGGATATATTACACTTTGTAGGAGGTGGTGCTTTATCCAATGTCTGGTGCCAGATCTTTGCCGATGTCTTTAATAGGACGATCAGGCAGGTGGAAAATCCTATGCAGGCAAACGCCCGTGGTGCTGCGCTCATTGCCTCCGTTGCTTTGGGATATATTGCATTCGATGATATTCCAGAGTTGATTCGATACTCAAACACATACTACCCAAATCCCGAAAATAGAACGCTGTACGATGAATTATTTGAAGAATTCTTGAAGATATATAACAGCAACAAAGCAATGTATCGGCGTTTGAATAGAATCCGGTGAATTTGTATCGGACAGTGCGTAGAACCTGGCAAAGGAGCTTATGCCTGTTTAAAACTCCCCGTGTCTTCCAGCCCCATGTGTAAAGCGTTTTACGCCTCGTAAGAGCTCGCGGCTATCAAGAACCGCCTTTCCATGGCAGAATTCATTCGCCATTGCCTCGTCAAACCTTAGATTCAGACCTTCGTACGTGGACAGCCGGTCATGCCTCAGGCAAATCTGTGGAAATTCGGCTATTTGTGCCGCCAGTTTTTCCGCCTCTAGCCTAGCAGCGCCATTTGGGACAACCTTATTCGCAAGCCCCATTAACAGGGCTTCATCCGATGACACTGGTCTACCCGTCAATATCATATCAAGGGCACGACTGAGCCCAATCAAGCGAGCAAGCCGAATTGTACCTCCATCCATAAGCGGCACCCCCCATCTGCGGCAGAAGACCCCGAATACAGCATCCTTCTCAACCACGCGCATGTCACACCATATCGCGAGTTCAAGCCCTCCGGCAACTGCATACCCCGAGACTGCAGCTATGACAGGTTTGGATAGTCGCATTCTGGTAGGTCCCATTGGGCCGTCACCATCAGCTTCTACGCGGTTCTCTCCACCTTCCACGATTGCCTTAAGGTCAGCGCCAGCACAGAAATTCCCTCCCTCACCATAGAGCACAGCTACATATGAGGAGTCGTCGTCTTCAAAGGTCCTGAACGCCTGTGAAAGTGCTTCGGCTGTTTCCCTATTCACTGCGTTTCTCACTTCAGGACGGTTTATGATTACGGTAAATACCTTGCCTTTCTTTTCAGTTTTTGCCTTCATACAATCCCCGATATCCTTTCAGAACATTCAAATTGTTATCATACATCTTGCCTGGGAAAATTGACAATTTGACCTTCACCGCAATTAAATGTAAATTAATATTGGTGGTAAGTAAACCGGGTGACCGCTCTATGTTTTGCGCATAGGGAGGAAAGTCCGAGCTCCACCGAGCGAGGTGCTGGGTAACGCCCAGGAGGGGTGACCCTACGGAAAGTGCCACAGAAACATACCGCCAAAGGCTGGTAAGCCATGGTAAGGGTGAAATGGTGAGGTAAGAGCTCACCAGCAGCCAGGTGACTGGCTGGCTGGGCAAACCCCACCTGGAGTAAGACCAAACAGAGGGCGATTGAGGTGCTCGGCCGAGGCCCAGGGTAGGTCGCTTGACCTTGATGGTAACATCAAGGCTAGATGAATGGTCACCACCCTGATACCACCGAAATCTTTGATTTCGGAGGAAATTCAGGGCACAGAACTCGGCTTACAGGTTTGCTTACCCCACCGAATCGATGCACCCAAGGTTTTGGGTTGGAGGCTAAATCCCCCTGCCACAGGGAAGTCCAATAGTTAGAGCTCAATGCCTCGCTCACCTAGGCCCTCCAGGCCTCGCTTGCCTAGGTACTCCAGGCTGCCCGAATCCACATTCAGAAAAAAACCATCAATATATAACACCTGCCTGGTAGGCTTCAGGGACTGCACAATGAAACTTAACATCGCCCTCCTCCCCCCAATCTCGAACCAAATCTCTTTAGTTCTCAACAGTGGACCCCACTGGTCAATAAGCCTGTTATCTAAGTTGAGCTTACCCGCTAAACCAAACGAATTCCACTCTAAATCCACCACATGTTGCTCACCACTCATCACAAATTGCCATATCCTTCTGCTCACCGTTTTCCTCCTCTTACAAGGTTGCCGGATCCTGGAAGCAGTAGTCGGTACACACAAAAATATACTACAAGGTTAATGTCAATACAACCGCTTTGTTGACAAGATGGCCAGAGTGATAATATACGGGCTACGAAGATTCTTTGAAGGAGGTATCTTTGAAAATAGCTGTGCTTTCCGATACTCACGTAACTTCGTTGGATGACATGCCCAGGAAGATAATTGACTGCCTTTCTACGGTGGACTTGATAGTCCACGCCGGGGATTTCATCACCCTGAATGTGCTTGAGGGGCTGAACAAATCGGGAAAAGTAACGGCAGTTCACGGCAATATGGATTCAAATGAACTAAGGAATTCATTGCCTGAAAAGGAGATAATCGAGGTAGGGAGCAAAAGGATTGGCATCACTCATGGCTGGGGTGCTCCATGGGAAATGGAGAAAAAGGTAAGAACCATGTTCCCCGACGAGAAATTAGACGCCATAATCTTCGGGCACTCCCATTTCTCCCAGAATAAGGTAATTGACAACATTCTTTTCTTTAACCCGGGAAAGGCATCACAGTCCTTTGGCATCCTTACCGTTGAAGAAGATATTAAAGGAGAGATAATAAGCTCCAAGTAAACAGGAGCTTTACCGTCTTATGACGATGGAGCCATAGCCCACCACCCTGGAGAAATCCCCGCTGGTATCCCCACTGGTAGCATATTTCAGCAAAGTCGCCTGTTTCGCTTTCATCTCCTTAGCAGCCACAATCGCTGCCGCTATGGCACCATAACCACAGGCGGTAGAGTTAAGCGCCTCACACCGCTTATATAGCTGTTCCTCATCCAGATTAGTTATCGCCTCTATCACGGACTTATCCTTCTCTGAGGCTATGGGATGAGGCTCGTAGTGGGTAAAATCGCTGCTCGCTATGATTATAATGTTACCACCAACTCCAGAAACAGCCTTGCCAACTTCCCTGGCAGTCTCAATATCCTGAGCAAGCATGGTTATCGGTACAATGTCAACTTCTCCATAGAGATGCTGAAGCCAGGGCACCTGGACTTCTATACTATGCTCATATAAATGAGCTGTCTCGTCTGCTTCAATTACTCCACCCAACAGGTTATCGGCAAATCCCTCATTTATCTTCACCTTCCCTAAAGGCGTCTCCCAGTCTCCTTTTGTCCATACTGAAACTGCAGCACCATAGCCAGTATGGTTAGGACCAAGTATCACCGCTGTATCGAATATTCCATCGTTGGCAAGCTCTTTATAGGCATGGGCTGCTACCGGACCCGAGTAAGCATATCCAGCGTGAGGAACGACCAGAGCTACAATCTCTCTGGGGCCCTTATCATTCACCTGGGGTAGAGATCCAGGACCAAGCTCATGCCGATAACATCGCTCGATTTGCTCTTCAAGTCCCCTGGATGTCCCAGCATAAAATGTCCCGGCAACCACTGGCTTCCTTGTTCTGGCATTCATTTCTTCTCTTCGGTTTCCCCGGGTTCTTCCTCTTTCTCTTTCTTTTTCCCTTTCTTTTTCTCTTCCCCTTTCTTTTTCTCTTCCCCTTTCTCTTTCTCTTCCCCTGTCCCTGTCTCTTTCCCTGTCTCTTCCTTCTTCAGTTCCTCTTTCTTGCTAGCCTCGTCGCGAAGCCAGCGGTGAATTTCATCCAGACCCGGCGGAGAAATGCTGAATACCTCGATGTCCTTGGGAAATTGCAACCTGTGTCCTTCTGTGATGAATAAAAGCCCCGCTTCGTTATCCTTAAGCGTTTCAGTTATCCTGCTAACCATGAATTCATATCGCTTCTTCGCAGTCTCAGTGTAAAATTCCGAAATTTTGCTCGCCACCTTCACAGTTACAAAGCCAAGCAAAAGGCACCTCTCCCAATCTATAACCTCCTCGAGCAATTCCCGATCCTCAAATGCCTCGAAGGTAGCCTCGTTATCACACTTGCTTTTAGCAATTTGATAGCAGCTTTGATTTATCTTTTCAGCCAGCTTCATACCCTCCTCACCAGACAGCGAAATTGACTCGTGATAAACCCGATTCACCTTGCCAATTTTTTCTTCCAGACTGGCTAACTGCTCTGCCACCTGCTGCCAGTAGCGATGGCATCTTTCCTTGTATTCTGGAGGAGTATCCTCACCAGAAAATATCAGGGGAACGAGATAAAGCTTCTTACTCCCTTTAAACTGTTCTGCCTCCGGCTTCTCTATCTTGCCTAGTTGTTCGGTCATTCCTCCTTTCCCCAGTTCTGCATCATCTCTTTCATTTGTCGAGCCATTTCAGGACTTTCCTTAAGCCGTTGAGCAAACACAGGACAACTTTGCAAAATCATGTTCTGGCTCATAGAAGCCATATTCTCCAGGATACTCTCCATTTCATTTTTTGCCTGCTCAGGAAGACTCCCCTGCTGCAACATCACTCTGAATTGAGCAATATCTTCAGGACTAACCTGCAGCGGAGTTACACAATTCTTATACCACGGACATTCCCTGCATCTGACAATCGCCGTAGCTTCATCAAGAATATCGCCCATTCGTTCCCTCCTTAAATTTATAATTCTAACAATTTTTCACTACAAAAGCTAAAACCACTGTTCTGTCATTGTGAGCCGATGACGAAGCAATCTCTCTGTTATACTTCAAAGAAAGAGGGCTATATAATAAAATCACCGTGATTATCTCTGCCAGCCGCAGAACAGATATCCCGGCACTCTACAGTCAGTGGCTCGTGAACAGGATTCGTGCCGGGTGGTGTTTGGTGCCCAACCCCGTGAATCCCAGGCAGGTATCCCATGTATCCCTCAAACCGGAGGACGTGGATGCTATCGTCTTCTGGTCAAAAAATCCCGCCCCTATGCTGTCGCATTTAGACGAACTTGATAATTCAGGATTCCGCTATTACTTCCAGTTCACCATCAACGATTATCCTGAAGCTCTTGAACCGGGCATGCCCAGCCTTGATGACCGGATATCCACTTTCTTGAAGCTAAGCGAACATGTGGGACCGCTGCGGGTCATCTGGAGGTATGACCCTATTATCTTATCGAACATGACTAACGTTGACCTTCACCGCGAAAAATTCGCCAGTATCGCCAGAAGGTTACAAGGAGCTACCCACCGGGTCGTGGTAAGCATAGTCCATTTCTATAAGAAGAGTGAGCGCAGGCTGTCCAAATTGGAACAAAGTGGGTTTTCCTTCGATAAAGAAGCGGTCTCATCTCACCATATTGGTTTTCTTATTAGGGACCTCGCCGCTATCGCTAAACAAAATAACATGGAGAGCTTCACCTGCGCTTCAGAACGCGACTTCACTGAGTTCGGCATGCCGCCGGGAAGATGCATCGATGGAAGTCTGCTCCATAGACTGTGGGGATTACCACACCATTATCCCAAGGACCCCTATCAGCGCAAACACTGCCGGTGCTCGGTGAGCAAGGATATCGGCATGAACGATACCTGTATACAGGGATGCCCCTATTGCTACTCCACCATGAGTAACGAAATTGCCCAACGCCGCTATCGGGAGCACAACCCCGATTCTCCAGTAATGTGGCAGCACCAATCCCACCAATATAACCATGGATGATAACTACACCATCTGCGCCAACTTTGCTGAGGTAACCGCTGAAACAACAGAAACTGTTCCTCTGTCCCGATAACGGGCCATTACAATAAATATTTCGTTTCCCAGGCTGGGTGTTTACTTTTGTAGTGGGCTTTCATTATTATACACGGAATGAGTCAGGAGTAGGGGATACTATTCTGTGTGGTGAGGGGCCTTGAGATTGCTTCGCTGCGCTCGCAATGACAAACAAAAAAGGTGGCAATGATAACACAGGGGGTTGTTGAATGAGGTTGCTAGCCCGGCTAATTACTGCTCTGCTCATCTGCCTTATAGCAATCCCGGTTCTTGCTATACCCGTTACTCCATCTTGGGCACAGCCAGTATTGCCTCATGCTTTCTATGGGAGTGTCACCATAGACGGTACGGCAGCGCCAATTCGCGCAGTGGTGGAGGCAAGGGGCACAGGCGTGTCAACCGGCATTGAAGGCAATCCCATAACCGTTACCGAGACTGGTAAATATGGTGGACCAGGTGGTTTTGACCCCAAGCTTGTAGTTCAAGGAGATATAACTGACGGAACCAATCTAACTTTCTATGTGAACAATGTCACAGCTCAATGCTACGATGTTCAGGCTGGCGGAGAATGGTTAGATAGCTATCCATTTAAGTCTGGTGATGTCACCGTTCTTAACCTTAAGGTAGGAGAGGCACCACCAATCAAGCCCGATATTTCAGTTAGCCCAGCGACGAAGAATTTCGCCAGTATTAAAGTGAGTTCATCAAGCTCACCACAGACGTTTACTGTGCACAATGCGGGCTATGCCGACTTAGTGGTAGGGCCGATAAGAATAACTGGGGAAAAAGCCGACCAGTTCGCAATCCAGAACGACAATGTCACGAACAAGACTATAATCCCGGGAGGCTCCGCTACCCTTCAGGTGGTTTTCACCCCAACATCAACGGGAGCTAAGTCAGCAACGCTCTACATCCCATCAAATGACCCCGATGAAGCTACTGTGCTAGTGTCCTTGAGTGGCTCTGGAGTAACAGCGGGCCCTGGCCCTGCTGAATATAACCTCACAGTGAACGTGTTCGGAGACATTTCAGAGTGGGACATTAGCGAACAGGGCAATCTACTGGAACTACTACAGGTCAGCTCTGTAGATAACAAAGTAACAATTTCACTGAACAAGGATGCCTCCTGCCTTGATAAGGAAGACAACAGGCTCAGCACCATCACGATAAGCAACCAAACTGATTGGCCACCAGTCCCCGAGGACTATGACATTATCGGCACAGCTTATGAATTCCAACCTGCAGGGGCTAAATTTGCCCCAACTCTAAGTCTCACTTTGAGCTATGTGGATAATGATGTCCCTCAATATCTATCTGAAGAAGATGTTTATATCGCCTATTATGATACAACCGCTGAAAACTGGGTTCGCTTAACCAGCCAGGTTGATACCCAAAATAACATCGTAACTGCCCCGGTGAGCCATTTCACCACCTTTGCCATTATGGGAGCAGCTGTTTCTCCGACCCCAGCGAGCTTCAGTGTAACCAGCCTCGACCTCAGCAACGAACAGGCAGAGCCGGGACAAGAAGTGCTGGTCGCTGTTAATGTCACCAACACCGGCGGCTACGAGGGTAGTTATACCTTGAACCTTACCATAAATGGAGCAGTGGAGCAGACAAAAACGGTGACTTTAGCTCCATCAGCATCGAACACAGTACCCTTCACCGTAATCAAAGAGGAGCCAGGTAGCTATACCATATCCGTAGACGGGTTAACTAAAGAGTTTAGCGTCGCAGCGGCTATCGCCGTATCTCCATCGTGGCTCAGCCGATATTGGTGGACTATCGTGGTAGGCCTGGCGGTTATTGGACTTCTGCTGTTCCTCTTCAGATGGTGGCTCCCAAGGAAAGCAGTTGGAGGCTAGATG
>Ga0209427_10001744_pt1 | contig 25222 bp, 24 predicted proteins | sample DeeMarSWOR136_30_FD_187465 | JGI IMG/M metagenome (GOLD analysis project Ga0209427, IMG submission 187465) | Marine sediment microbial communities from White Oak River estuary, North Carolina - WOR-1-36_30 (SPAdes) (version 2) | ecosystem: Environmental > Aquatic > Marine > Intertidal zone >...
ACTCAGAAATCTTGGCGATTAACGAAAACTGAAGCCACTATTTGTTCGTTTCTTTTTTTGGGTTAAATAACTGTAAAATCTGCAAGGCAATATCCTCAAAGTAAGAAAATATCTCAGAACTTACATGTGGAAAAATGTCCTGAAATTTCTTGAAATCTGATAAGCGTTGTATTCCATTTTCTTGAATTTCTAAAGCACTTATTTGCTGTGCATAGATACCCTCGGGAACTGCAACAGCACGAATGGAATCACTCCAATATTCTCTGAGGGGTTTAAGCTCATAGCTCTTTCAAGCATTTTAGACTATTTGGGGACTCAAAATTGTGAAGAAAGCTCAGTTTTTTTCGGTAAAGCCTCTTTTCCGAAAGAGGGTTTGGTGGACGGGGCGGGATTTGAACCCGCGGCCTCCACGATGCCAACGTGGCGATCATACCAGGCTGATCTACCCGCCCAACGAATGTTCCTGTTCAAATTTAACCCGCAACATTAGCCTATAAGCGTTTTCTTTGCGCCTGCATCGAAAGTACCGTTAACTCATTTTCATTGATTCCTGTGCATGAAGAGGAATAATCTTCCAAGCATGAAAGAAACCTAGCCTATTTGTCGTCATTTTGGATCATAGTAGTGGTTCATTGCAGAAACTATAGAGGGGTAGAGAAAAGCAAAGTCTATTCTGCCTTCGGTCCAGGGCATCTCGGTTTCTCACGCCCTTCCTGCTGCCGGGTTCAACCATAATTCTGAACTAAAGTTATATACCTCCATGTTTAGTAGAAATTATGAAAGGAAGACTTATACGCTCTCGATCAGCACTTACAAAACTAAAAGCAATTCTGGTAATTGACGTTTTAATAGTGGCTGTAGCGGCTGGAGTTTACTTTTACCTTCAAGCTGAAGGCTTGATTGTTGGTGCGCCTAAACAAGCCGAGTTTACCATAGCAGATCTCACGATAAACCCTTCTGAAGCAGAGATCTTCGAACCTGTTCGAATTTCGGTTAACGTAACCAACATAGGGGATGAACAAGGCGAGTACGTTGCAAACCTTACAATCAACGGTGTATTAGAGCAAAACCAAACATTGCTGGTTCTAGCTAGAAATTCTACCCTAGCCGAGTTCACGGTTCTCGAAGTAACTGAGGGAACTTACACCATTGAAATAGGCGATTTGTCCAGTTCATTAACCGTTAAGGCTCCATCGCCGACATCAAGCAAGATAGGCTTAACCAAGCTGGATGTTGATCCCTACGAATCTTGGCCCAACCAAACCGTAACAGTCACCGTTTCGGCTACCAACCAAGGGTCAGAACCAGACAGCCTTTCAGTTAGATTCATGGTGGATGATTCACTTGTAGACTTCAAAAGAATCGAGTTAGCTGCCCAAGAAACCACATCAGTAGAATTCACATTCAACGCAACAACCGAAGGAAAACACACCGTCACGGTTAACTCCCTGTCTGGAACCTTCGTCGTGGTTCCTGAAGGTTATCACACACTCACCATCAGCAGGTCTGGCGGCGGATCTATACCCTTAACCTTCTCCCTCAACGGAGTAAGCCATGATACAACCTACATCGAAGTCCTGCCCGTTGGTCAGTACACTCTTACTGTACCAAATCCCGTCGACGTTGGAACGGGTATTCTCGAATTTACGTACTGGAGTGATGGGGTGAAAAGTACATCGAGGACTTTCACGTTGGATAAGCGTATGATACTGGTTGCAACTTACACCGTAATTAGCGGATACGCATCCTGTCCATCGCTGTATTATTGGAACGGAACCGACTACGTTTACGTCACTGAGGTCTCGAACGCAGGCTGGCTAGGCTACATGGATTACATGGATGAAAACGGCAACATAGTATTCGGTGGAGGTAACCCATGGGATACTATCAAACTGGATGCAAGTCAATTGACACTAAGAGACAACTATTATGACGTGATACTTCAGCAAAGATGGGATGAAATCTTCTATCTAGACTCAGCTTTCATGATGGTCGTTGACCATCCATCAAATGTTGACGTCTACTCAACCATGGTCAATTACGTGAATCAAGCTTTTCCAAGTGAGATTTACACCGTAAGCAAAAACAATCTGCAAACGCCTGTTTTCGCCGTAAACGAGAAAGGCGAAGATGTCTTGCCTCAAATTTCAAAGCTCGATGGAATCTTTACCGTGGGCATTAGCGGGCTGGACAGCCCATCCTGGGACGACATTCAAGTGAACCAGTTAACCCTAAACTTGGGCGACTTATCTGGCGCCCAGCAAATCAAGCTCGTTATCAACGGAATGGTTGATTGGGGTCCAGCGGGACCATATTACGATTGGATAGACGGCTTCAAAACCGCGTACGCCGATGGCTTGGTGCCAAACGGCACGAAGATTTACCCCGCTCCCTACATGGAGATTATGGATGGAAATGGAAGTTGGGTGCGCGTGCCAGCGGACAGGCAGATGCCTACTCCCTCAGATTACACCGCTAGAAGCTTCGCTGTTGACCTCACAGGGCTTTTCCCCGAAGATGTAAGCAGCTACCGGCTCAGAATCACCAATTTCTGGAACGTAACGTTTGACTATATTGGAATTGACACCAGCCTGCAAGAAAACATAGTGGTTCAGAGGATCAATCCCACCGCCAATCTTAAGCAAATAGTTACCAGCCCTTCACCCGTTACAGGAGACTTCACAAGGTATGGCGACGTAACAGAGCTTCTTTCGGTTGCAGATGACATTTTTGTGATCGGAATGCAAGGCGACCAGGTCTCCCTTCAGTTCCCCACAGCCGATCTTGCGAATCTTGAAGACGGCATGGAAAGAGACTTCTTCTTATTCGTGGCTTGCTGGTTTAAAGACCCGCCTGGAAACTGGGGCTACGGCTTTGATTTCACGGTGGACCCGCTGCCCTTCCAAAATATGAGTGGCTTCCCATATCCCGCTGCGGAAAGCTACCCGAACGACAGTGCACACCTGCAATATCTACGTGAATATAACACTAGGGTAAGAACGGCTCCAAATCCGCCTCTGTCTTCCCTGACGATATGGTCAACTGCCGTTATAACACTGATAACGGTTGTTGACTTAGGCGTTCTGGTTTACTTCAAAAAACGCAGACGCTAAAGTCAACTTTCCTCTTTTCCTTGCAAGAAACGACATGGCTGCTTCAGCTTAGACACATTTCACGTGAGAATTGCTTTTTGTGTAAACTTTAAATGCTACAGCCTGTATTTTCATCATCCAAAAACCTTGAGAATCTCAATATGTTATTAGTACCTACAATTATAGAGCCGTGTCGTGACGCGTCTGCTGGCAACCTCTGGCTCGATTCAGTGTTCTCCACTTTAGTTTGGCTTCCAAGCTTCGCGGAGTGAAAACAAACATGGTTATGGAGCTGTTAGGTGAAGTACTGAAATTAACGGTTCTTACGGGATTGACTTTAGCGGGAATTCTCGTTATTCTTATCTGGAAAAAAGGTTTGGCAACGAAAGTAACTTACTTCAGGTTTGTTATTCAGGCTGTTGCTATGGTTGCGGTTTTCTACTTATTCACTTATCCTGTGTGGCAACTCATTGTGTTAATCGTTATTCTAGTCATGCCTCTTGTTCTAGGTCGGTTCTTTTGTGGATGGCTTTGTCCATTCGGCTTTTACATGGACGCGATTACTCTTTTGAGAAAGGTTCTAAAAATACGCTACCGAAATCTTCCTGATAGACTCAACATTTTCTTGCATAACTTCCGATATGTGTTGCTGCTTATCTTTTTAGGTGCGCCTTTCATCCTAGCTTGGCTAGATCCTCCTCCTTCTCTGGACTTTGCCACTCTCATGGCGCTTGTTTTCGCGGGTCCTTTTGAACCCCTGAGAGTGCTGCTCGGTCCTGTGATACCTTTGATTGTTCCATGGGTGGGACCGTTGGAAATTGGCGGATTGTACTTTAGCTATCCCTACGTCCAAGAAGTGATACTTTACTCTAACATGGCTTTTAGCGAGATTTTTGTCACAATCGCAGCATTAATTTTTGTGGCGTTAACAATCGTAGGCTCATTTTTCGTGAGGCGTGTTTGGTGCAGGTTCTGTCCGACAGGGTCATCTCTTGCTGTCGTGAACAGGTTTAGGGGTTTTAAGTGGGCTCCCGCGCTTCACATAGACAAGGATGAGGAAAAATGCACGAAATGCGGGATTTGCAAGAGAGTTTGTCCAGTTCAGGTCACCGAAGTGTACGAGCAGAAGGGCGGCAAAATCGACACCTCTATGTGCATGCTGTGTACACGCTGCGTTGAAATGTGTCCTTACGAAGGATGTTTGAAAGTGAATATAGGTGGAAAAACCGTTTTCAAGTCTCGAAACTGGTTGGAGCCATCAACAGTTGAGTGAGGAAATAATGAATAGCCAAAACGTGGAAAAAAAGTACACGCCTGAAATCTCCCAAAAGGAAATTGAAGAGCTGAGAAACACTATCCAAGCCACTTCCCAGAAAATAATTGCTGAAAACATTGAGAAAATGAAGAAGGCAGATCCAAACCGACCCAAGGCGCTGCAGTATTTTGATGAGATGGCAAACTTTGTTAGTCGGGAAAAAGAGATTCGCGTGGAAAAAGAAAAAGGCAGAAAGGTCATTGGTTACATGTGTCTGTTTGCGCCTACAGAGCTTATTTTGGCTGCAGGTGCCATTCCGGTGCGTGTGAACTCGGGTTGGTACGATGCTGCGAAGCTTGGCGATAGGGTTGTTCCTGTGGAAGTTTGTCCCATGGTACGATCAACTATAGGCGCAAAAATGATTGCTTTGTCCCCTTATCTTGAAGTAAGCGACGCTCTGATAAGCGTGCTGACATGCGATGGGATGACAAAGCTTGGCGAAATCTTGAGCGATTACACACAGGTGTGGTCAATGACTCTTCCGAGAGTTAAGGATTCCGAGCAGTCGGCGCGTTTGTGGAGAGAGGAAATTAAGGCGATGAAAGGGCAGATTGAAGCGTTGACTGGCAACAAGATTGGGCGGAAACAGTTGAAATCCGCTATAGAACTCACTCAGAAGGCGACAAGAGCTTTCCGCAGGCTGCAGGAGTTGAGAAAGGCTTCTCCAGTTATCATGGGTAGGGACGCCATGTTGGTTAATCAAACGTACATGTGGGATAACATTGAGCGGTGGACGGAGAAGACCGAAGCTTTATGTGATCAGCTTGAAGAGAGGGTGCGTAAGAAAATCTGGGCTTGTCCTCCTGACACTCCAAGAGTTATGATTACAGGTACGCCGATGATTTGGCCTGATAACTGGAAGCTTCCCACCTTAATCGAGGAAGGTACGCCTCCAGGCGTCTTAGTGGCTGACGAGCTATGTTCAAGTGAGCGTATTCTGTATGATCCTGTAGGCGTGGATGAGTGGTCTATGAGTGACATGCTTAACGCTATAAGCGAAAGGTACCTGATGGCTTCCACATGTCCCTGCTTCACTTCCAAAGACGGCAACGAGGATCGAATCAACTGGCTGGTAAACAAGATTAAGGAGTGGAACATTCAAGGCGTAATCTACTACGTGCATCGCGGCTGTATACTCTACGCCATGGAGTACACTCGGGTCAAAAAGGTTTTGGACCGCCTCGCCATTCCTGTATACTACTTGGACACTGAGTATACGCGAGAAGACGTGGGGCAAATGAAAACGAGAGTTGAAGCGTTTTTGGAGATGCTTTCGGCGAGGATTGATCTTTAGGAGACGTGGTTGATGATAACGGTTGGATTAGATTTGGGTACACAAAGCGTGAAAGCAATAATCTTGAAAGACGGGGAGGTGGTGTCTCGGGGTAGAGCTTTTTCCGGGTTTGACCCCGCTGAAGCTGCTGAGCAGGCTTTGGGTGAAGCGTTAAAAGCCGCTAAGCTGTCTTTGTCTGATGTGAATCACGTTACTGCCACTGGTTCAGGTATGGATTTGGCGTCTAATTCCAACAGCACCATAAGCATGATGGGTGCTGACGCGCAGGCGGGGGTCTACCTGTTTCTCAAAGCCAGAACAATAATTGATGTGGGCGCGGAGGAGGCGAGAGCAGTGAAGTGCGACGAGAAGGGGATTATGATGGATTTCGTGGTTAATGAGCGGTGTGCGGCTGGCGCTGGCGCGTTCATTGAAGCAATGGCAAGAGCTTTGGAGGTGAAGATGGAGGATATGGGTCCGCTTTCGCTTAAAGCGGAGCGTGCGAGCTCTATAAACGCAAGCTGCGTTATATTCGGCGAGTCGGATGTGGTGACTTTGATTCACCGTCAGGAATCGAAACCTGAGATTGCACGTGCTATATTTGACGCCATGGCTGACCGTGTCTCGTCGATGGTGTATAGGCTGGGAGTTAACCCTGATGTCGTGTTATTGGGCGGTGTTGCAAGAGATGTTGGTTTTGTGGCATCTTTAAAAAGGAAGCTTGGTATTGATGTTTTGATACCAGAGTATCCAGAATTTGCTGGCGCTTTGGGCGCGGCTCTCGTTGCCGCCAAACGCGCTAAAAAGGTGTAAAGAGTGGAGGAAACCCCGAAGAAAGAAGATGTGGAATACTGGCGATGGCAAGAGTACCACAGGGTCTTTTCGGAAAAGAAATGGAAAAACAAAGATGTAATCACCGCGGGCGTTGATGTCGGGTCGGTTGGCTCTAAAGCAGCCGTAATGATTGACGGTGAGGTTTATTCTTGGGGTGTGATGCGAACGGGGTCGAACAGCCCTGATAGTGCTAAGAAAGCTTTGGATTGGGCTATGGAGGGAACTGGGCTTAGGACTGACGACCTTAAGTATGTTGTTGGAACAGGATACGGACGGGTAAACGTTCCTATGGCTAATAAGGCCATCACGGAAATTGCATGTCACGCAAAAGGCGCCAACTACATTTGGGGACCCAGCGTCAGAACAGTGTTGGATGTTGGCGGTCAAGACATAAAAGCAATCCACTGCGACGAAACGGGCAGGGTCACCTCGTTTCTGATGAACGATAAGTGTGCGGCTGGCACGGGTCGAGGCATGGAAGTTTTCGCTGACCTACTTAAAATCCCTATTGAGAAAATTGGTGAAGTGTCGCTTCAAGTTGAGGAGGAACCGCCGCCTGTTAGCTGCACTTGTGTGGCTTTTGCGAAAACTGAAGCTATGGGACTGTTGCGGAAGGGTTGGTCCAAAGAAAAAGTGTTGGCTGCCTACACGCACGCGATGGCCATCCGAATGGGCAACCTAATCAAACGGGTGGGACTCGAAAGAGAATTTGTCATCACCGGGGGGCAATCAAAGAACATCGGCATAGTCACGAGGATAGAAAAGGCGCTTGGGGTCAAGTGCCTTCCAATGCCAAATTGGCGGGAAAACGGGTTAGACCCTATGATAGCGGGTGCCATAGGCGCTGCGTTGTTTGGTAAAGCGTTGTATGAGAGAGCGCAGAAAAGCTGAGGTGGCCAGTTATTATCACGCATTACGGCTACACCGATGGATCAGGCGAATACTACGTTGTTATTGACGCGGAAAAATGCAATGGCTGCGGCGAATGCACAAAGAAATGTCCACAATCTGCCTTGGAGCTGGTGTCTATGTTTATTGATTTGGATGACAAGACGGTAGCGGCGGTGACGGAACAGCATCGCAAAAACATCAAGTACACGTGCTCCGCGTGCAAGCCTGAAAGCAGCAAAACACCCTGCATGTTGGCTTGCGCTGAAAAAGCTATTTGGTGCATATGGAGCCCTCGCTGAAAACTGCTTTTTAATCAATTGTTTAGACTTCGTTCAAGTCAAACTCCAAACCTGCGTTAAGGCCCTTTACGCATGGATTCATCCTTCAAAATCACGGTGAATGTTGTCCTGTTCCTACTTTTATATAGGAGCCTTGTTTCTAAGCGTCCTGTCTCTAAGGGCTCGTGAGGTTTGTACAGTTTTGCAACTTTGCCGATGCAATTTTCAGTTTAACTACATAACGTGTGTATCTCTGCCATCTGCAAGTTTCAAATACCCGAGTAGATTGCAAGATTATATATACACCAAGTATGCAAATATGCCACCGCGCAGTAATGCGCGATAAAATGAAAGGAGAAGAAAAAAACATGCACATTTCAAAAGACAAGACTACTGCTACTGCACTTTCTTTGTTTCTGATGTTTGCTATTGCTGTTTCGCTTGTTGCTTTACCCTCTGCTAACGCACAGGGAACACAGAAAACTTATCCTGTAATTGGTGCTACACCTAATCCTGTCGGTGTGGGCCAAGAAACCCTGGTTCTGCTCGGAATAACTCAGCAACTCTATAGCGATTTGTACCATTGGTTCGATCTTACTGTGACTGTTGAGAGACCTGACGGTCATACTGAAACCTTGGGCCCGCTTGAAACCGATTCGACAGGGCTAACAGGCACTATTTACGTGCCTTCCATGGCTGGCAACTACACTCTGCAGGTTCACTTCCCAGAGCAGGTGATAACGCCTGGTGCAGGATCTAGCGCTTTTGGTGGCGGGATACCAGACGGTACAGTGATGCTAGCCAGTGACAGCATTAAAATCACGCTTGTCGTTACTGAGGAGCCTATAACGTACTATCCAGGACATCCGCTGCCATCCGAATATTGGACTCGTCCGATTGATGATCAGCTTAGAGAGTGGGCGCCGATCGCAGGAAACTGGCTGACCACTCCGCGCAACTTCCTCGCTATAGGTAACGAATACGCGCCAGAAAGCGCTCACATTCTATGGACAACTCCGCTGACATCTGGAGGCCTAGTCGGAGGAACATTGCAAGGCTATCAAGGTACCGAAGATGATGTTACCAATATCGGATATGAAACCGGAGATGCCTACGAAGGCAAATGGGGCAGTTCTTTTGGTGGAAGCAGCATTGTCATGGAGGGAAAACTTTACTACTACAAATACGCGGCTAACGACCGATACAAAGAAACGATCTGTGTCGACTTGCACACTGGTGAGCAGCTATGGTCTAGAGTTCTGCTAAACAACCTATCACTAACGCGCGGTCAACTGCACTTTTGGCAAACATACGACAATCAAGGCGTCTACGACTACTTGTGGGCAACAGAAGGCGGCGGCTTCTTCGCACCTAGTCCAGCCATATGGCATGCGTTTGATCCATTTACTGGAGACTGGGTTTATGACATGTATAATGTACCTTCGGGTTCCGTTGTCTACGGTCCAGGTGGAGAAATACTGGTATACACATTTGACTTGCGGAACGGTTTTATGACTCTGTGGAACTCAACCAACATACCAGCGCTCTACGCAGGGACAGATTATGCTTCTATGGCTTGGGGTCAGTGGCAACCTATGGGAAAGCGCGTTGACGCAACGGGTCCCGCTGGTGTAACTATTGGGGCTGGGTTCTTTGGCTTTCCGCCAGGCGAACCTTACATAGCACCTACAACGCCCTTGGACCTAAACGGCTATATGTGGAACGTTTCAATACCTACAGGCCTGCCGGGAAGCGTCCAAGCAGCTTTCTATGGTGACAAAGCAGTTGGTGTGGCCATAAGCCAGAAAGAAGTGACTGCATGGGGCATAAACTTGGATCCAAGCAAGGGCGCGATTGGAAGTAAGCTGTACCAAAGTACTTGGAATGCTCCCTCTGATTGGGCTGCAGGCAACCAGACAATTGGCTTTGGAGCTATAAGCAACATTGACGGCGTTTTCACGGTGAACGCGAAAGAGAGCAGGCTACGCTATGGTTTCAGTACCGAAACAGGACAATACTTGTGGACGATTAGTGAGCCGATTGCTATGTTGGGTCATCTTACGGGTGGTCCGCCTGGCGAGAACGGCTACATCGTTTGGGGCAAGCTGATCTGCGGCACTATGAGCGGCATAATTCAGGCTTATGATGTCACAAATGGCGAGCTTGTGTGGACCTATAATGCAGTGGATCCATACATGCAGGTGTTGTGGAGCAACAACTTTCCAATGGGTCACCTGATTGCTACTGACGGGAAGCTTTACCTTGCGAACTTGGAGCACTCTGTGAATCAGCCTCTTCCACGTGGCGGGCCATTTATTTGCCTTAACGCTACGACTGGCGAGGAGATTTTCAGAGCGGATGGTTTGTTCCGTTCAACCGTTTGGGGCGGGCGCGCAGTTATCGGTGACAGCATCATCGCGACGATGGACACGTACGACCAACGCGTTTACGCTATAGGCAAAGGACCAAGCGCAACCAAAGTTACAGCACCAGATGTAGGTGTGACACTTGGCAAATCCGTTCTGGTACAGGGCATGGTAACAGACATTTCTCCAGGCACCGACGAATACGGTTTGACGGCACGCTTTCCGGATGGTGTTCCAGCGGTTGCTGACGCGAACATGAGTGAGTGGATGCTGTACGTTTACAAGCAGTTCGAGCGCCCGGCTGACGTTATGGGCGTTGAAGTGGTTGTGAGCGTGCTTGATCCGAATACCAACGTCTACGAGGTTGGCAGAACAACAAGCGATGAGAGCGGCTTTTTCAAGATGTCATTTACTCCAGAGGTTCCAGGTGAATACACAATTGTCGCAAGTTTCGATGGTTCCAGTGCTTACTATGGATCATTCGCAAAAACAGCCATTAACGTAGAAGAGGCTCCTGCAGCTACTCCAGCGCCTACACCGACACCGGCACCCATGACTGACACGTACGTCTTAGGCATAGGCAGCGCCATCCTTATAGCAGTCATAGTAGGCTTCGTCCTATTACTGCTTAAAAGACGCTAAATCCAAGCAAAACCGCACAAAACCTACTCTCCCCTTTTTTAGTCTATACATAACGACTAAATCAAACTAAACCCCTGCACGCACTCAAAATACAACCCCCACAAAAAACACAACGTTCAAAACACCTTCCTTTTTTGTTGCAGCTTCCCAGCGCCAACAAAAAAATTTTGAAGTTCTTTCCCCGACCGGCTAAGCCACACACACCAACGATACCTTAGACAACGCGGCTCACAGGACTTTCTGCGCCTTTTTGCGACAGAAATGACGTGAGAAATGTCCGTTTCAAAGTCTGGACAATGAACAAGGCGCAAAACACAAACAACCAAAAAGATAGGAGAGTTATAGAGAAAAAGGCACAATAGTTCTGTCGCGATGTACGCGTTTTGTAGCCAGTGGTAATTTGCCGTGATTTCTCGTTTTCAATCTGTTTTTTGCTGGTCATTGTTTTTTGTGGGTTTAAGAGAGTGGTACTTCCCAGTAGCTGATGATGTCGCCTTTCACCCATCTGCCACCTAAACTCTTCACGACATCGTTAATCTCGTTCCATTCAGCCTTCAAGTACTCAAGAGGCTTCACCACAACGAAATCCCCGTCCACCGTGAAACTTAATACCTCACGCTGCTCTGGACTGAACTCCTCCTCTACCGCTGTCACATCTTGGCTTACTTGAACGCGGGGTTTTTTATCAGGCTTAGCAACTGTTGTAGGTTCAGTTTCCAACTTAACCTTTTTTGAAGGTCGAGATTCCACCTTAACGCTTTTCGCGTTTTTGGCGTAAACCACCTTGAATTCTGGAATCGGATAAGTGTCTGCAACATCATCGAAGCTGTCACTTCTCACGACAGCAAAAACTTTCCCAGAAAACAGGTCGTATTTCATATCTAAAAGTTCCATGTCGCTTGGCAGATTAGACGCGAAAGTTTCTGTTTTTCCCTGCAGCGCTTTTTTAAGGAATTCAGGGTTTAATTTTATCATTCTCATCTTCATGGTTTCACGCTCAGAATTGCCTTCATATCTGATGCTAAACAACTTAAAAGTATCGTTCAGACCTTGCTGACCTCACAGCAACATGGCTAAATCTCTTATGTGCTTACTGTTTTTGTGTTGAACAAAAAGGCAGAAAAAAGTCGGAAATTGAAAAAGAAAAAAAAGTAGAGTTTATGCGGGCGAAATCTCCATTTAAAGACACTATTCGTAATAAGTATAGTTATGTCTTCACAGGGATCTGTTTTGAGGATTCGCTACGTTTATTTATAGTTGGTTGTATTGAATAAATCTGAAAACCAAGGGATGCCGTAGATGTCAAAGAAACCTCAATCCAAAGATGAAGCGTTGGAAGCATTAGACTTCATAGTCAACGTACTCAAGGAACACGAAAAGGACCTTGACAAACTAATACACGAGCTTGGCACGGTCACTGAAGCACTAGGAGAAACTGGAGAATTAACCTGCAAAGTGGAAAAAGTCGAAGAAAAAATAAACGGCTTACAAAACGAAATAAACACCTTAGTCGATTACCTGTCCACTTCACCTCAAGAAACCCCTGCTTTAACTTCCAAACAAAAAGCTGAAGTGGAAGCCGAAGTCACGCAACCAAGCCCCATGCATGGACCACCAGTGATTCTGAGATGCAAACAATGGGCTGACTTCAAAACGCTATCTTTTCAAGCCCAAACCCTCTCATTCATGTACAAAGAATCAGAGAAAACCTTCCAAGCCGATGCGCTCAAAGGCAACCAGATCATAACGTACAGTGGCGAACTTCCCCAGCTTCCAGCGCTTTTGAAGATGTGGTTATCCAAGCAGCTGGAGATTCCTGAGAAGAAGATTTTGGAAGGCGTTTTAGCTATAGGCTAAATTTCACCGTTTATTTACTGGGAATCCATAACCCTTATAAGAGTATAATATCGTAAGTCTCATGACACAGTGTGGAGGGCAAATTGAGGTTGAAGGCTACACCCAGCAAGCCATCAGAATTTTTCCGTTCTCGAAGCCTTCTCCTTTCTCCTCGATGACGGATTGGCCGTTGGGCAGCCAACAAACAATGACAAACGCCCTCCAACACATAATATTGCCAAAAAGTTGAAAAACCATGACTCAACAGGAAAACCTGCACCACCAAGTCAACCAACAAATGACCAAATTCAATAAAACAATGCAAGAACTGCACTTCCTCAAACGCGTCTCCAAAGACCTTAAAAGATACAGAAAAATGATCAAACTTAAAAAATACGACTGACCGTCCTCCGCCCTTACAATTTATTCCTTTCCCTACAAACACATGACCTTTGAAAACCCAATTCTACAATGCTATTTTTATTCCAGCACCACCTGAGATAAGCAGGAGCCACGATTTTTGAACCTGAAAGAAACATATTCAGTTGAAGCAGAGGCTATCCCGCCTTACAGTTTTGAACTCACTCTGCAAAAGCCAGCTGGTTGGTGGTGGTCCACACCTGACGAAATTTACAAAAACAACACCTGCTGGACACTAACGAGGTTCAAAAGCAAACTCTTAGGTTTAAAACTTCAGTCTACAGGAACAGTGCGGAAGCCTCGAATACGCGCCACAGTCTATTCCAAAACAAAACTGGCAATTTTCGAGAAGGAGCACGTAACCAGCATGGTTAAGAGAGCCTTGAAAACCGAAGAAGACCTAACCGAATTTTACAATCTCGCTGCAAACGACGAAATCCTAAGCTCTGTGGTTAAAGACTTGTATGGTATGCACACCATAGGATGGCCAGAGCTTTTCCCCACGTTAATCCTTGCCGTAACGCTCCAGATGGCGCCCATGAAAAGAAGCAACCAAATGATGGAACTGCTGATAGCAAACTTTGGAGACCAAAGAGGCTTCGACGGAAAAACCATGCGGTATTGGCCTTCTGCAGAAACGGTTGCCGCCTCAACAATTGAAGAGTTAAAAACGAAAGCCAAGCTCGGATACAGAGCCGCCAACCTTATAGCCATCGCAAAAGCGTTGCAAAACGGTTTTCCCACTATGGACGAACTGTGGGATCTGGGGCCTGAAAAAGCAAAAAAGAAGCTTCTTACCCTGCGAGGAATAGGCGAGTACTCTGCAGAACTCGTAATGCCCAAGATGGGTTTTCCACTTGACGTTTGGAGCGCCAAAATCTTCCATGTCCTATTCTTCGGTAAAGAGCCATCAAAACCACGCGAAGCCATATCCAATCTCAAAAAATTTGCAGAGAAGCATTGGGGTAATTGGAAAGGTTACGCCTTCGTTTACGTTCTTAATGATTTGCCGAAGCTGTCTAATAGAATAGGTGTAGATTTGACCCGGTTTTGATTCTTAAATATAACCTTATAAGTCCTCAAACGAAAATAGTCAAAGTGAGGAAGCTCATGGATGGAACTTGCTATAGAAACCAGCTACCTAACCAAAAGGTACGGTGCGTTAACCGCTGTTAACAAGCTCAACCTGAAGGTACAGCGAGGCTCCATTCACGGTTTTCTCGGACCTAATGGCGCGGGAAAAACAACAACCATAAAAATTCTCGTGGGACTGTTGAAGCCTGATGAGGGTAACGTCAAGGTTCTTGGGCAAGTACTGCACGGCAAAAACGGTTTTCTCCAATCATTCCATGAACAAGCAGATATGAGGTTAGGCATCGGCTATGTGCCTGAGCTTCCACGATTTCCGAAGCACCTGAAAGGCTGGGAACTTTTAGACATTTACGGAAGAATGTACGGCATGACAGAACAGCAGCGGAAAGAGCAGGTACCAAAACTTATTGAAATGGTTGGGCTCAAGGGCAGAGAAAATGACCTCATAGGCAAATACAGCAAAGGCATGCAACAGCGAATAGGCATCGCTCAAGCACTTCTTAATAACCCTGATTTAATCATTTTAGACGAGCCAAGCCTCGGTTTAGATCCAATGGGTATGGTAGAAGTGCGCGAGTTGGTTAAAAACGTAGCTCGAGAAGGCATGACAGTCTTCGTATCCTCGCACCTGCTATTCGAGGTGGAGCAAATCTGCACAGATGTCACAATAATCAACCGCGGCACCGCCTTAATTTCAGACAGCCTTCCAAACGTTTCAGCGATGCTTTCAGGACCCGCATTATTGCATATTGAAGTCGCCAAAATATCTAGAAACGTTGTCAGCGCAGTAAAGAGCTTACCCTTTGTTACAAGCGTCGCGCAGACGGGCAGCACCTTGCGAATTCAAATATCCACCCATAAGGACGTGAGAGTTCAGGTGTCCCAAGAAATAACTAGCGCAGGAGGAATCATCGTAGGGATGAGCCAGAAAACATCAAATCTCGAAGACGTCTTCATACAGCTCATCAGCAAAGACCAAGGAGGAAAACCACAATAGCCACAACCAGAACAAGCACTGGACGACTCCGTCCCAGCTGGTTCACCCGTTTCTGGGCAATCGTGAGATATGAACTCCTCTGGAACATACGCAAGAAGAAATTCATAGGCGTCATCATAATCGCATTTGTATTCGCCACTTTATCTTGGGCTCTACCTGTAGTCCTCAGCGCCACCACTGACCAAACAATCACTGCAAACCCAGATTACGCTATCACTTTCACAATTCCGGTGTTCGGAATTTTCCTGTTCGCGCTTATAATCGCCATGAACAGCATCTCAAGCGAATTCGAAAGCGGCACTATCGTTCCACTTCTCACAAAACCAGTCTCCAGAACCATGGTTTTTTTAGGCAAGCTGCTAGCGTCTTTCATAATTATCTTGATAACATACACGATTCTTTTTACGTACACAATCGTAGCCGGCATATTCGTCTATGGTCCCCAAAACAACCTCCACCTCGTTCCACTCGGACTTCTCGGAAATATCCTTAGCACCTTCATATGGATAGCCATAATCCTCGCTGCGGGTGCTCTCTCAAAAAGCACAATCATTTCTGCTCTTATCGCTTTAGGCGTTTTCATAGGGCTATTGCTCGCTGTACCTATCGTTTCAGTTTTTGCGGGACCATCACCCGCGCTTAATTATATACCCAGTAGTGGCGCTTCTGGCACTATGATTACCACGCAAGGGCCAATAAATGTAGGTGCCGGGACAGACAACATCGGCATCAACCTGATAAATTACGCACTCTATCCAACAGCAAACGTTGACTTCAACAGGACAAGCATTCAGATTCAAGGTGGTCAACCAAACATAACCCAAACATTTGCCTATTCCGAGCCAATTTCGGTCATAACTTCGCGGTCAGTTGCAACAACAGCAACGTACGTTATCGTGTTCTTAATCATCGCGTGGTTAGCGTTTAAACGCGCACAGGTGCTTGAGTAGCCCTTTATCCTTTCTTCTCTGAACATGGCACTTTAGTGCTCATTAACTATATCCTTCAGTTGCCTCTCGTTTAGCCCAGCGTCTGGTGTCTCGTCCAACCTTTTTTTGACTTTGCCCTTTTCAAAAATAAGTACTGTCAGAACCACATTTTCGGAGTATTTTTCACATAGTTTCGCTTTGTCATCGGTCTTGACTCGTAAGTAGCCTTGCGGATTTTCCTTAGCGTATTTGTCAAAAAGCGGCAGGAAAATTCGTGAGAAAGGACAACATGAAGCATAGAAAAGAACGAACACTTTGCCCTCGCTTTTAATTGCCTCGTCGAGGTCGTATTCAACGTCGATTTTACTCAGTGTGCACCTTCTCCACGTCCTCAGCTTCGGGATAGTGGCTGCTGTCACAGAAAGGCTTATTCTTGGACTTGCCACAACGACAAAGAGTAAGCCGATTACGTGCATGATACGTCATGCCATTAGCCGATTCAACGGGGACTCTGCCGCGCACCCAAATCGGGCCGCTCACGCCCATCTTAGGGTCTTCAATCAACCCGATTGACTTGGAGAGATGCGGCTCAATTATCTTCCCGGTTTGTTTGTCCAAAATCACGAGCCGCCCAGAAGGGCAATCGCAGGCTTCCTCAATGGCTATTCGTTTTTTTTCTGGTTTACTCGATTCTGGGACAAGATTCCAGATTCCACCAGCCCGGTGGCAGAAGCGCGCAGAAGCACACAGCTCCTCGATATCTGTCAGTTTCAATGTTGCACCATCAATCTCTTTAGGAATGTCAAGGTAAGCTTCTTCACCTGCAGTTTCAGAGCCGTCAAAATTGCTCTTCACGTGCGTTCCGTCGCAGAAAGGCTTGTTCTTGGACTGACCACAGCGGCAAAGGGAATAGATTTTCCGCAGCGGATACTTTGTGCCTTGTTGCCATTCCGTGGCTGTTCCATCAGAGCCTGCGATTATTATCATTTTTTGGATGGGTAGTTTACCGTGAATTAGGTAGGAACCATTTTTGCTTATCTTGATCTTCGCCACGTTTGGTGGTGTCTTTGTGTTTTCTTTTTTTGGTTTCATTGCTAAGCATATATCCTTGTTAATCAAACAGGTTGGTTAGTAAGTGTGCTATTGAGTCGTTTTTTGGCTAGTTAATTGTTTTGCTAGAGCTTCAAAGAACATTTCAATTCTTTGCTGTGTCCGCCCAAAATCAGCTATAGCCGTAATTGTTGTAACCGGTGTCTCCGCTGTCACCGTGACTCTCGCAGTTTTCTTGTTCACAGGCACCGCGTCGATTATCATCACTGAATTATATGACATGAAGGCTCCTTTCGTTTTGGCTTTGGCATGATGTTCTGTGGCATCTATTTCTTCCATCGTCCATTCTAGGCTGGCGAGAGCTTTTGGAATAGCAGCCCAAATCTTGCCTAGCGGGTAGTCTATTTCGTATGTTTCTTTTTCTTTCCGCAAATAAGCCATTCCACTTCACTCGTTCAGTGTCTGATGTTCAAACTACTTACTTATTTCGGGAAATTTGAAGTTTAGGGTTTCTTTCTCCGGCAAAAGAAAATGATTAGCGTTTAAGGAGGGATGAGAGGGTGAAGGCAAAGCCCCGTATGAAGCCTTCCCCTTTCTCATTGAGTAATTATTAATGGTTGCACGTTATAAAAGGCGTATTTCAGTATCGTAATATATCATACAGAAAAAAGGGGAGCACGGACCAGTCTCTTTCAAAAAGTAAGTAATGGTTTGTTCCCAATGCCACCGCAGCGTTTCCATCACAGGCATAAGTGTGAAGACGCCAAACCATTTCTTGCCACTTTTCAATTGCTTTTCCTATGTTGTCGTGGTGTCCCACTAACACGCATTTCCATTCGTTCAACTAACTTACCTTAAAATGTGTAAGAGAAACCGCTAATATTCTGATTTTCTGAAAACGTCAAAGCAAACGTTATTAAGAAAAATGAGCCAAAGCTAATGAGAGAAAAGAATGAATTTGACCAGTGCAGCAACGCTTGTTGCTGTTTCCGCGCTAATTGGCTATTTCTTGATGCGTTTCCTTCTGCCCACGCTTCATTATGAACGTCTTGTACTTTTAGGAAGTTTGGCGCTTGTTTCCATATTCCTCATGTTCCTCCATCGGAGACAGAAGCCGAAAAAAGAAATATCTGAACAGGCTGACGCGAGAAAGCAAACAAACTAAGGTGCACGACATTAAGACAGCAAAAATTATTAATTAAAACCCATTTAATTTACTTTTGGCAGGTTTGGTGAAATGGTATGGACGATCATGGTGATTGTCCAACGTGTGGAAAACATGAAAGAAGAGAAGTGCTGAGTATTTTCAAAGAAATGTGGCGGAAAGCAGATTCGCCTCTGCATCGAATATATTCTTCATGGGAAGAGCTGGAGCAACACGTGGAAATCACAACAGAAGAAACAGAAAAGGAAGAAAAATACGCAGTTCATCGATGTCCCAACTGTGGCAAAAGACAGAAGATAACTAAGCCGCTAGAAAGGTTCTTTCCCTATCAAAGCTGCAAAGCATGTAGCCAGCCTTATTATGTTAACAAGGATTTAACAGTGAGAAAACTAACGGAAGATGAAAGGAGAGAAATACCTAAATCTTGGATTCAAATAGTTGACAAGCTAAGCAAGAAAAAGTGCGCTGTGGTTTTCAGATTAGAATAAACGGAAACGCTGGACGTGGCAATTTAGAACAAACTATTTTCCTTTAATACTTTTATCGCTTGATCTTGAGATCAACAAACACTTCAGTTTACCCCAAATCATCTATTGCTTCACAAAATCAAGTTGCAAATGCGACGAAAGGTTCTTAAGTTATTGAGCATTCTTCTAAACGGCAACGAAAATGCCATAGGCAACGCCTAGATTTAAGTATTAGCTCTTCTCCTTTTAGGGAAAAGAGCTGTATCAACTAAAAAAGTTAAAATAGTTTAATGAAGAGGTGAAAAGTATGGAAAACATTTACGCTGCTATGCTCCTTCACAAGGCAGGAAAAGAAATTAACGAGGAAAGCGTAACAAGCGTTTTGAAAGCGGCAGGAATAACCGTTGACGCTGTACAAGTGAAAGCTTTAGTTGCTTCTTTGAGCGAAGTAGACATTGGGGAAGCGATCAAAGCTGCTCCGACCATGATGGCAGCCGCACCGGCAGCACCAGCAGCAGGTTCGCCAGCCGCAGAAGAAAAGCCGAAAGAGGAAGACAAGAAGAAGAAAGTTGAAGATGAAAAAGCCAAAGAAGACGCAGCGCTGGAAGGCTTAGGCGCCCTATTCGGCTGAAAATCAAAGTTTCCTATTTTTAATCATTTTTCCTTATTCTCTTGCAGTTTCTGCTTTCTTTCACTCAACACTTTCCAAGATACAACAGGCAACCATCCGCAAATGATCATTAATGTGCCCGGAAAGCCTTCTAATGGGCGGTTAAGTATTGGTTCGAGCGCATTGGTAATTTCGGGGAGGAAAGATTCAAAAACTGCGAAGGAAATAGTCATCGCCACTACCGCCGCATATCCAGTTTTTTTACCGAATTTCTTGAACGTCTGAAGTGCAATGATTCCCCCAAAAAAGAAGTCGCCGAGCCCAAGACCTCTGGGAAGAAAACCAAAGAAGTTAAGAACACCTTGTGGTGCCTCGATGAGGGGAACGTTTGGCAGGTAAACAAGTACTGGAAGCCCTAGTCCGGTGAACTGTTTTGCCGCTACAATCATGCTTCCCGTGCCTATAACCAAAATTATGTCCACTATCGTAAGGAGCACAGCAAACACGAGTACAGTTTTCCATGTGAACAGAGACCCAAGATAAAGAATTATCAACACGGCAAATGTCAACGCAAAAATATCCAACAGGACTGGATACCATACAACTGCTCCATTATAAATTACATTTAAAAACACGAACAATAACACGAACAAAGCTGGTGGCTGAACCGCGATGTACCATCTTTCTCGTGCATCCGCCTTTCTTGCGTCAACTATTATTGAAGAAATGGCGAACGCTGCCAAACCATAAAAAGCCAATACCCTGTAAAACGTAAAAGCATCAGCAAAAAGCTCCAGCAGACTAATGGTTCCTGCAAGCAAACCGGCGACAGCGAAACCTAACGAAACCAACTGTGCTCTTGGTTTTTTAATGCCTGAAAAAAGATATGAGAATGTGAAAAGAAGTAGCGAATACGCGAAAATAAATACTAAGAGTATTATGTTTTGAAAAATTTGACCAGGATTCAATATAGAAATGTAGGCAATAACGGATATTGCCACGACAATCATTACCACCATCAAGATGATGTCTCGCGTGCGAAGTTCTCTTTCTTCAAAAGTCGTTTTTAACTTTCCCTCTGTTCGTTCGTTCAAAAGCAAGGCAGCCATCGAGACGGCAAACAGCGCAAGCGGCATTGCAATGTCAAGAGTAACCATGAAAAAGCACATATGGAAACGGACACTTATTTCTTTATCTCAAATCTGTCGAGCAGCTGTAGCCTCAAAAACGTTATCTCCCAAACTGCGCGTTCAAAATGGCTAATGACGCAAGGAGCGCTTCTTCGGTTCTAACGGTTTCTGTTCCTTGCTCAGGAATTGTGTTCACCACAAAATCCACAACATCATCCAAGTTTACACCTTCATCTCTGACGATTTCACGCAGTCCTTTTGATGGCGCACCAAACGCCAAGAGCGTATAGGTTGCCTTGCACCATTTTTCAGCTATGCTTTCAGTAACTTCTGAAAAGTCGTGGCCTAACTTAGAAGTAGCAATGATTAAAGTAAATTCTCCGTTTTCTACAAGTTTTTTGAAAGAATGTTTTTCCACCGAAACCTTGTACCCCCAATAACAAGGAACAGCGTCTCCGCTCACTGTTTGAACCTCCACGCATTCCCCAACGTTAACTATCTGCAGCGTCAAACGTTTACCCAAACCCCAACTGGTTTCTCGCAAAAGCGCGGGACGTTCAACACCGATGTCTACAAGCACGCCTTCTTTAGTTCTGGATAGAGTCACGCCTTCACGGTACTCACCAACTTTCAGTTTTTCGGTTTTCCTATTCAATGGATGATGTGGGGTTCGCAGTGGAGGCAGTATTCCCACGTAACGCAAGCTTTGTTCAATCTTGAAAAGCTGTTTTCTAAGGTACTGAGGTGTCTCCATGTAAGCAAGCAAAGTTGCAATTAAATCTGTATTTTGGTGTTGGTTGGCTTTGGGTTTGTCGTTGTACACTATAATCTCGTCAACTCTGAAAATGGCAGCTGCTCTTCCAATTAAGCCTATTTTGGCGGTTTTCTCGCGCAAGTGCGGGGTGTCTGAGATTACTGATGCTGGTATGGCCACTGCAAGCCTATTTTTTTTCATTATGAAGTACTCCTTTCCCCAAAATTTGTTGCTGGTTTACGTTCAGCTTAAAAGTTGCGGGGTGAATATAAAAGTGCGGTATTGTGGTGAGCAAAATGACAGTATCGATCTTGGATGATATGGATCAGATCAGGGAAATCGACAAGAGTTGTATGCTTTCGGTCTGTGTAGATTCAGCGAAGCATTATCGCGCTGCTGTGGGGGCGGCTGAGAAAATTTCGCTGCGGTATCCTAAGCCTGAGAATGTTGTGGTTACGGGTATGGGTGGCTCGGCGATTGGGGGCGAGTTGTTGAAGGATTGGATGCGCGACAGGGCGGGCATGCCTGTTGATGTGTGTAGGGGGTATTCGTTGCCTGCTTATGTGGGCGAGGGGAGTTTGGTGTTTGCGGTGAGTTATTCGGGAGAGACTGAGGAGACTTTGAGCAGTTTTTTGGATGCTGTACGGAGGGGGTGTATGGTTTTTTGTGTGAGTTCTGGGGGAAGCTTGCTAGATTTCGCCAAGCGGTTGGGTGTGCCTTTTTTGCGTGTTCCTTCGGGTTTTGCACCGCGCGCGGCTCTTCCTTATTTGTTTGTGCCTTTGCCTAAACTGTTGGAGGAGGTTGGAGTAGTTTCGGGTGTTTCTGGGGAGCTTTCAGAAACGATAACGGTGTTGGGGCGAGTTTGTGATGAGTGTGCCCCTGAAGTGCCTTTAAGTGATAATGTGGCGAAGGGTTTAGCGGTGGGGATTAATGGTTCTGTTCCTGTAGTCTATGGGTTTGACGTTTTTCGGGGTGTGGCGCAGCGTTTTAAGACGCAGTTTAATGAGAATGCGAAAGTTCCTTCGAAGTGGGAGATCTTTTCGGAGCTTGATCATAATGAGGTTGTGGGTTGGGAGCGTGCTGGAGGTTTGGCGCGGTGTTTTTCGGCGGTTTTCATTCGGGATAATAATGAGTCTGAGGCAATTCGCAGTAGGATCGAAATTACGAAAGAGCTTATGCCTGACGGGGCGAAGTTGTTCGAAGTTTGGAGTCAAGGCAAAAGCGAGTTGGCGCGGATGTTGTCTGCGGTGTGCATGGGTGATTTCACGAGCGTTTATTTGGCGTTGTTGCGGGGTGTGGATCCAACTCCTGTGAAAACCATCAGCTTGCTGAAGGCGAAAGTTAAACAGGTTGGGACGAAGGAGCGGATCGTTCGTGAGCTTGAGAGGTTGGCTGGATCATGCTGACGTGTTTTGTTTGATGTATGTGGTGAAGGTTTTTTCCGCTGTTTCCAGCGACATCATTTGTGGAGGTCGTTTGAAGGCATAGGCGCAGATGGGGATTATTGCGCCTGCTTGTTTTTTATTTAGCGCGAGCTTTATGGCGCGTATGGCGTCGAAGAGCACGCTGCCTGCATTGGGCGCGTCTACCGTGCTGAATTTGAGGTCTATTTGCATGGGGGCGTTGCAGAAATAGGTGCCTGTGATCCAGAAGTAGCTGTCTCGGTTGTTTTGGAGGAAGTCTACGTAGTCGGTTGAGCCTGCTACGACTTCGGCTTTGTACGGGAGTGTGCTAGCTACGGATTGAGTTTTGATGTTGCGTTTGGTTTCGCGTGTGCGGTCGAGAGTGTCGAGGGATTCTGTTCCTCCGCCAACGTCGAGTTGGTAGGTTTCGGTTATTTTTACACCGTTGTCTGCGAGGAGTTTGAGAAGTGTCTTATGGAGGGTGGTGGAGCCGACTTGGTCTACAAGGTCATCGCCTGCGAGTGGTAGTTGAGTATTTTCGAATTTTTTGGCGATGGCGGCGTCGCTGGCTATGTAAGTTGGAGAGGCGTTTATGTAGGCGCAGTTTGCGTTTAAGGCTTGGCTGGCGTAGTAGTGTGAAGCGTTTTTTGCCCCGCTTGGGAGGAGGTTTATGAGGATTTCTGCGTCTGCTTGTCGCAGTGCTTGGGCGACGTTTGTGTCGGGTTGGGTGCTGGTCTGTATGATAGTTTGGGTGCTTTTGCCTATGCCGTCTAGTGTGGGTCCTTTCTGGACGGTTACGCCTGTGTAAGGGATGTCGGTTATTCGGGGGGTGTTGTTTGGCTGGGCGAATATGGCTTCTGCGAGGTCTTTGCCGACTTTGCGTTTGTCGATGTCGAATGCTGCGACTATTTGGATGTCGCTGGCCTTATACCCTGCTAACGTTGGGTTGCGGAGTCCAGTTGAGTTTTGTTTGAACATGGTATAGTAGACTAATCCTTGGGTGAGGGCTGAGGCGCAGTTACCCACGCCTGCCAATGCAACTTTTATTTTCGGCATCTGTGCCACCTTGTTTGAGGTGTTCTTATCTGCGTTGTCCTTATATAAACCATCGCTGCGGCGCAGGTGGAACAGGCGTGAGCTGTTGCGCTTATGGCAGGCCATTCCTTTCTATACTGCGCGCTTCTTTATCGCGGCTCTCAACTAAATGAGTCTCATAGCCGCCGCCATCGTCTACGCGTCCATGGGACCTTCATCGTCCACCTCCACAATCCTTGGAATCCCTGTCAGAGAATACACAACAGCTCTTGGGATCGCAAGCGCGGCTCTACTCGCCATAGGCTCCGCACTAAGCTTAACAAAAAACCAACGGCTTTGGCTTCTTCTTCGCAGGCTCCGCAGTTCTTTTCGCTGCTAGCTTTGCCCAGGTATCACCGAACTGGTGTTTGGATCCGTAGCTTTCAGTCGTAGCTAACTCGCGTCAGAAAGTATGCACTGCCCTTGTTCATAGCAGGCACCGATTTTGCATCTCTCGACTATGCGCTGATGCCCAGAAATTTTCTCGAAAAGAACCAACTCACCTCAGAAATGCAATGTATCTTGAGAAAAAATTACGCTTTTTATAATGTTGGCAAACTTTATAACAGACAAATCCTCAATTGATAACGGGAGAGCGATTATGGAGATAGACTTAAAGAGCGAAGGCGATCTCGTAAAAGCATATCAGGGCCGATACGACGGCGTTGACGTTAACCTTAGGCGTATAAGCAATGAAGTTAGAGCCCGAAGAGGCGAATACAACGGCTTCGGCACTTACTTGAGACAAATAAGTAAGAGAGCTAAAGCTAGACGAGAAGACCACTAACCTGCGGCAAACCTCGTTTTTTCCAAAAGCCAGGGTATTCGCACTACTTTTTTGCCGTTTGTTTCTCAATCCCCTTGTCCCATACAGAGACTCGATTTCCCTCCTAACATACGCCAAGTCTTTTTCGTCATTTTGCTTCTTCTCCAAGTCTGGAAGCAGCTTATTACAGGCGATTCTACACCAAAAAAGGATAGTGCCTAAAGCTGTATAGGCGTTCTCGGATCCCTTATCCACATTGTGATGGGCCCTTCTCGCGTCTCTAACATGCTCCAAACTTGCGATGATTTGCCGAAGTACACTCATTTTTGCTCTACCTCTATTCTTGACTTAAACGCCACAAAAAGGGCAACTCTTGAAACGCAAGCGCTAATCAGCGCAGTGGTATGGCAACCTTTTAATCTCGTAGCGGCACTAACCTAAAAACGAGTTGACAAAATTGAGCAACGAAGCAAAATGCGACAAGTTCACAGCCATCAACGAGCTAGCCCGCCGCAGAGGCTTCTTTTGGCAATCCTACGAAATCTACGGTGGCGCAGGCGGCTTCGTAACATATGGTCCCCTTGGTGCAAGGTTGAAACAGAACATCGAACGCAAACTCCGAGAACTCTTCGTCACCAAACTCGGCATCCTCGAAATCGAATCCTCAGTCATCGCGCCTGGCAAGGTCTTCGAAGCCTCAGGACATGTTAGCCACTTCAAAGAGCCCATGGTTGAATGTATAGAATGTAGCAAACGCTTCCGCGCTGACCACCTGCTTGAGGAGTACGCCAAGAAAAGCTGCGTAGAAACCGAGAAAATGAGCCTGAACGAAATCCAA
>Ga0209427_10001747_pt1 | contig 25212 bp, 16 predicted proteins | sample DeeMarSWOR136_30_FD_187465 | JGI IMG/M metagenome (GOLD analysis project Ga0209427, IMG submission 187465) | Marine sediment microbial communities from White Oak River estuary, North Carolina - WOR-1-36_30 (SPAdes) (version 2) | ecosystem: Environmental > Aquatic > Marine > Intertidal zone >...
GTTGACCGATTCACGACATTTTATAATATGTCAAAAGATCTGAATAAGAAACTTGTAATTAGTTTCAAACACGCATGTTTTTTAGAAAGATATCATAAAGATAAAAAATTAAAAACACCTGATAGTAGAGATGGTCAAATAAAAATATTGAAACCAAAAAGACTTACAGGAACATATATTGATGAAGATTATACTGAGTGGTATATTAAAAAACGTTTGAATTATCCAAATATTATTTTAGCTGAAGACATTGTAAAAAATCCTAACAGATATATGGTTGTTTTAAATTTTTATTATTTTAATATGCTTGTTGATCTCAAACCAAATAATAGCACCTATATCCATTCCCTTTCTGAGCCATTTAATGAAGAAATGGAAATATCATACGAACGTATGCATAACTGGTTAAACCATTTTAATATAAAATTTGTTCAATCCCACTGCTCTGGTCATATTTGTGGTTCAGATTTATATAAATTAATAGAAACTATCAATCCAAAAAAAGTTTTTCCAATTCATACAGAACGTCCCGATATGTTTAAGAAACTTAAGATGAAAACTCAGATGGTTGAAGAAAATAATGTATACCATTTATAAAGCTGTAAAATAATTGATTTTAAAAAAATATAACAAAACTCAAAAAATTTGTTATAAATTGCGAGGAAAAACGTATAAACCCTCACTTTATAGACTATTAATCCTGAAAGTTTAATAGGGAGGACCAAAGAATGTCTGATCTTTATGATTATAAAAAAAAGAAAGATGAACAAATAATGATTGAGGTTGATACTGGAAAAAGAAAAAAAGAGCAGTTCATTGAGAATCTTCGTGAGGGTGATGTTGTAAATGATCTTTTTGCAGTCAAAATCAAAAACCCTCCTCGACCTTATAAGAGAGGTACATGGTTTGGTCTTATCGCTACAGATAATACTGGAGAAATCAACGTTAAATATTGGGGTGGAGAAAATAAAGAGCGCGTCAAAAGGTTATATGATAGTTTTAAAGTCGGAGACGTAATACAAATAAGAATTGGAAATGTTGAGATATACGAAGACAAGCCTCAGATATCAATTAATGAAACATCAGGCGGACTTAGAAGATGTAGCCCCAATGAATATGATGTTAAGGATTTCATTGCATCAATTGATGAAGAAAAAATAAAAGAGCTTATAGATATTGTAAAAAAAGAAATTTCAAATATTGAAAATATACAGCTGAAAAATCTTCTTAATTTATTTTTCAATGATTCTGAATTTGTTAAGTTATATGCAAGTTCACCTTCTGCTATGACGCATCATCATAACTATATTGGTGGTAATCTGGAGCACAGTGTTGGTGTGGTTAGGCTGTGTAAAAATATTTGTGAAATGTATGATAATGTTGATAATGATATGGTAACTGCAGGTGCAATTCTTCATGATATTGGAAAACTTAAGGAATACAAAACTGGAGCAGCTATTGAAAAAACCGATGAGGGAAACTTCATCGGTCATATAGTAATAGGTGATAGATGGATACGTGAGAAAATTGCTGAACTTAAAAAGAAAGGAAAAGAATTTGACCAGTTCCTTGAGGACAAGTTATGTCATATAATTCTTAGTCATCATGGTAAATATGAATATGGTTCACCTCGTATGCCAAAGACAATCGAGGCAGCTGTAATTCATGCTGCTGATCTGATGGATTCCCAGGTTAAGAATTTCATTCAAAATATTCAGGAAGGAAGAAAAATAAGTGATGATGATTGGGCTTTTTTATGGGATTCTGATCTTGGTATGAAAAGACCAATGTATCTGGGTAGTGAATAAGTCTTATGAAAAAAGATATAATTGATATATTATGCTGCCCAACATGCAAAGGAAAACTGGAATTAAAGGTTAAAAAAAAGGATAAAGAAGAAATCATTGAAGGAAGTTTCAACTGTAAAAAATGTAAAGCCACATATGTTATTGAAGAAGGAATTCCAAATCTTTTACCAAAATAAATATCCTATTTATCCATAAAAATCTTAATATCTTGCATCAAATTTTTTGACAAAGAAATATCATCTATATATTTTTTAAATCTTGATGCTCTTCGGTCAAGAATAACTGCTATACCTCTATCTTTTTCATCACGGATGAGACGGCCGATAGACTGCAGAAGTTTTCTTGCAGTTGGTGCTTCAACTGTGTATTCCCAACCTTTCCCAAACTTAAGGTCATAGTATCTTTGTAACCCGCGCTGTTTTGCTGTTGGTTTAGGATAAGGAATTCCTACAATTATTGCGATTTCCAGTTGTTCAGCTGGAAAGTCCATACCTTCACTGATACGACCGCCGATGACTGAGAAAAGTGCTGCGCCATCGCCATTTTGATTTCCATGATCCTTGAAGTCAGAGACCAACTCCATAAGTGCAGTCTGAGACATCTCTTGCTCTTCAAAATAAACACCACGGTTGATGTTTTTCAAACAATCTTGGTTTTTAAAAACTGACATTACACTAAAGCTTGGGAAAAAAACCATTGTGTTTTTTGGAAAAGTATTACAAATATTTGTAATATAATTCTGCATTTTTGTAATAATTCTTTCATCTTTATTTATCTCATCATATTTCGTTGTGACATCACTTACAAATAAAATCTTTCTGTTCTCCTTTGAAAATGCTGATGGATAACCAACGAGTTCAGTGCTTTCAGACAAGCCAATCGAATCCCTATATTCCTCAAGTGGTTCAAGAGTTCCAGACATATGAATCGATGAGTGAAAATCTTTAATAATGCCAGTTCCAAAAGATGGATCTAAACAATACGCTTCAATCCTTGGATTTTTACCATTTGATGCATCAACAACAAGCTTTGAGTATTGATCCATTTCAAGGGAGATCCAAAAATCCAGAAACAATCCAAGCTTGTGAAGATAAGAACGAGGCAGTTTTCCCTCTTTTTGACGATATTCCTGTATCTTTTCACCATATGCAACTAGATCACCGATTATGTCATGAAGGGTTTTACTAGTAATTTTAAGTCGTGATAAAATTTCTGTTTCAAACTCATGAGATGGAATAAAAGCATCATTTTTCTTGTAAGGCTCTCGTCTGATTCCCCCTTCTAATATTCCATAAACATAGGTATCTCTTATATCTCTTAATATTTCACTTAGGATTTTACAAAAATCAGAAACAGAAAAACGACCGTCAACCATTGAAGGATTACCATATTTTTCAGCTTCAAATGAACAGCTATTGAGCATATACATACTAAGCTCAATCGAATGCAGCTCTCTAAGATAATCTGGAAGGTTATGCGCCTCGTCAATAATTAGAATCATATCTTCTTCAGGTACAGCTAAACTGTCAAAAAGCATATTGCGAATCATTTGATCAAAAACATATATATATGGAACTACCACAAGTGATGATTCACGCATCAGAGCTCTATTAATTTCATAAGGACAAATCTGTCTTTTTTCACAAAACTCAATGAATTCTTCAGCGGTTGGAAGTTCTTTTTTAACCCAGTCTTTTACAAATTCTACTTTTTCCTTGTCAATAAAATTACGATAATATATACAGCCTTTTTCTTTATCTTTGTTTGATGATTTTGCTTTTTTCTTTTCATTTGAACAAAATTTTGAAAGCTCTTCTGATGTTCCCTTGCTAAGTTCCAAATCGTTTTTAGCAAGGATGCACATATTTGCTCTACCTTGAATACCAATACCAAAAATTTTTTCGTTATTATCTTTGTTTTTATTTCTAATTTGCCGAAGTTCAAGAATAACTTGTCTTTGCTGGGCATTTGTCCGGGTTGTATAGATAATTTTTTTATTGTTTTGTAGTGCAAACTCAAGAGTTGAAGCAAGTGCACATATTGTTTTGCCTGAACCTGTTCCTGATTCAAAAACAATATCTTTTTTTGACTCTAACGAGTTTTTTATAGTTTGGATTATTACTTTTTGATTTTTTCTAGGTTTATAAGGAAAAAGATTCATTTTGAATTGATGAATGCATAAATTAGTAAAAAAAGTTTTTAGACTATATTTAAAGTATTAATTTATATCATAGATATATCATTTGATTTGTATGGTTAAACCACCTTTTGATAAAATAAAAAAAAATCTTTCTAAAGAAATACCATCAAAATTAATTGATAAAATACCTGATAAATGGGAAAAGGTTGGAGAGATTGGTATAATCAAATTAAATCCTGATCTTAATAAATTTTCAAAAATTATTGGCAAATATTATGCTGAAATCCTTTCTTGTAAAACGATTTTAAATGATATTGGAGGAATTAAAGGAACATATAGAAAGCCTATTACAAAAGTAATTTTTGGGTCTAATAAAACAGAAACTATCCATAAAGAAAACCAGATACGTTTTAAACTGGATCCTAAAAAAATTATGTTTTCATCTGGAAACATGGATGAACGTTTACGTATGGCTACTATTTCTAATATAAAGGAAGTTGTTGTAGACATGTTCGCAGGTATAGGTTATTTTACACTACCAATGGCAGTCTATAGTAGACCAAAGAAAATTTTTGCTTGTGAAGTAAATCCAATTTCATATGATTATTTATGTGAAAATATCATTTTGAATAATGTTACAGATATCGTAGAGCCCTTAAAAGGAGATAATAGGTTAGTTGCTCCAAAAAATGTTGCAGATAGGGTAATACTTGGTTATTTTGAAAATACAAGCAAGTTTTTAAAAACTGCCCTTGATTGTTTAAAAGGTTACAAAGGAATTATTCATTATCATGTCAAAATTTCTGATAAAGATTTACAAAAAAAACAGTTAAAGATAGTAAAACAAATTAATGAAAAAGATAATGGAAGTGCTAATATAATTAATAAACAACATATAAAATCATATGCACCAGGTATCAGTCATTATGTTTTTGATATTGGAATAGATTAAAAATGAAATTAATTGTATATCATGCAAATGAGGATGACCCTAAGAAATGTAGTGCTAAAAAACTTCACAAGTTTGGTTATGTAAATCTTATTTTAGATATAAGAAAAACACCTCAAAATACAATTTTGTTAAATCCATTTGCTGAAAAAAGTTTTTCAAAAGAAGATATTGATATTGCAGAAAAAAATGGAATTTTAGCTGTTGATTGTTCATGGAAAAATGCAGAAGTAAGTTTTGATTATTTAAATAAAAGATGTATTGCTAGGGCACTACCTTATTTATTGGCTGCAAATCCAGTAAATTATGGTAAACCATTTAAATTGACCACTCTAGAAGCATTCGCTGCAGCATTATACATATTAAATGAAATAAAAGAGGCCGAAGAGATTTTAAAGTTGTACAAATGGGGCCCCAATTTTATAATTTTAAATAAAGCACCATTAGAAGATTACAGAAAAGCAGAGAATAGTTCTGAGATAATAAAGGCAATAAAAAACTATATTTAGATTACTTCTCAATTATAATTATTATAAATTTACTAAAATAGTAAAAAGTTTTATATACTTATCATAAGATGAAATAATATCCTATTTAAGAGGGAGGGCAATGCAAAATAAAAAGAGGCTAATAAAAAATATAATTGTAATGTTTGCTTTTTTTATTTCATTAGTTCTAATCTCTAGCAGTTCGATTTCTATAGTTCTTTATACAAGACCAGGTCAATTAAATAAATGTGATGAAAAAACTAGTCTATTCAAATTAATCGGAGATTTTCAAAAAAATACTCAAATAACTGAATCTATGTTTCAATATCCAAGGTTTATAGATCACGACGTTGGAATTATAAATATTATTAGTCCAAAGGCTGGTAATGCAGGTGTAGATATAAATGTAATTTTAAATGTGAAAAATTATGGTTCAAATACAGAGAATAATATCAAAGTCACCGTTGTAATTTTAAAAGATGGAGTTTTTGAAGAGTATAATGAGACAGATTATATTGATGTCTTAAATCCAGATGAGGAAAAAGATATAGAACTGCCATCTTGGACACCAGATGACTGGCAAAATATTAGTAATCAATACCTAGACTATAAGATAACAGCTCTTGTTAATTTATCAGGAGATCAAAATCTAGATAATAATTATAGAGAGAAATGGTTTAAGCTTTATTTTGGATATTACCATGATGTCGGATTTATTAATGTAAGCGGACCTGAAAGTGGACCTGCCCAAACATTTCCAATTTCAGGGATTATTAAAAACTTTGGTCAGTATGAAGAGTGCTGTTTTAAAAATCATGTTGAAATAGCTGAACTAGATATAGAAAACTCGGTAGAACTTTTAAGTCAAGATTTTTCAGATAGTACTTTTCCGCCTGGTGGATGGACGAAAACACACGCCAATTGGATGCATAGTGATTCAAATCATGCTGGTGGAGGAATTGGAGAAGCAAGATTTTACTATTTACCATCATCAAATGATATCTTCAGGTTATATTCTCCTGCAATTGATACTAGTATTTATGATGCAATTATTATAGATTTCAAACAAAACGTCGATCACTATACAATTCCTTATACATTACAAGTAGAAACTTCAGAAGATGGAATAAATTGGGATGTAGTATGGAATATCAATCCTCGAAGTGATATTGCTCAGCAAAATAAATCGATATTTACGGCTCAAAATGTTGGTTCTACAACGTATGTCTCTTGGACATTTGATGGATTTAGTTATAATATTGATAATTGGTATGTAGATGACATTGTTATTTTGGGATTAAATTCCTTTGGACCAGAATATTCAGAATATATCTATACAGATACAATTGATCCAGGTGAAGAACAAAACTTTGAATTTAATGACTGGACACCTGAATTTCTATCAGAAGAAACAACAGGTAATAAAAAATATATTTTAAAAGCATGGACTGATATGGAAGAACCAGTAGATGAAAATCCGGAAAATGATTTATTTTTTGAAATTATTGAATTAGAGTTTTTCCATGATATAGGTATTAAGGAGATAATAAGTTCTAATATGTATAATCCACCACCTCAGGATTGGTTACATTTTGATGATGGAACTAATGCTTTGTCAATTGGATTGGCATACGCAGGAACTTTTGAGTATGCAATACGTTTAACACCAGATGAGCTTGAAGATTGGGCAGGATATAAAATTACAACAGTAAAACGTCATCATGGACACAATACCTCGTTTGAAATGGACGGTATAATAAAGATATTTGAGCAAGGAACATCAACAAATCCAGGCGATTTAATTACTGAAGAGCCGTTTTCTTGTTACGAGGCTGACTGGCATGATATAGAACTTGAAAGTCCAGTATTAGTAAAGGGAGATGAAGATATTTGGATATCAGTTTTGGTAACTCATGAAGCTGGGGAATTCCCTGCTGGGTGTGATGGTAGTCTAGATTATCCTGGTAAAGGGGATTGGGTTTCTCTTGGTGATACTGGTGATTACTGGAATGAAATTAGCATATATGGTTACTACCTTGACTGGAATTTATGGGCTGGTATATCTTTAGGTGATAAGTTTCCAGAGGTTTATATTCAACCAGGCACCCAGGATATAGAAGGTCTTGCAACTAACTTTGGAACATTTCCGGAGCTTGATCTAACCTGTTATGCTGAGATTTATGAGTATATCACCGATCCTGAAAATGGAACGCTTGTCTATGAAGACAATATTGCAGATATAGATTTAGATACTCCCCTTGGCGGTACAGATATATTAGTATTTGACGACTTCAATTTTGCAATGGAAGGTGTTTATGGCTTCTACCTTGATTTACCATTAAGTATTGATGATTATCCTAAGAATAACCAGGAAAAACTAATGATAGCAATTGATGATACAGATCCAGTTTCATGGGTTGAAAAAATGGAACCACCTGAACCTGACGGTGATAACGGTTGGTATGTAAGCGATGTTGAAGTCACAGTATGTGCAGAAGATCCAGATATTGCTCCAGGTATTCCTGGTTCTGGAGTCGGACAGGAGTGGATTGATTGTATTACATATATATTAGATGAGAAACATAATTCCATTGAATTTTGGGTAATAGATAATGTTGGTAACGATGAGACACATCATATATTAACAATCGATATTGACCAAACAAATCCAAACATGGATGTGGAATGGGAGATATATAAACAAGGTGGTTCATGGTATGTTAGATTCACTTGTGTTGCAAGTGATGTAAAAAGTAAAATGGATCGCGTAGAGATGTATATCGATGATGAATTACATGAAACAATAACGGGACCAGTACCTTCCTATGAATTCGAAATTAAATGGTCAAAAGACTTGAAAACTTCAACTTTTAAGTTTGTGGCTTTTGACATAGCTGGTAACTCTGCATTTGAATTAATTAATGGTTCAGATATCAAGTCCTGTTCAAATATTTATATCAAGCAGTTAAGTAAAAATCTAGTAATTCAGTTTTTGGAAAGATTTTCAATATTTCAAAGGTTATTAGATATTCTAAGTAAAATGTAGTTCAATAAAAAGTTTTATATACTTATTATTTGATGAAATTATATCCTTTTTAAGAGGGAGGACTATGCATAAAAAAAATATTATTTTAAGAAGGAAGCTAATGAAAAATATCATTGTTTTTATCGCTTTTTTTGTTTCAGTAATTCTAATTTCAAGTAGTTCTTTGTCAGTAACACTTAAGACAATTTCAGAGGTTAAAAATATTGATTTCAATGAAAATAATGAAGAATTAACTAATTATAGATCTTTAACTGGTTTAGCTCCGAGAATTAATACAGAAAAATCAATTTTTAAAACAGCAGTTAGCGGAAAAAATGAAATGCAAACAAAAATTGGTAATAAAGCACCATTAACTTGTGTTATGTATGGAATTTCTCCATATTGTGGAATTTGTATTATCCCAATAGATGATCCAAGTAACATGACTTGTCAAGGGGGCGGAGGACCAGGTGATTTTATGGCTGGTGGAACATGGATGCCAGAAGAAAAATGGATATGCTGTGAATACGGAAGCGGAGTCTTATGGGAGATAGACCCAGAAACTGGTGATATGTATTCTATCGGTGGTGGAGGACAACCAATGAACGGTTTAAGCTGGGACCCACTCAACAACCAGATGTATGGAATCGGTAACACAGATGACCTATTCAAGGTAGACTGGGAAACCGGAGCAACAGAACTTATTGGTAGTGGTGGAACTGGACAGACAATGATAGCACTTGCATTTGATGCTGATGGCGAATGTTACACTTGGGATGTTAAATTCAGTGGAGATTCATATCTATATTCAGTCGATATTGAAACCGGTACATGTACAAAAATCGGTTCAATGGGTAAGACACTATGTTACGCACAAGACGGTGATGTATGTTTTGAGGAGGACAGACTTATTCTAACTGCCTATATACACAACCCAGAATACGGTGGTTACTTATGTGAAGTTGACAAAGATACTGGATCATTAGAAATTATTGGTCAATTCCAGTATAATTGTGAAATCGATGCTTCAATGTTCCAAAACACATATGCAACACCAGAACATGATATTAGTTTAAAAAGTATTATACATCCTGAAGATGGTTATGCATGTGAAGATATGGCTGTAACTGTAAAGGTGAAAAATTATGGTAATAATATAGAGGAGGACGTCCCAGTAAACATCGTAATTTTAAAAGATGGTTTTTATGAGGAATATAATGAAACAGAGTATATCGATGTTTTGGATCCTGGAGAGGAAAAGGAAATAGAATTATCAACTTGGACGCCAGATGACTGGCAAAGTGTAAGTAATGAAATTATTGATTATAAAATAACAGCTCATGTCAATTTATTAGGTGATCAATACCCAGATAATGATTACAAAGAGAAATTGTTTGAGCTTTACTTTGGATATTTGCATGATGTCGGATGTATAGATTTAAGTGGACCTAAAAGCGGTCCTGCACAAACATTTCCAGTCTCAGGTACAATTAAGAATTTTGGTCAATATGAGGAATGCTGTTTCAAAACATATGTAGAAATTGCTGAACTAGATGTTGAAAACCAAGTTGAATTATTAACTCAAGATTTTTCAGATACTACATTTCCACCAATTGGATGGACCAAAACACATAATAATTGGATGTATAATAATTCAAATCATGCTGGTGGGTCATATGGTGAAGCAAGATTTTACTGGTATCCACCATCAAATGACCTCTTCAGGTTATATAGCCCTGCGATTGATACTAGTGAGTATGGTGTCATAAAAATTGATTTTAAACATACCGTTGATCATCAAACAACACCTTATACTTTACAAGTAGAAACTTCAAATGATGGAATAAATTGGGATGTAGTTTGGTATGTTGATCCAATGTGTAGTATTTTTCAACAAGATGTATCAATAATCACGGCTCAAAATGTTGGTTCAAATACTTATGTTTCTTGGACATTTAACGGCGATAGTTCAAATATTAATAATTGGTATTTTGATGATATAATAATTAGTGGATATGAATCTAATGAACCTGAATATCAAGATTATAAATGTATAGATACTATTGATTCAGGTGAAGAACAAGTCCTTGAATTTGATGATTGGACGCCAGAATTTCTTTTAGAAGAAACAACAGGTGCTATAAAATATATATTAAAAGCATGGACTGATATGGAAGAACCAGTAGATGAAAATCCATATAATGATCTTTTTACAAAAATTATTGATTTAGAGTTCTTTCATGACGTAGGTATCAAAGAGATTATACATCCTAATATGAATAGTAGAGATATTGATGAATGGCTACATTTCGATAATGGGGAAAACGTTGGGGCTTTATCCATTTCAGGACAAGGTACATTTGAGTATGCAATAAGATTAACTCCAGATGAACTTGAACCATGGAAAGGTTATTCAATTACATCAGTTAAACGTCATCATGGTTGGAAAGATTCCCCTCCATTTTTGATGGAAGGAACAGTTAATATTTATGGAGAGGGAACTTCAAATTCACCTGGCGACCTAATAACAAAAGAACATTTCGAATGTTATGAAACCGATTGGCACAATATAGTATTATCAAAATCTGTACCTATTTTTGGAAACCAAGATATTTGGATATCTATTAAACCAAATCAGCAAAACGGAATATTTCCTGCAGGTTTTGATTCTGGACCATATATTGCAGGTAAAGGTGATTGGGTATATCTTTCTTCATGGATTGAAACATCTATCTATGGTTATTCTTACAACTGGAATCTCTGGGCGGGAATATCTGAAGGGGGAACCTTTCCAGAAGTTTATATACAACCTGGGACAGAAGATATTGAAGCTCTAGTAGAAAATATTGGAACATTTCCTGAATTTGATCTAACCTATTATTCTGAGATATATGAGTATATAACCGATCCAGAAAATGGAACTCTTATCTATGAAGACAATATCACAGATATAGATCTTGATATTCCTTTAGGAGGGACAGAACTACTCGCTTTTGATGATTACACTTTTACAATGGAAGGTGTCTATAGTCTTAATCTTGATATCCCGTTAGGTATTGATGATTATCCTGAAAACAACTTAGAGGAATTAATTATAGGAGTTGACGATACTCCTCCAATTTCATGGCATGAAATTGATCCACCTAATGGTGATAATGGTTGGTATAATAGCCCTGTTGAATTAACAGTATGTGCATATGATCCAGATATTGCACCAGGAATTCCAGGTTCAGGTTTATATAAAATATGTATTAGGGTGAATGGTGGTTCTTCACAATGCTATGAAGTTGATTGTATTACAATTTTAATAGATTCAGACCAAGACAACCTACCAATTGAATACTGGGCTATTGACAATGTTGGAAACGAGGAAACACATCATACATTCACAATCGATATGGATCAAAAAAACCCAATTATGGATGTAGAATGGGAGACATTTATACAAGATGGATCATGGTATGTGAAATTCACTTGCACTGCAACTGATACTATGAGCAGTATGGACCGCATAGAGATGTATATCGATGATGAATTACACGAAACAATCACAGGGCCAGGACCATCTTATGAATTTACAATTAAATGGTCAAAAGACTTGAAAACTTCAACTTTTAAGTTTGTAGCTTTTGACAGAGCTGGTAACTCTGCATCCGTTATAATTAATGGTTCAGATATCAAATCCTGTTCAAATATATATATCAAGCAGTTAAGAAAAAATCTGGTACTTCAGTTTTTTGAAAGATTTCCATTATTAGGACATCTTTTATATAATATAGAGGTGGTATAATTGAATAGAAAGTTGTTAGCAATTACATCTATTTTACTTTTTATTGGAGCCATTATTGGTCCATCCACTGCAAAAGATACAGAATTTCTTCCTAAAATTTATCCTCTTGAATCTGTAAATAGCCCTCAAGAATTATTTGCATGTAATCACGTGGTATATTTTGGCCACCCAACTTATTACCCTTGGGAATGTGGACTATATAAAGGTATATTAAATGACATTGGTAATTCAACATGTATCTGTGGAGGTGGCGGCCCCAGTGGAGATTTTATTAGTGATAGTACCTGGACAAACGACGGAAGGTTAATTGGATGTGAGTATAGTTCTGGTGTCTTATGGGAGATAGACATAGAGAATTGTGGAATGACTAGTATAGGAGGGGGAGGACAAGACCTTAACGGTTTATCATTCGATCCAGTTACCAACCAAATGTATGGAGTAGGAGGAACCGATGACCTATATAAGGTTGACTATGAAACAGGTGAAGTAGATTATGTTGGTAGTGGGGGAACCGGGCAGACAATGATTGATATTGCATTTGATGCAGATGGTGTACTTTATGGTTGGGATGTAAAATTCAGTGGAGAGTCATATCTTTATACAATTGATACTGAAACTGGAGAAGCAACAGTAGTTGGAGGAATGGGTATGACTCTATGTTATGCTCAGACTGGAGATTTTTGCAAGGAAGATGATATTCTTTACTTAGCAGCTTTTATATATTCTCCACAATATGGTACTTACTTTGTGGAGTGTGATGAGGACACTGGGGATTGTACTATACTTGGTCAATTTCCAGATAATGCTCAGCAAATAAATATATTTGTTATTCCATGGAATTTCCGTCCTTATACACCTAGTGATCCTTACCCATCTAGTGGTGCAACTGGTGTGCCAATTGATACAGATTTAAGCTGGACCGGAGGAGATCCAGATGATGATTACCTCCTATATGATATCTATTTTGGTAATACTTCACCTCCGCCAAAAGTTGCAAGTTTTCAATCAAATACTACTTATGATCCAGGGATACTGGGAAATTGTACAACCTATTATTGGCAGATTGTTGCATGGGATTGGTATAATGCATATAGAGAAGGACCAATTTGGAATTTTACCACTAATTGTAAACCTGATGCACCAATAATTACTGGACAGACAAATGGTAAAATATGGACAGAATATGAATATGAATTCCAAATATCTGATCCTGATGGAGATTCAATGCATATAAGAGTAGATTGGGAAGTTGGACCAGGTAAATGGGATGGAGATTATCCTTCAGGTTCAATAGTAAAATTAAATTACTCCTGGAGAAAGAAAGGAACATACACAATTAGAGCTCAAACAATGGATAGCAAGGGTCTTTTAAGTGACTGGGGCGAATTGACAGTTACTATGCCACGAGAAAAGACTATGCATAATTTTTTATTTTTAAGATTTTTAGATAGGTTCCCATTATTAAAATATTTATTAGGTTTTTTCTAAAAATTAATTAAATCTATAATAAAAACATATTATGAAATTTAAAATAGGTATTCTTATATCTCGTTTACATTTCATAAATAAAATAAGAAATGTGATAAAATGGTACACAGACTTGAGTCTTTTTTCAAACCTAAAACAATTGCAGTAGTAGGGGCATCTAAAAATACAACAAAAATCGGTCATGAGGCATTGAAAAATATTCTAATCTCTGATTATGAATGTGATGTTTTCCCGGTTAATCCAAAGGAAACAGAGATACTTGGAGTAAAATGCTATAAGAAAGTAACTAAGATCCCTGTTAATCTTGATTTGGTAATTATTTCAGTCCCTGCAAGAATCGTTCCGCAAATCATGCGCGACTGTGTAGAAAAAAAGGTGAAAAATGTAACAATTATTTCATCTGGTTTTAGTGAAATTGGTAACAATGCTTTGGAAGATGAACTAAGAAGTATCATAAAAGGCTCCAACATGAGAGTTTTAGGACCAAATGTTATGGGTTATAAAAACTCAGCAGATGGCCTTGATGCATCTTTTGTATATGGCAAAGCAAGGAAAGGAAATCTATCTTTAATCAGTCAGAGTGGCGCTCTGGGAATTGGCATGATATATCTTGCAAACAATGAATTTGTAGGAATATCAAAAATAATTGGTGTTGGAAACAAAATAGATATTGACGATGATGATTTAATAGATTATTTTGCACAAGACCCTGATACAAAGGTAATAGGACTTTATATCGAGGCAGTAAAAGATGGACGAAAGTTCATGAACAGTATAAAGAGGTGTAAAAAACCTGTACTTGTTGTTAAGGCTGGCATCAGCGAAGCAGGTGCTAGAGCAACAGCTTCTCATACTGGCTCTATGGCCGGAAGTGATAAAATTTATGAAGCTGCAATAAAACAGGCAGGTGGAATTCGTTGCAGGGACATTGTGGAACTATTTGATATGGCAAGGGCTTTAGCAGGTCAACCACCCGCACAGGGAAATCGGATAGGAATTGTTACAAATGGAGGGGGAATAGGTATATTGCTTACCGATGCATGCGTTGCAAATGGTCTAACTGTACCTAAACTTTCAAAAGATACCTTTAAAAAAATCGATAAGATTTTACCGGACATCGTAAAACCAAATAACCCGGTTGATATACTTGGCGATGCAGGTTTTCATAGATATGAAGTAGCAACTCGCACCTTACTTGAAGACCCAAATATCGATGGTATAATTGTTGCATCAGTTCATGGTGGATATGCAAGGCCACAGGAGTTTACTGGTGCAATTTTAAAGATGGTACGTGAAAGAAAGTTACATGAAGAATACAAAAAACCAATTCTAGCAACGTGGGTTGGAGGAAAAGAGTTTGAAGATTTGGTTTGGGATTTAAAATCAGCAGGTGTGCCAATCTATCCATCGTCATGGAGAATAGCAAGATCGATGATGGCATTATATTTAGAAGGTCAGAGATTAAAAAAAGAAAATGCAGATATCTAACGAATTATTTAGATAATTGACAAATATTTAACCTCATATTTTTTCTGTAGGTAAGCTTGTATAATATAGTTTATTGAGTTTCTAAGATAAATTCTATAAAAATTAAAGGATTTATTTATAAATATAAAAAGTTATATATCCTATTAACAATAATAATTAATAGAGTCTTATATTTCATATTTAATAATACTATAAACTTGGGGGAAAATTCAATGATAAAATTAATGACCAACTCTAAATCCCTATTCATTATATTTATTATAATTTTACTTCTTGCAGGTTCAATTATTCCAACAATTCAAGCAGAAGACCCAATATATATCACTGGTTTTGACAAAGGACCATCTTACATACCAGTTGTACCGATGAAAAAAGTAACTCTTGTCAATTTCGATGAAAATAGCTATCTTGATGATTATGCCTATCTATCCGCTGTTCCTGCATCTGTATTTAATGATGAAGGAAAATTGTATTCGCATCCATTATTATTTTATCAAGATCCTTTAAATATTAAAAATGAGAGAGAGCGTTCTCTTGATGCATACCAGGGAATAAAATATTTTATGGAAGATTTTATGAGTTACTCCAATGGTAATCTAGATCAAATGATTCTTGTAAATGTTCCAACAAACAAATTGGAATTGAATTGGAAAGCAAAGGATAAAGTTACAATTGAAGAAGATGATCCTTATAATATTGCAAGTGAAATAGCATTACAAGATTGGTCTTATTCAAATAATGCTGTTGTTGCGGTAATTGATGAAAATTTTAAAAGACTTGATGATAAAATAAAAGGGAAAGTTGATGGAAAAATATCAATTGATAAATCTATTAAAAAGGAGCATTTTGAGGTTGAGCAGACTAACAGTCTAAACCCTGTTTCTAATGATTTCACAGTTCCCCAAGGTTACATGTATGTTTATGCACGTTGCTGGTATCCATCTGTAACAATTAAGGTAAGCCTTCCAATACCTGGTTTTGAAATGGACCGGCAGCTGGTGATTCCATCAGGTGATAAGGACATGCAAATTTACTGCATGTACCATGGTGATTGGATGCAAACAACTGCATTTGATTCATGGAACTCAGGGGGCGGTATGGACAAGGAAAAAGGTGGAACGTATGCATATGCAAATGGTAAATGGAGAGCAGCAATTACTGATATTCCAACTAAAAAATTAATAGAGGTTATCGAAAGACATGGAACTTGGCTTCAGGTTCTTAAAAATTTAAAAAATGTCATCTATCAAGTCGATATCACAATGTATCCTGGGGAAAGGGTAACCTTATTTGAAGAACTACCTTTTGATTCTAGGAATGTAAGAATTGAGCTTAAAAGTTTATCAAATGCAGATCTTGATTTCTGTTTAATTGGACCTAGTGGAGAAGAAATTGCTACAGATGACGATGACGTCATTGAAGTTGACAGGTTAGGTGGACTATTACCCGGTGAAAGCTATGATCTTGCAATTTTTTCGATTGATGATAAAAAAGGAACCTTTGATTATGAGATATCATATAGTTATGAGGAGCATAAAACAAAGTATGAGTCAGACTGTTTGACTAACGCTGTGGAAGGATCCATTCTTGCTTCAACAATTAATGCTCCTTTATTATATACTTCAAAAAAGGATTTACCGAAAACAACAAGTGATGCTCTTTATCGTCTGGGTGTGAAAAATATATATCTTGTAAATCTAGGTAATTATTTATCAAATGATGCTAAAAACAATCTAAATGACATTGCAACCTTAAAAAAGGACTATAAAAAATATGAGGATATTTATGAAGCAATTTGTGATAAGACAGGTAGTAACGATATAATAATTTCAACCATTGAACCATGGAAACCATGGTATGTATACGAAAGAGCACCAACAGATGAAATAGAAATGCCATATGCATTACATATTGGACCTGCTGCATTCATTGCAGCCCACCATGGTTCACCTGTTCTAATTACTGATAATCATGAGGAACTTTCTTCTGCAATCATATGGCATAACGAATATTGGAACAAAGGTGCGTCATATGCACCAGGTGGTTCATCACCTACAACTGCTGAGATGTATCTAACAGGTAAACGTGTTTATGATTTTTTAGATAAATTAGGTCTTGATAAAGATGGAATGGAATCGATGATTACAGTTGCCGGACAGTTCAATATCGGCGCATCATGGGACCGAGTTTTCTTTGGTAAGGCAAACTATGGACGGTTCTTTGGAAGTCCTGTTGATACTGCGTACTGGATATCTCGGGATATTTTTTATCCTGCATTAATTTTTGAAAACCCTGCACTAAATCCCAATGGAATAAATATGATAAATGGAAGCGCGAGTCATAGAAGAAGTATTTTACCATGGGGCAAGGGAGGTTTGAAGATAGACAAGCCTTCAAAAGAGGAAAAAATGAAATATCCGGTTCTTAGCACTTTTATTCACTATGAACATCGCTTTAATGAAAGAGCGAGTAAATACTGGGGTTTTACCTATCAATGTGCAGATGGACTGATACCAGGTGTTACAAATACTATGAACCCGATAGATCAAGGAGTATCCGCATATATAGATTCAGAGGGAAGTATTTTTCCAGATATGAGCATGTCTGATGTTTTACCTGCATACCTTGCAAAAGGAGGCTTTGATAACGCATTTTCAACCAATTTTGATGCTGTTGCTGAAAATGTTAACAATGGAGTTATTCTTTGGAATCACTTCGCACATGGTTTTCATGACAATAGCGGTCTCACTCAATATTGGTATAACAAAAACGATCCAAACCCATGGAGAATGTATGAGTTTTACCTGGGATCTACTGAAGAGCCTGATACTCTTACAATTGAAATTCATGGGATACTACCTGCATTACTTGGTAATCCTAATATGAACGGAATCTTCAGATCAGCACTTGACTGGGCACCTGCAAAAGCAAACATAAGAGATAAAATAAGCAACTTATTATCAATAATTCCGATAGTTAGAAGAATAATACCACAGGGCATCACAGATACTCAGGATTACTATGATGGAATGATAAACACATTGTTACTTAGTAAAATCGGCTGTATTGCTGTAAATGGAACGCAGTTTGATGATAATATCAAGAACCTTCACTCTGCAGGTTATATTACTAATGCATGTCTCATGGCTACAAAATATATTCATCTTACACTTATAAGACATGGAACTTCATTTCAGATAATGGATCCCTGGCCTACCTCCTGGTATGGCTCTGTTTGGGCACAAAGTGTACCTCGAGATATAATTCTAGGCGATACAGTTGGTGAGGCTTTTAACAAAGGGATCAGTCATGTTGGAATATTATACCTTTCAGACCCGCCGCAGTGGTGGTGGGATAACAGTGAATGTGTTTGTTATTATGGTGATCCTGATCTGAGAATGTTTGTTCCCTCAACAGATTACAGTTATAATAACCACTGGACTGAAAAAGATACAGAGCCTCTTAAGTATAATGAGTATCTATCAATTAATGGACATACGCCATTTGGTGCATCTAAATATCCAAATGAACGAGAAGGAGGAATTATAATCCCACTTTGGGTAATTTTGATACTTATTATAGGATTGCTCCTAATAATTAGTTTTGTATTACTTAGAAAAAAATGATCTAATCAACCCATTCCACGCCAAGTTGTTTTTCCCAATCTGGTTTTGAGCCGTCCCATTTACCTGCAATCTCAGGAGGGACACATTTTTTACAGATACCAATCAACTTAAAATAACAGGACTTACAAACAGATTTATCACATTTTAAACATACTGCTTCTGCAGTCTTTTTACCGCATATCTGACATTTGCCTTTCGGGGTCTTTGATTTACCTTTTTTCTCATTTGATCTTCTTATCACTTCTTTTGACTCTTCCATCCATTTTCTCAATTCTTCGTTCATGGATATCTTACTATCATCAGTCATTAAATCTTTCCCCGTTTTGAAATAATAAGTAAGGTTTATATAACTATTTGGTAGCATTTTTTGAATTTACTTTCTTATGAACAAAATTTGCAAATAGGTGAAAAAACGGTGTGATAATTAATAAGATTAATATATGCCAGGGTGTAAAACTTGTGATAAACCAATTCTCAATTGTCGCACCTATTAGATTTAATAGTCCAGCCATTAAAAAACTGAAAAAAAGCACTCCCAAAATAAAGTCAATTTGATCAAAGGGAATCCAATCCTGACCTCGTTTTTTTCCAATTCTTCTTTTGAAAAAACTTTTGATTATATCACCAATTAATGCACCAAAACATATGGAACCTATGATTGGAATCATCATTGGAAAGCCTGTAAAATCATTAAGGACTAGTGGAAAATCAATTGATACACCAAATTTAGCAACAACAGATAGTCCAAAACCACATATCATACCGACAAATGCACCAGCTATAAGACCACGCCATGTTTTTCCATCACCTAGTATCCGTTTGCCGTCCTTCCAATTTTTACCAGAGTCGATTGTTTTTCCACCGCCTAGTAAAAGAGCGCTTGCATTGGCAATATAAGCCGGAATTACAAGCCATAAAGCTTGAATTATAATTTCATAAACCATGGACAAACTTATGAATAAAGGATATGTTTAAAACAATGTTTATTTAATTAATAAAATTAGTCCTTCCTACTGAGTTTCAAACCTTTGTAACAAAATTTATTTGATCTTTTGACAAGCCCTTTTAATGCAAGATTTGATACACCAAAGTATTCAGCTACCATACTTCCAAATTTTCCATCTTGTCCAATAAAATCATAAATCTGGTCTTCAAGTTTCCTAAATTCATTCCTATTTAAGGATGCCACAGTAAAAATCTCACTTATCTCATTTACAGGACATGAAATGTTTATATTAAATGCTGAATAATAAGATCGATATTTCTTTTGAGGTTTACCATTTATTCCCTCATCAGGAGTTGTCCATTTTGTTTCAACAAGTTTCATTTTATCAAAATATTCTAAAGCATCCTCACCATCATCACCATATTTCTCCTTTATGGTACTTAATGGTTTCCAATCAAGTAAGAGTTCATTAAAGACCTCTTTTTTAGTTTTATTATCAAAAGCCCTGAGAAGAGGCACCAAATCAGTAGAATCGTTAACAACTTTTGTTCTCATCATAGTATCTTCCTTTATATACTACAACTGGTTATCTTATATTTAATTTTTTTGTATGTAAATATTTTTATTAGATTTATAAATAAAAAAATTATCTTATTAAATTGTTTTAAAGTTCTTTATAAAGATGATTTAATATTTCTAAGTTAGTATAAAAGAATCTACCAACCTCCTATTAATATTGAATTTTATTTTTTAATATATTTTTTGACTCTAGATTAAATTGTAATTTAAAATAATTTTAGATAAAAAGATAATCAAAGTGATAAATAATCATTAACTTATAATTAATAACTCATTTATTATAATAATATAGTCAATTGTCGAAGTATTAGCCGAAAAATTTATATAAAGATAATACTTAACAATCGTTAACAATTTGGATTTTGATTGGACCAATACCTTCAACATAATTATAACCTAAATTAATACCTCCCCCCAATCAAATTCCTATTTTTCTCCATAAAAAACCAATTTATATTATTTTATTATAAAAGTTATATTGTTTGTAAGGGGATTTTATAAAACAAATTTAACAATCGTTAATTTTATATATAATTAATATTATTACTATATTATGTTAAAAACTCCATGCGAGTTCATGCAGTGGCAGGGATTGCCATTAATTAGGAAAGAAATAGTAAAAAGCATGATTAAGCATCATGGATTAAATCAAAAAGAGGCTGCAGCCATGATGGGAATTACTCCTGCAGCAGTATCTCAATATCTATCAAGGAAACGCGGAAGAATCAGCATAATAAATCAAGATATTATTAACGAAATCAACAATTCTGCTGAAAGAATAATAAAGTATGGACCAAAAACTGTTACAACAGAGATTTGTAAAATTTGTAATTTATTAAGAGATAACGGAATGCTTACATTTAGTGCAATAAAGTAAAGATATTTGTGGCACTTAGAGATATGTTTTTATAAAAATTTTAATTGAGTAAAATATATTAAGATAATTATAAGAGACAATATCAAGAATGGTAATATTTGATAAAGAAGCATAAATATTAAGTAACAACAAACATTTTCCTATAAAATTTGATGGGATGAAAATTGAACGAACCTGATATTGTCAAAATATTAAGAGAAGAAGAAAGATTAGGATTACTAAATAGTAAAGAAGATTATTCTACCAAAAATTCAAAAAATAAAGTTGATAGATTAAACGAAATTGAATTTATTTTAAATTTGCAAAATGGAATTATTGATAAATATTTAGTAAAAATAAAAGAGGGAAAAATTAAAACTAATCATAATGTGATATTTTCTTTATACGAATTAAAAAATTATTATAATTCATATTATTGGAAGCAACTTTCAAACAATATTTCAATTGATAAGCTTATTTTATCTTATATTCATCTTGTTAATTCCTATGTTGAGGATCTTGAAAGCTCCTTAAAAAACAATAATAATCAAAAAAATATTGAAATCAAAAAAGAAAATTATTTATAAAAAAGAAAATTTAATTAGAAAAAAAATTAGTTCAAATAAATATTATATATCATTAATTTTTATATACCAAATATTTATAGATAGGTTATTTGATTATTATATTGTAAAATGAGAACCTGTGGCATCTGTGGAATAAATAGATTACTTCAAGAAGATGAGCTAGAAACTGGTATGTGTAGAGAATGTATGGTTAATCTTTTTGGGGATAATGGTATAAATAATATTGCAGGGTAATATTTTTTTTATTATTAAAAATTTTTAATAGACTTGTATATAAGATTTATATAGTTCTAACCAGATGTGAATTAGTAGCAGAGGGAGGTCTATGAATTGGATTCTCAAAAATATTAAAAGATTTCTAATAGTTATGGTTGTAATAATGGTTATAATTTCTAGTAGTTCAATATCGGCAACACAAAATAAAATATTAGAATCTAAAAATCATAATTTAGGGTTAATTAAAGAAGAACAAAATATAAACAGAGCATTGACTGGGTTAGCACCAAATAGAGATACTGAAAAAACAGTTTTTAAGACAGCATTTGATAATAAAAATGAACTTGGGGAAAAGTTTGCAGTTAATACAAAACCACTTGGAGAAACAATGTGGGGGTATAACGTTTATGCATCAGGTATAGGTGAAGGACCATTATACTTTGATATCGACGATCCAGGTAATACAGTAACACTACTTGCACAAACAACCTCTCCTAACTTCCTATCAGGTGGAGCATGGACCGGCTACGAACAATGGATATGCTGTGAGTATGGAAGCGGAATTTTATGGGAAGTAGATCCAGAAGAAGGTTACATGACCCCTATAGGCGGGGGAGGAACACCACTAAATGGTTTATCATTAAATCCAGTTAACAACCAAATGTATGGAATCGGTAACACAGATGACCTATTCAAGGTAGACTGGGAAACCGGAGCAACAAAACTTATTGGTAGTGGTGGAACTGGACAGACAATGATAGCACTTGCATTTGATGCTGATGGCGAATGTTACACTTGGGATGTCAAATTCAGCGGAGATTCCTATCTATATTCAGTTGATATTGAAACTGGTGCATGTACAACAATCGGCTCAATGGGTAAAACACTATGTTTTGCACAAGATGGAGACTTCTTATTTTCAGAGAACAGACTTATCTTAACCGCCTATATATACAGCCCAGAATATGGTGGTTATGAGTGTGAAGTTGACCCAGAGACTGGAGAATTAACAATTATTGATCAATTCCAGTATGATTGTGAAATTGATGCCTCAATGTTCCAAAACATAATTTGGGTTCCTCATCATGATGTTGGTATCAAATGTATAAACTATCCAGAAGATTCTGGACATGCAATTCCAGAGATCCCAATGCAAGTAACAGTGAAAAACTATGGATGGTATAATGATATTACAGACGTAAATATGCAGGTAATCCAATATGAAGAAAACTCAATAATCCTTGAGGAAGATTTCTCAGGAACATTCCCACCAGAAGGATGGACCACAGATTGGTGGAATCAATCCTATACAAATGTTACTGGTGGTGAGCCACCAGAGGCACGCTGTTACTATTATGATCAGTATTATAGCGGTGGCGTATATCATTATGACTACTATGATAACTACATACAGAGCCCGCAGATAGACTGTACCGGTGTTGAGAAGATCAACCTGATTTTCAGATGGGCAGCTGATATATATTACGCCAATTATTGTTCAGTATATCTGAAGTATAGGAAGAACTCGACCAGTCCTTGGAAGGATGTCACACCATGGGATAACCCAATACCTAGCGATATGATTGCTGATGTCTATGAGATCGGTTGTTATGGTTTGGGTGAATCCTTGAGTGATGAGTTCCAGTTCAAGTTCGAGTATCTTGGTTATTATTCTTACTTTAGATACTGGTGGCTTGATGATGTTACAATAAAATCCTTTAATTATTCTGAGGATTATTATGAGATTATTAATGATGTAGAGGTACCTCTAGGAGCTGAAGTAATTGTTGATTTTCCAAATTGGACACCGACTCACTGGCAAAATCCAGACTATGAAAATACATGGGAAGATTATGGGGTCAAAGCATGTACTTTACTTGACGATATTAAACCAAAAAATAATTGTAAACAAAAAATAATAGAGTTGTACTTTCCATGGATGCATGACATTGAAATAACAAGTATTGACTGCCCATGTGAGGATGGACCAGGAAAAATCTATCCAGTAAAGGCTACAATTAAAAACATTGGGCAACATCCGGAATGCTGCATCCCAATTGATATAAGTATTGGAGAATCAGTGATTATAGATACTATATTATCGGAGGAATCCTGGGATACAGTTCCACCTGATGGATGGACAGACGAACATAAGAATTATGCATCTTATTATGGTTGGAATAAATCCTATTCTAACTATTCAGGGGGAAGTTCACCTGAAACAAGACTACCTTATAACTATGCACTGGCTGATTATCAGTTCTATACTTATGCATTAAATGCAACTGATTATCAAGGTTTAAAACTTAAGTTCAAATCATATATTGACCACTATTCTGGATCAGGACTGTACACCTTACATGCAGGTTATAGCTATGATTTAGTAAATTGGTATACAGTATGGAGCGTAGCACCTGATCAAAATGAACAATTTGATATCGAGGTTGATATCGCTGGTGGCGTAAGTAATGTATATGTTGGATTCTGGTGTATGGGTAACCCATACTACTTTGACTACTGGTATCTTGATGATGTACAGGTAGATGCTGTTGAACTGGTAGAGGAATATTCTGATTATATGTGTCAAGGACCAGATATTGAACCTGGTGAGACCAGAATATTTGAATTTGATGATTGGACGCCAGATTTTCTACAATATGAAACAACAGGTTCAAAGGAGTATATTATTCAAGCAAAAATAGACATGGAAGGAGACAAGAACCCGGGTAACGATGTTAAATCAGGTATATTCACACTTGACTTCTGGCATGATGCTGCTGTTGAGGTAGCAAGCCCCATCGGTGGCAGGCAACCGGAAGAATGGTTAGGCTTTGATGATGGAACAGCTGTAAATTCTCTGGGATTAACCAGTGGTGGAACATTCCAGTATGCTATTCGTTTAACACCAGATGAACTCGCAGAATACGATGATTATGAAATATCTTCGATCAAACGTCACCATGGCTATACAACAGATTTCACCATGAGTGGAAAGGTTAAGATATACGAGCACGGAACATCAACAAAACCTGGTGATCTGATAAGAGAACAAGCATTTGTTTGTTATGAGGCTGACTGGCATGAGATCCCACTTGATGAACCAGTGTACATTACTGGTGATGAAGATATTTGGGTATCTATTGAGGTAACTCATGCTGCTGGGCAGTATCCTGCTGCGATGGATGCTATGTGTAATTATCCTGGAAAGGGTGATTGGATATATCTA
>Ga0209427_10001748_pt1 | contig 25210 bp, 20 predicted proteins | sample DeeMarSWOR136_30_FD_187465 | JGI IMG/M metagenome (GOLD analysis project Ga0209427, IMG submission 187465) | Marine sediment microbial communities from White Oak River estuary, North Carolina - WOR-1-36_30 (SPAdes) (version 2) | ecosystem: Environmental > Aquatic > Marine > Intertidal zone >...
TAAATCTCCCTCCTCGAACGGCCCTGAGTCTCTATTAAGAATGTTATTGGGATCGAGCGCTTTCTTGATACTGGCGAGCACCTGCATGTAGGTCCCGACTCGTTCCGACCCGATCGGGCGTATGGGGACGGCGCGGTACTTTTTCAGCGCTATATCGTACATCTCCTCGAACTTACTGCTTATTTTTTTACGCAGCTCGATGTCCTTCGGGTCGGTAAAACCGGCGATTCGCAGAAGGATGGAACGGCCGAAGTCAAAGGGGTGGGAGTAGTAGTTGACCGGATTGATTTCCTTGCCGAATTTCGCGAACTCATTCACCGCGAATTTTTCTATCTCCTTCATGTCTTTCGGCTCGGCGAACACGTACCAGCCGGCAAATCTGCCGTGGCTCCAGTGAATGGATTCGCGGTAACTGTATTCGCCGTACTGCTGCCTGAAGCCGGCCAGGGTCGCCGGAAAGCGTTTCTCGACCTCTTCATCGGAGAGGACTCGGCCGTGGTATTTCCTGGCTACCTTATCGCATATTTTCTCATAGAGTTCGACCTGCTCCGGGTAGCCGGACAGCAGGGTAGAGACCAGGTTGTAGGGTGTACCTTCGGGCGGCTTCCTGAAATCGGACTCCAGTATCCGGGGCATTACGGTTTTCATGTCTTCAGGGGCAAGTGGCCAGGTCAGATACATGTGCCAGTTCCAGATGAAGGAGTGCTCGGGTATATTGTGGTTAACGAGGTCCTTGACATAATCGATAGCGTCCGCGTAGTTATCGAATCCGGCAAGATTGACCCGCGAAGCCTCATTCACGGGATGAATCCTGATGGCTGCCTTGGTGATGACGCCCATGGCGCCGTAGGCGCAGGTATACAGGCCGGCCAGGTCGGGGTAGGGGCCGTACCTCAGGTGGCTGCCGACGCCATCGAAGTGGGAAGAACCGGTGCTGAAAACAGTCCCGTCAGGGAGGACGACTTCAAGGTCAAGTATTAAATTAAGGTACCTGGTGGAAAAACTCTGCGAACCCCTCGATAAGGCCTGACCAAGGACGGTGCCGGGTCCCGGCATCGTGCCGACGGAACACTTGAACCCGGTGCCTCTCAGCGCCGATGTGAGCCTGTCGAAGCTGACGCCGGGCTCGATAACCGCATATCCGGAGTCGGTATTTATCTCGAGCACCCGGTTCCGGCGCCGCTGGTCCAGAATTATACCTCCCTCCGTCGTCCCGAGCATTATCGCGGCGGTACCCACGGAGGTAACGGGGAATTTATGCTTGTTGGCAATCTTCAGAGTCTCAACCACATCCTCTCTGGTCTCGGGGAAGATTACCAGGCCGGGCTTACGGAAAGGCCACATGGCATCGAAGCCGTGACGCACCCTGCTGTAAGTTACCAGCGTTATCTCATCGTCTCTTACTTTTCCGTCCCCGATTGCCTCCTTGAGCTCCCGGCAGACGGTCTCTCTTGCTGTACCAGCTATTTTGGTTGTCATCACATCTTTCCCTCCTTTGATAAATAGGTAACGGCATTTTCCCCGGCGATACGGCCCGAGTTGAGAGCCCAGCCGACCAGATGACCGGTGAGGTGATAGCAATAGGCTTCGGATTCCCAGCATCCAGCACTCGAACCGACGGCATAAAGTCCCGGAATAGGGTTGTCCCCGGTATCGAGGGCCTCCATATTTTCATTTATCTTGATACCGCCATAGGCATCGCAGATGGCCACGTGCCCTTTAATAACGTAGTAGGGGGGAGTACGCAACGGACGCAGATATTTCTGGTCTTTGGCAAAAATACCGTCACGACCCTGCGAACAGGCGGCGTTGTATTCGTCTATCGTGGCCTTCAGGACGGCGGGCTCGGCCCCCATCCATCTGGCAATCTCACCCCAGGAATCAGACATCATAAAATGATCACAATTTTTCTGTTTCCGGATTTCTCTCTCCAGACCGGGCAACGGAATACCCGGCAGCATGAACCCATGAAGCGTGTGAACACCGAAGATACCGGTCCTGAGCAATCCCTGTTCTTCTATCATTTTGATTGTCGCGTTGTCAAAAAGGGGATAAGCAATGCCGTCCGGCTGAAGAGCGACAGCGTTTCCGTAGGCGAAGAAACAGAGGTTGTAACCTTCATCTACAAAGCGCCGGCCATTTTTGTTCACCCAGATGTTATAAGGCTCCCAGCCGAGCTCAAACAGCCTCACTATCATTGGCGTTCCGTCAGGCCCTTTAGCGTCAAGGGTTATTGGTTTCGATTCCGTACGAGTTATAAAGGGCCCGTGCAGGTTGAGTGCACCCAGGCCGGCAGTAGCGGTCCCGGCTTCGATGCCCATTGTCACGCCGTCTCCCGTGTTGTTGGCCGGTCCGTCGTAGGTCATATTATCGTGGTAGTACGGGCAGTATTTTCTGAGCATTTCCTTGTTGTTGCCGTAGCCACCGGCGGCGACGATAACGCTTCTGGCCACGACCGTTATTTCACCTTCCTTCGTCTCGGCGACAACCCCGGTAACACTGCCATTCGTCCCGCGTAATATTTTCCTGGCGCGAGTACGCGTGAAAATTTTTACGCCCAGGTCTTCGCTGTTCTTGCGCAGGACTTTCATCAACTGGGCTCCCTGCCCGTTGACGATGTAGTGCCTGACCCAGGGTACCTGCCCGGGGAAAAATTGAGCAATGGCAAACTCCATGCCTTTTTCTTCCAGCCAGCGGATGGTGTCCCCTGATTTGTCGATAAAAGCGCGTACGAGCCTCGGATTTACTTTTGTCCAGTGAGCCCATTCCATCGCAATCTTGAAGAGGTTATCACATCGAGCATCAACTCCCGACCGTTTCTGGACGGGGCTTTCGGCTCCAAAGATATCATGTGCCATAGCGGTACTGCCGGCTGGAGAGCCGGCCTTCTCCAGCACGATGATGCTTTTACACCCCCGTTCGGCAGCTTCCAGGGCCGCCGCCATCCCGGCGCCGCCCCCACCGATAACCACCAGGTCAGCTTTTAGATTTTCAGTTTTTGTTGTCATCACAATCACCTTCTTTTATAAAAAATAACCATAATCTTTATTACGGCAGCAGTATTACCCTAAATTATGTCATGAAAGGCAGCATTAAATAGCATGTTTTCCATTAGCGGTACAAAAATCTTATATTGCTAAATCCCCCTTGTCAAGTAGTGAGTGACCTGGGAGTACTCAGGGGCTATCGAATCGGTCCCAGGTGCGGCCGTCGATTCAGCCTTAGTGATATCCTCACTTTTCTTCCAAAGGAAGACAGGGAAAATTCGGAACAAGAAACTGACCCGACAGACTTGGGCTGTTAACTAACCCGCTATTCTTTGCACGTTTCTTCTATCTATTATCTATAACTATCTATAACAGTGATACAATAGCTGTAAGTTGGCCTAATTATACAGGTGACAGGATACTGAATGACCATCACCAAGCTGTTGCAGTTCTGGTTCTTCTTGGCGACAGATATTCATTACCCTGGGACATCTGGTATGGAAACGACATCCCAGAGGTGGCTCAACTAGTGATGGGACTTCGCCCTGTAGCAAGATTCTTTTTCGTTTCTGGTGCGGATCTGGAATGTGGACGGCTGATAACAGTGCCTCGGTATATGGGTGGAGGGGGTGAGTAAATAAATCTGTCCTATTGGCCAACTCGACAATCTGTCCCAGATACATCACAGCAATTCTGTCCGAGACCTGCCCTATGACCGATAGGTCATGTGCTATGAATAAATAAGCCAGGCTGAGCTCCTGCTGTAAATCCATTATCAGGTTAAGGATCTGGGCCTGCACCGATACATCCAGGGCACTAACTGGCTCATCAGCCACAATAAGCTTTGGATTAACCGCCAAGGCTCGCGCAATCCCGATGCGCTGCTTCTGACCGCCACTCAGTTCGTGGGGATACCGCATGGTATGCTCAGGTTCCAGGCCCACCCGTATTAGTAACTCTTCGACCTTTTCCAGCCTTTCTTTTTCATTGTCAATACCGTGGATAAGCAACGCTTCCCCTATTGAATCCTCGATGGTCATTCTGGGGTCCAGGGAGGATTGTGGGTCTTGGAATATCATTTGAGCCTCCCTTCTCAACTCCTTTAGTTGCCTCCTGTTCCACATCATGATATTGCTTCCTCTGTAGAGAACTCTACCCGCGGTCGGCTCTTCCAGTCTCAGTAAAGCTCTGCCCAGACTTGACTTGCCGCAACCCGATTCGCCAACTAAACCCAGGGTCTCCCCCTCGGTTATATAGAAGGAAACCCCATCCACCGCCCTTATGTCAGCAACACGCTTTGAAAATAGACCTGCGGTAACCGGGTAATACTTCCTCAGATTGTCGACTTCTAACAGTATTTTACTCATTTCAGTGCTATATCCTCTTCAGACGTATCCCGCTATGAGTACAGGTGGCACGCTATTATATGTTCACCAGAGGCCATAATCTCCTTGGGTCTCTCCCGGCTGCAGATTGACATCCGGCGTTCGCAGCGAGGACTAAAGATGCAGCCTTCGGGAGGATTTATCAGGCTGGGTATCAGCCCTGCGATGGGTGTTAACCTATCCTTTCGTGCCGAGATATCGGGCAGGCAATTAAGTAATCCGACAGTGTAGGGGTGCATGGGCCGGTCGAATATATCCAGAGTGGTGCCAGCCTCTGCCAGTCTCCCGCCGTACATAACAACAATCCTGTCAGCAATCTCGGCTACCGTGCCCATATCATGTGTTATGAACAGGATGGACATGTTTCTATTCTTTTTCAGGTCCTGGAAGATATCCAGAATCTGAGCCTTAATAGTTGTGTCGAGGGCCGTAGTGGGCTCATCGGCAATAAGAACATCGGGGTCGCAGGATAAGGCGACTGCTATCATCACTCTTTGTCTCATGCCACCAGAAAATTGATGTGGATAATCCTTTATCCTTTCTCCCGCTCGCGGGATGCCTGCCTGTTCCATGAGGTGCCGGGCTCTCTCCATAGCTGGCCCGTGCTTTAATCCGAGGTGTAGTTTTATCTGCTCGGCTACCTGGTTACCAACAGTAAACACGGGATTCAGCGAAGACTGGGGGTCCTGGAATATCATGGCTATCCTGTTACCGCGAATTTGCCTCAGCCTCTTAGTGGAACAACGCAACAGATCCTCGCCGTAATACAGTATCTCCCCACCTATGATTCTGCCCGGGGGACTATCAACCAGGCGTAAGACTGAAAGTGCACTGGCTGTCTTACCACATCCCGACTCCCCTACCAGGCACAGGCACTCCCCTTTCCTGAGAGTAAAACTGATGTCGTCAACTGCTTTTACCACGCCATTGCGTGTAAAGAAGTATGTTTTTAATTGTCTGATATCCAGCACGATATCGCTCAAAGCATCTCCTAAAGCTGGCTTCTGGGGTCAAAGGCATCTCTGATGCCGTCCCCCAGGAAATTAAAAGCTAGAACCGTCAGAAAAAGCATAATCCCCGGCTCTACCGCTACCCACCAGGCGGTATCCAGACTGCGCTGACCGGAATGTAACACCATTCCCCAGCTGGTAACCGTGGGGTCCCCCAGTCCAATGAAACTCAGTGCTGCCTCCGCCAGAATGACGCTCGGTATAGAAAGGGTGGCTATGACAATAACGGAGCTTATAACGTTGGGTATAAGGTGACGTGATATGATTCGTATGTCACTTACCCCGAGGCATTTTGATGCCATGACGAATTCTCTGGTTCTCAGCGACAATGCCTCACTTCTAACCAGCCGGGCGGTCCCGGTCCAGCCGGTGAGGCCTATTGCCAGAATGATAAAAGCTAAAGACGGACCGAAGATAAAGATAATGAATACCAGTAGCAGGAAGAAGGGAAAGGTCATCATAATATCAGTGAATCTCATTAAGGCATTGTCAGCCCAGCCCCCCAGGTAGGCAGAAACCACGCCCATAAACGTACCTATGATTATCGCTATGACGGTAGCCAGCAGACCCACCTGTAGAGATATTCTGGCACCGGAAACCAGCATAGCCAGCATGTCTCTACCTTTGTCATCGGTTCCCAGCGGATGCCGCGAGGTGCCCTGAATCTCCCGCGTAACAAATTGCTCCGTTTCCAGGTTATATACCGATTGCTGAATGGTAAATCCAACAGGGGGCATATTTTTCTCCTGGAAGTTAACCTTGGTCGGGTCCTGTGTGAAAAAAGGACCAAAAATAGCGGTGGCAATCAAGAATATTATGAATGCCAGCCCTAATACCGAGAGCCGGTGCCTTTTCGTTCTCTCCCAGTAATACCTGGTCAGACGTCTGTTGGCATATAGTGGGTATAGCCCATAGCGGATAATCAGGATGGCAAACAATATGTAGAAGTACTCCAGAGGCTCAAGAATACTATCGACGGTATAAATGTCCATAATTAGGACTATTACCAGGGCCGCAAGGGCACTGATAAATACCAGATTTCTCAGTCCGCCGACCTTTTTACTGATTTCCTTTATCATCCTGCATCTTAGTCATAACGTATTCTGGGGTCCAGCCAGGTATATACAATGTCAGTAGCCAGGTTGGTGAGGAGTACTACTATAGCTCCAATGAGAGTTATTGTTACGACCAGTGGATAGTCATTGGCAAAGATGGCATTAAAGGATATCCTTCCCAGTCCGGGTATGCCGAAAATAATCTCGGTCAGGTAGGCTCCACCAAAGACAACGCCGCTGAGGTCGAACATTATTATCGTAATAATAGGCAGAATGGCGTTTCGAAAGACGTGTTTGCCGATGACTGTCCACTCGGGCAAGCCCTTAGCCCTTGCCGTCTTAACAAAGTCCTTCCTTAAATTTTCCAAGGTGGCTGACCTGGCATATCTGGTGTAGCCGGCCATCATCCCGGTGCCCAGGGTAATCACCGGCAGGACCAGGGCCTTTAAATTGGCAAGTGAAAACATAGGCAGACCCGTATCATAATATGTCTTGAACCAGCCGAGCTGCACCGAGAATATCAGGATTAACATAATACCCAGCCAGAAATTGGGAATGGATATGCCAATAAAGGAGAAGAAGGTGGCTAGATAATCGGTCTTGGTATACTGCTTTATCGCTGAGTATACCCCGATTAAAATACCCAGGACGGCCGAGAACACCATACTGAGGAAGATAAGCTGAAAGGAGTAGACCCAGTGTTTTTTAATCAACTCCATTACGGGCATTGAGGTACTGAATGACCATCCCCAGTCGCCGCGAGCCAGATTGATCAGATAATCAGCATACTGCTGATATATGGGTTTATCAAGACCATATCTGGCTTCAATAGCGGTTATAACCTGCGCAGGGTCCTGCGTCCGGGCGGACATGTTGGCAAGGTACTTATCGGCTGGCGAGCTGGGGCCTAATCTCAGCAGGATGAAGGTAATCGTGACCACACCAAAGGCGATGATTACGGCATAGATGAGCCTTCTCACTATATACCATTGTAATCCGCCCTGTCGCAAAGGCTTGCTCCATCAGGAATGAACTATGGTGCTGCAAAATGCCACTTATGATAATTCCAGCCCAGCCTCATCCCAACGTCAATCCCTTCCACATTAGCCTGGAAGCCGTGGTTACTCCTGGGGAAAGTAAGGAAATCAACAGGCTGGTCATCAGCGATTATCCGGCTGATTTCCCCGTATATTTCTTTGCGTACCTCTTCACTCAGCGCCTCTTTGGATCTGGACTTCTTGAAGAGTTCATCTACCTTGGGGTTGGAGTAGCCCCAGTAATTCAGCCCGCCATCGGTGCCGAAGAATACACTGGAACCTGATGGAGCGATGGGATGGGTGTTGAATACCATTATTATCATGTCCCATGGCTCCTCACTTACCGCTTCAGGACCGTTATTATACCGTGGCTCCTGGTCCGTGCCGGAAACCTTGTTCATCACGTATTGCCTGAGGAGAGTAGGCCAGGGGATCAGCTTGATGTCCACTTCTATACCGATATCCGCCAGTTCCTGCTTCACCAGAAAGGCAAGGTCTTCGGCAATGCCACCGCCCGGAGTTGTAGCCAGGGTAAGGATGACGGGTTGGCCGTCCTTGTTCTGGACCTCTACCGTTCCATCCTGTTTCTTGACGCCATAGCCAGCTTCGTAAATCATCTGCTTGGCTGCCTCTTTATCATAGAGGGAACCATAACCGAACTTCGGTACCCCCTCCTCGGTAAACCAGGGAGAGGGTTTGGGAATAAAGCTGAAAGCCGGGTCGCCAAAGCCAAGGCGTATGGAGTCAATCACTTCCTTTTTGCTTATGGACATGGACAGTGCCTGTCTCACTTCTTTATTCCTAAGTCCTTCCCAGCCATTGTTTCGCAGGTTATAGACAATCAAATCGTAGCTTCTGGTGGGTACGGTATATACGTTTATTTCCTCCATCTCTTTAAACTTGGCGACCTGCTCCGGTTCTATTCCGGTATATGTAATATCTCCCGCCTCCAGTGCGGCAAGGGCCGCAGCCGATGTCCCAAAGAGCTTGGTTACAAACTCCTCAAAGTAGGGAGAGCCGTCTTCCTGACCCAGATAGAAGTCTGGATTACGCTCCACCACGTATTTATCATTTCTAATCCACTCCTTAAACCTGTAGGGACCCAGATTACCGGTATAGGTCAGGTTGTTAAACTCCTCCGCCTGAGTGAAGGCTTCAACGTCGCCCTCGTATTTAACGGCAATATGCTTGGGGTAAGGGGTGAGAGAATAGATGGGGTCATCCATGAACTCCGGGTGAACAGTCTGCCTCTTTATAACAAAGGTAGTCTCATTTAGTACCTCAGGTTCAACGAATACTGTCTCGCCATTAACCTCTTCCTGCCAGTCACCTTTATAGGGGTAGTTGAGCCAATCTGAGAACATTAAATTTTTCAACGTATATACATAGTCTTCAGCCGTTACCTTTGTGCCATCGCTCCACCTCAGGTCGTCTCTGATGGTGATGGTATAGATAAGGCCGTCTTCGGAGACTTCCACCGGCTTAGCCAGATGGCGCAGCACTACCTGCCACTGGTTATCATAGGTGGCAAGGCTATCAAAAGCCTGCCCCGCATAGGAATGCGACGAGGCGTCAGCGGCTAAAATCCAGTTCAGGGTTTCAGCATCTCCTCCCGCTGTTCCTTCCAGGAATATGCCTCTTACCTGGGGTTGTGGTTCTTGTGTGGGTATTTCTGCTGGCGGTGTTGGTTCTTCGGTGGCTTGGTCAGATGCACATCCGACCGTGAACGCGAGTATTAGAATGAAAAAACCAACATATATTTTCATGTCGCATCACCCCTCAACAACAGGCTCCCTTAGCTATTTGACTACCTGCTTAACTGAATTAGTTTTTCCTGCTTAAAAATATTATGATTTATATATAACGATAATGCAAATTGGAGATAAGGCGGCTAATGCCTGTATCTGTGTTCTCATAACGACTAAGGTGATATTTATTGACTGGATAGCGTCGCCACTATTTGTCCTGTTATGAACACCTTGACTTAGCTCCAATGGTGGACAATACTGTACGATAAGTAGAAAGTGCTATAATATAAAATGGCTTTTTGATAAACTTATTCTTTACACCCATGTCTTCATCCCTAAGATTGTTAATTCATAGGATAACCCATTGCAGAACTCCGCTCTCATACATAAAATATGCTAGGCTAATCCGACAATGTGGTTTTCGTGATATAATCGCTGGTGGAAACTATAATCTGAAGGTAGGATTCATATGTTCAGGTCGAAATTATATATAATAATCGTAATTTTGGGCATACTGTCTCTGATATCTGGAGCTTGTACACAGTCTCCAAAACAGGCAATAACAGCAACTCCCCTGGAGGTTCCGAAAGAAGGGAGCCCTGGAGAATATATTAATGTTATTATCCAAGTGTCCAGCCTCCAACCTTGTAAGCTAGTACTTTCAACGCCTCATAAAACTGAAGTTGATAACTATTTAGCTCCCTATACAAGCGACACACTCACTTATCCTAACAGCGATGGAACTGTTGTCTTTCATGAGCGGATACCTTGGGAAACAGCACCGGGAAGTTACGTCTTGAGAGTAATACAAGTGAGACACGATGGTGATACGGAGGGCACCGAAATATTCAGCCAGACCTTTATTGTTCATTAATGGGTTGGTGGGCTGTCAAGCTTTCTACTATTGACATGACCCGATAATATGTCTGGTCTGATTTGATGATACTGCGATGTACTCGTGAAAGGACCAATATCCCGATGTTCGTGCAATGGTGATATATTTACATAGATACAATCAGTTTAATATCAGTTAGGTGGCTTGTAAGCTTCCCTTCCTAATACAACAATCTGACGAAGTGGTCAAATAGATATTGACAATCACGTAGTTAGGAGTATAATTTAATCTACATGATATAAATAACATTGTAAACTGAATCTTGGGTCAGGATTGTGGTGATGAAAAGGGTGCCGGATTCACAGAACAAAATGTGGCTACTGGCGCCCTTTTTCGTTTATTAAACTTGAATAAAACAAAGTCTCAGTAGATAGCAGTTGAGATAGTTATAAATGGGAAGAACCGCCTCTGGTGATGCGGAGATAATATGTCATACTGACATCAACTGAGGGAATGCCCGACTCACATTTATGCTACGATTTGACTCATCCGAATTAGGAGGGAGATGAACCATGAGGAAATTTATCTTTTGCGATTTGCACATCGGGCACAAAGATGCAAAATGTGATGTTATAGCTGAGGCGATAAAGTATGTTCGTAGCCAGGCTGAAGAGGGTGATGAAGTTCTGGGCCTGGGCGACTGGTTTCATATCACGGAAGAAGGGGTTGAGAAATGCAGAGGTCATGATGTAACTGAGGAATTAATCCGGCTTGCTGGCGATATTCCAACCAGGTTGATACCAGGCAACCACGATTACGAACTGGAGAGTAAGTACTCAGAACTCTTTAAACCTATAGAAATCGTTAAACCGTTTGAGGAAAATGGAATTAGTTATCACCATGGACATGACTTCGATCCTGCCTGGAAACTATTTCCTACGTGGTTTCATAGGCTATGGGGATGGCTTACTCGAAAAAGAACGCCCGGAGTACTCAAGGGTGAGGCACCTACAGATACTTATCTGATGGCTTGTCATCTGGTTCACTCAAAAGCCGTTCTCAGCCTTCTGGACGCAACAGGAAATAGTAAGGACCATAGAGGAATTGTTCTCGGTCACACTCACCTTCCCCTTCAGCAAGAGTGCCCCGAGATGCCGTTTTTACTTAATGGTGGGGACATGAGAGATAGCTTAACTTTTATTGTACAAGACAATTACGGATTCCATTTAATGCATTGGAATGAGGGACAGTGGCAAGAAATGTCAAGCTTAAAGCTATGACTAATATAGGGAGCTTAGTATTGGCGAGAAGGGTTGTGTAGACGATTCCAAAGTATACCTCATCACTGCTTTATATCCGTTGTGCCGTATACAGGGCAGTTAAACAATAGCCTATTCTAAGGAGGTGGACATAATGGTAACAAGCACTCGATTCGCGGGCTATCCTTCTGCAGTTGTTTACCAGAACCCTAATGGTACTAAACCAATCCAGCATCTGATATGGGGTGACTGGCTGCGACTGAAGGAAGGGCGTAATGGGGATTACTGTGAGGTCCATGCCAGGGGCATGGATGGCTGGATGCACAAGGACAACATACAGACAGAACGCTTGCTTGAAATCGTGTTTGTCGACATCGGGCAGGGGGATGGATGCCTGTTAGTCACGCCTGATGATAGGCATATAGTTATCGACGCTGGCGTTGGTGACAATATGGCGCGCTTTCTCAACTGGCGTTACGGCGGATTCGATAATCCGTGGGAGTTTGAAATCGGTATTATCTCACATCCGGATGCTGACCATTATGGGGGCTTCGATTTAATTTTTGATGAGCCGAATGTCAAATTCAAAACGTTTTTTCATAACGGCATCGTCGAGCGTACAGGGAAGAACCCTCTTGGTCCCAAGACTACTTCCGGCCGGCCTCCCTATCTGACCGACATTATCCACACCACAGACGATATCAGACAGTTTCTTTCAGTGCCGGAACGCTGGCAGCGCAGAGAATACCCGACCATGCTCCACAAGGGACTGACAAACGGCAAGTTCTCGGAATTCAAAATGCTCAGTAATGACGATAAATATGTACCCGGTTATGGCCCCAATAATGACTTGACTATGGAAGTACTCGGTCCCATCGTGGAATTCGATAATAATAAGCCCCGGCTTCGCTGGTTCGGTAACGTTGGTAAGACAAAGAACGGTCACTCAATTGTGCTGAGGGTAAAGTATCACAATACCAGCCTGCTGCTCGGGGGTGATTTAAATATACCGGCCGAAAATTTCCTGCTCAGCTATCATACTGGTCTGGACGCAAACCCCAGGTCTGTTGAAGAATATAAGACATTGGTTGAAGCTGCTCGTAATATCTTTCAGGTCGATATTGCCAAGTCCTGCCACCACGGCAGCAGCGATTTCTCAGATATATATCTTGATGTAACCAATCCTATCGCCACTGTCATTTCGAGCGGTGATAATGAGCCTTATAGCCACCCGCGGGCTGATGCTTTAGGTACAATCGGATTACATTCGCGTGGAACGCGTCCACTTATCTTCAGCACCGAACTCGCCCGGTCGACTAAGGAGTATATCAAGCATCCTCATGTCTTTAGAAAGTCCCTGGACGAATTGCATAAACAGATTGATAATGCCCCAGAAAACACGGCGAAAGACCGCCGCAAGAAGGCAAGCCTTGAAAAACAACGTAGTAAATTACTGAAAAAAATAGAACGTAGTGTCGCCGTATATGGTGCCATTCATGTCCGTACCGACGGATATAAAGCAATCGTAGCTCAGAAGTACGAACAGCCCCGCAGCAAGAGTAAAAAATGGGATATTTACTGCCTGGAGCCACTCGGCAACGGATCACTATACTACAAGTCTAAACATTGAGATCGTTTACCTTACGTCACTACGAAAATAATCTTCGTCTTCTTCCTGACCTGCCCCCAGTAGTGATATCACGTCTTGCATCGTTGCCTCTGTCAAAATAGCTTCAGGTACCGCAGGTCAGTAACTAAGAGAACTGTGTGGTTGCACCTGATGCAAAATAGTAAAAGCACGACAATCAGGTGGTGACGAATTTAATCATAATCAGCGTCAATCACCTCATCTGGAATCCCGCACGTTCTGTCGGCGTATTCATCCGTATTAGGCGCGCCACTTATCAATGGATACGCTGATTCCATGGCGATAGTCCGTTGCTTTCCACAAGGGGCTCGTCTCTCCACCCACGACAATGATATTGATATTTTCCGGGGTATGAAAGGGAGCTATCAGCTCATCATCAGGCAGCTTCTTCCAGGAAGCATAAGGCTCTACTCCCTTATACGCTTCGGATGCGACCAGCATGTCGATATAATCGGTTTTCCAGTATTGTCCCGCGGGAATCTTGATATTCTGTGATAAATATTTGCAATAATCCAGCTTGGTAGCAAAGCCCTGGTCCTCTTTTAAGTTCCTCGCTACCTCCGGGTCTATTACTATAGTAGCCGAGGAATTAAGTGGCGGGATTACCCCAAACTCTATAGTCAATTCCTCAGCCAGTGACCGGTGGGAAGCTGCTCCGGGGCTGTTTATCATGCCCCATCCCCTGAAAATACTCACCACACTCTCGTTGGCCTTAAAACCTTTGTCAACGTGGAAAGGCGTCCAGACGCTCCTCTCCTCGTTCTCGGCAACGCACATATTGTTATAAGTAAGATTACTCCCCTGAGAACTCCATAGAGTCTTTTTAGGCTTGGCATATCCCCAGCAGATACTCATTAATGTCCAGGCTCTGCCGATTACCGAATTTGCCTGGTTCACCGCGCTGAACGCGCCGATACCGGAGTTCATGCCTATCTCATTGCGGATAGGCCCGTTCACCAGAAGCATAGCTCCAAAAGCTGTTGTCGAGGGCATAAGGGCTGGTTGTCTGGTGGAGGCAATAGCCAGTATCACCGGGAAATATTCAGGCCTTGCGCCAGCCATGACTGCAATAACAGCAATATTGGAAACCGTGTACTTAACCAGTTCTCTGGTATCCATCTGGAATGTTTCACCAACCACTTCGTTCGGAGAAACGCTGGTGCCGGCAAGCATTTTCTTCACCCGCTCCTCGGTAGGGAGAATAATGGGCAATCCGTCTGTCCAGCCTTTTTCATAAAAGAGACGCTGTAAATTATCTTCGGTATCCGGTCCCAGGAGTACCTGGGGAAGGCCAGCTTCCGCAGTTACAGGAGACTCAGGCTGCGACTTCTTTTCACTTACCGGCTTTGTCAATACGTCAATAATTTCATCGATGACAGGTTTACCGGTCTCAGGGTCATTACCTACAATGAATTTATCGAGGGCTTCAGGAGACAAACTTATCACCGGATGCGGCGTATAGATAAAAGGTAGAGAAGCAGCTCTCGGGTTATCCTTGGCAACGCTTTCCATCGTGTAACTTGAGATAGGAGCCACCGGGATACCATAGTTCTGTTCAAGATTTGTGCTACCTGCAGCGACCGCTGCAATACAACCCGGTCAGCCGGCTACCCCGAGGATAACTGCCTGGCCTTTTCCCTTGACTTCCTCCCAGAGGTCATTGTTATCGTCCGCGAACACAAAGCCCGGTTTCCGCTTTACTATCGTGGTGACGGATGGCATGTTTTCGGTAAACCACTTCTGCAATTGCGTCATGAATTTATAGCCGCCGCCGAAACCGATATCCACCAGGTACACAGTTTTATTCTCTAGTGTGTCCAGCCGCTTGGTAAAAGAAAATGAAGTCGGTGTAGCCCCGCCCATACCCGGCGGAGGTCCACCCATACCCGGCGGAGGTCCGCCTGTACTCCTCTGGACTCCAGCTTCAGGACTCATTACCGAATATCGTACTTCATTTGTCATTACATTCCTCCTGATTTGTCAGGTTTTTATTATCATGGTTCTCTAACAGTTAATAATTCGATAATATCTGAGCAGCCTCCATCGCGCAAATAACCGGCATGGTCGACGATACTCTCAAACCTCCGTCCGACTATTTCGGAGCATTCGAATTTAAAATCGGTACTTCTGATAAATCTATCAATCGTATCGCTGACCCTTGAATTAATGACTTTATTACTGACTCCTTCCTGGTGGCCGTTCATTCCGATGATCCATATCGCGGCTCCCAGTGCCCCGCAGGCACCTCCGCATAAGCCGATACCGCCCGCAAATCCCGCTGCCATTACCGTATGCGTGTCGGATACGCCCAGCTTTTGCGCCAGCATTGCCGTGCAGCTTACCGGAGGGGAGGGAGCTTCGATACTTTCGGTAAGACCGGTATTTATTTCATTGAATGCATCCGGGACATATTTAACGATCATACGCACGCAGCCTATGGGTCCGCCTTTTATAAAAAACTTTAATATCTGCGATATCTTCACTTTTCCCTGCATGTTAAAATCAGTTATTTCCATACAATTAATTTCATTGTTGGTGCAACCACGGAAGGATTCTAAAACCCTTTGTGCTGCCATAATGGACGCAGTTTCAGCCTGCGGGCCCGGGCCTAGAGTTCGATACGCCTGTGCCCCGGCGGCAAGCGCCGCACCCCAGAGCATACCGCACTGGTAGCCGTAGTTCATTATTCCACCCGCCAGGGGCATGGTAGCATGCTCCTCGAGTTTCAACGGGTGATCCACAGCGTGGTCAAGCACGCTCATGACCGTTTCCGATCAGGTCCCCCTTTTAAGAAATGTACCCACTGTTCTTAACGATGATATCCCGCTTTTTACTTCGGTCATCGCGCCTCCTCTTGTTTTTCAAATCATTTGTATCAGTTCGTGCATACCCATCCAGTAAGTGCGGTTTGATACAACTCTTCACACGGTTATGACTACGTGTCCCTTCTTGTGTCCTTGTTCGACATACCGGTGCGCCTCGACAATCTGTTCCAGCGGATAGCTCCTATCTATAACCGCTTTTATCTTTCCCGCTTCAATAAGCTCTTTGAGAAAGATCAGGTCTTCCGTCTTTACTTCGCCTCCAGAATCTTTGTTGACGTTAAGATAGATTCCTCCCTTCTTTAGAGACTTTTTAGCTCGTGAAGACTGAAGTTTGTCTACGGCATCAAAGATAACATCATAGGTTTCGCCGCTTTGGGTAATATCCTCTTTGGTGTAATCAATCACCTTATCGGCTCCCAGAGATTTCACCATCTCCAGATTCGCAGTGCTGCATACCCCGGTAACCTCTGCCCCAAAGTACTTGGCTAGCTGTACCGCATAGCTACCTACACTGCCAGAAGCGCCGTAGATCAGGACTTTTTGCCCGTTCTGGATATTCGCCTTTTTAAGAGTTTTCAATGCCGTAATTCCCCCGGAAGCAGCGCCGGCGGCGGCTTCCTCATAGTTCATGTTGGACGGCTTTATCGCCACTACTCCTCCTTTTGCCCCTCCCCCTTCCTCGGGCATACATTTGTACTCAGCATGAGCGCCAAAACCAAAACCGGTAAGCGCAAAGACCTGGTCGCCCTTCTTAAATCGCGTTACGTCTTTGCCTACCGCTTCTATTTCCCCAGCCAGCTCCATCCCCAGTATGCTTCTTTTTGGCTTTCTAAGACCTAAATATAATCGAAAGGGGATCATTTGCCAGAAAGGGACATTGAAACTTCGAACTCTTATATCCCCTACATGACAGGTCGTCGCGTGTACTTTTATCAGTACTTCATTGTCCTTGGGCACGGGCTTTGCTACCTCTTTGAGCTGAAGGACTTCCGGTGGTCCGTATTTCGTGCATACGACTGCTTTCATAAATATTCCTCCGTTCGATTGCTCAGGGTTTGGCTGCATCCCTGACTAAAAGGGACCCCTGCGTTCTTTAACCCACGTTAAATCCGGCCTGGCTCTCCCCCATCCGGATTCGGCGGCGCCCTTCATGGGGCCATCATCACCGCCCATGCGTTTTCTCATTTCTTCCATACGCTTCTTCATCAGCTCTTCCTGTCTCTTCATACCTTCAGGGGTAGCATAATTAACAATCCGCTCAACAATATCCCTCAACATCCTCTCCGGGTCAGGGACCGGGATAATGTAGAACTGCTCGTTTTCAATCCCCTTTTTAATTATTTGTGCCAGCTCGACGGGGTCTATTCCAAAAGAGTAATGGTAACGCATATATTCGATTGTCTTTTCATTGGTATTATATCCGGTGTTTTCCAGATGCTTTGGCCGCGTATATGATGCCTCAGCGATATTAGACCTGATACCACCCGGGCACAGGCAGGATACGCCTATACCGTAAGGTTTGAGCGCCTGATAGTAACTCTCCATGAGATTATTCACCGCAGCTTTGGCGGCGGAGTATGGAGCGGTTGTCGGACCACCCATAAAACCACCCATCGAGGAAGTCGATACGATATAACCGCCCTTACCGGCCTGTATCATACGCGGCACGAAGGTAACCATACCGTTGATGACGCCGCCAAGACAAACCCCCATAACCCAATCATAATCTTCAAATGTCGAGGCTTCAGCCGGACCAAAGGCATTGACACCCGCGGTGTTAAATAGCATCTGTGGCGGGCTCCCGTATACCTCTTCCACCTCGTCGGCAGCCGCCGCATACGCCTTGCGGTCGGTAATATCCAGTTTTATGGCGTGAACTTCTGCCTTTTTATCCCGGAAATATTCCATTGCCTCGTCCAGATGGTCCTGGCGAATATCTGCAATGACAACTTTGCAGCCCGCCTCTGAAAATACCTTTGCCTGACCGAATCCGGCACCGGAACCACCTCCGGTTATGAATAAAATCTTACCATCAAAATCTTTCATTATTTCCTCCTTTGCACTGTTAAATAGTGTAAAATGAATGGCAACCTATTGCAAATATCAGGGATTTTACGTATATAATCCGATTTGTGGATTTTATCTCTATAAGTTACTATAGAATATACGAGTTTACCAGTCGTTGTATAAGATACGACAATTCTACAGGTACTTTTACCCCACACTAAAAACAATGAGGAGAAAAAACATGGCAGGAAATAATTCTAAAATTACGGTGCTGGACCCCGGAGGCCAGCCCAGCGGCATCTTCGGGCGGCGGCTGAACGTTGATTCACCGATGTTCGCTATTCATGACCCCGTAAACCAGCCGAGAGATACGGCGGAAGCTTTGAGTGCCCTTAAAATGGCGCCGCGTCTGGACTCACTGGAAGGCAAGACGGTCTACCTCGTCAACACTGGTTTTGCCGGCAGCAAGGAGTTCATGGAGGAAGCCCAGGACTGGTTTACTAAGAACCACCCGGAGATAAAGACCGTGTTACGTAATAAGCAGACCAGCATGTTCACCGACGAGCCGGAACTCTGGAAAGATATTAAGGAAAACGGTGACGCCGTCATCTTCGGCGTCGGCGGCTGAGACGGCTGTTCGGCGAGTATCGCCGAGTTTGCCCGGACGATGGAGAGTGATTACGGTGTGCCCACCGCCCCCATCGTCACCGCCCGTTTTGCCGACTATGTCCAGCGTGACACTCGGAGTCATGGTATGAGTCTCCGCTATAGCTTTCCCCCGTATCCCGTCGGCTGGGTCTCCCGTGAAACATTGCACGGTTACGTTGAAGGCATAGACCCGATTTCCGGCGTACCCCTCATGGAGGAGATTATCTCCGCCCTCACTGAACCGCTAACGGAAGCGGAGAAGAATTACAAACCGGAAAAGAGGCCGGAGCGGCCGCGCCTGCTTGAGCCGGATACCGAGGCCAATCTACACCGTCTCTTCCTGGAGAAAGGCTGGACGGACGGCCTGCCCATCGTACTGCCCACCGAAGAGCGTGTGGCCGAGATGCTTACCGGCACCGACCGCGCCCCCGATGAGTACGTCGGCATGATGTCCATAACCACCCATGAGGAGCGACTCAAGTACACGGTGGAGAAAGTCGCGGTAATCGCCGTCATGGCCGGTTGCCGGCCGGAGCACTTCCCCGTCATCTTGGCGCTGGGTGCCTCGGGGAGGCCTGCGATACCAAGCTCGACCACCTCGTGGGGGAGTATGATGGTAGTCAACGGCCCTATCCGCAACGAAATCGGCATGAATAGCGGCCTCGGCGCCTTGAGTCCGATAAATTACGCCAACTCCGTCATCGGCCGCGCCTGGACGCTGATGAGTATCAACTTAGGGGATCTCCGGCCCGGAGCCACACTCACAGCCAGCACCGGCAACACCGCCAATTACAACAACATGTGCTGCGCGGAGAACGAGGAAAACAGTGTCTGGGAGCCCTTCCACGTGCGTAAGGGCTACAAGAAGGAAGAAAACACCGTCAGCCTCTTCCGTGGCTGGAACGTCCTTAGCTTTAATACCGGCCCTGCCCAGCGGATGCTGGAGGTCGCCAAAAGCCTCGCCGGACCCTTCGGAATCTCGCTAACGTTCGTCATCGACCCGCTGGTAGCCAAGAGTCTCAATACGGAAGGCTACGATGACCCCATGAAGTTCAGCGAGTGGCTCGTTAAAAATTTGGAAATCCGTTTTAAAATCCCGCATATGGTGAACCTTGTCGTCGTCGGCGGGGAAATGAACCCGATGTGGGTTACCACCGATTATGTCCATTTCCAGACGGTGGAAATCGACCCGTGGATTCCCAGAGCCGGTATCAAGAAAGATGCCAGACCGCTGCGGATGCCGGAGGCGGTTGTCTGTAAAGACGGCTCCTGCGGTATCCAGCAATAAAAAGATAGAAAGAGAATAGGAAAAATGGAAAACGTTGAAGGAAAAACAGCCTTTATCACCGGCGGCGCCAGCGGCATCGGACTCGGTATCGCCAAGGTATTCGCCAGGAACGGCATGAAGGTTGTCATCGTCGATATGCGTCAGGATGCTTTGGACGAGGCGATGGCCTATTTCAGGGAAAACGGCGGCGAAGTCCACCCGATTAACCTGAATGTAACCGACCGCGAAGCGTATGTCAGGGCTGCCGATGAAGCGGAGGAAGTCTTCGGGAAGATACACGTGCTGGTCAATAACGCCGGCGTAGGCTCGGGCGGCGGCCCGACGGAGAAGTTAACTTACAAGGACTGGGACTACAGCATGGGCGTCAACGTGGGCGGCGTTATCAACGGCGTGATGACTATTTTGCCGCGTATTCTGAAGCACGGGGAGGGCGGCCACATCGTCACCACTTCCTCTACTTGCGGCCTTATGGGCTCAAGTTACTTCGCCATCTACTGCACCACCAAGTTCGCTGTAACCGGCATGATGGAATGTCTCGCCTCCGAACTCCAGGACAGGAACATAGGGGTTTCCGTGCTTTACCCCGGGCCGACGAAGGGCAATCTCGGCTTCTCCTCTTTTGTGAACCGCCCCGAGCATCTCAGGAACGAGGGAGAGACCTGGCCGCCTAAACCGCCGCCGGGCATGAAAGCCCCACCCCGGCGACCGCGCGAAGATTTCGGAATTGTGGCGATGGACCCGGTGGAGACCGGCGAACGCGTGCTCCGGGCTATCAGGAATAATGACCTCTTCATCCACACCCATCCCGAGTTCACCAAAGGCTATATCGCCCGTCACGATGCTCTTATCCGGGCCGTCCCTGACGAGCCGCGGAATGAAAAGCGCTGGGATATCATGAAGAATTTTGGGACTATAATATACAACGACATTTATGATAAACAGAAACAGGTCGGCCCGCCGGACTGGTAAACGGATTTTTCTGGAAAGCTAAAAACACAGGAGAAATTAAACATGGAAGATGTTGAAGGCAAAGTAGCTTTTATCACCGGCGGCGCCAGCGGCATCGGTCTTGGCATCGCCAAGGTGTTTTCGAAAAACGGTATGAAGGTGGTAATCGCCGATTCGCGTCAGGATGCCTTGGATGAGGCGACGGCCTATTTTAAGGAAAACGGCGGAGAAGTCCACCCTATCGAAATGAATGTCACCGACCGCGAGGCGTATATCCGCGCCGCCGACGAAGCGGAGGAAGTCTACGGGAAAATCCATGTCCTCATCAATAACGCCGGCGTGGCCTCCGGCGGTCTGACGCAGAATACAACGTTCAAAGACTGGGACTTCAGCATCGGCATCAACATCACCGGTGTGGCCAATGGCCTTGTCATCATCCTGCCGCGTATCTTAAAACACGGCGAAGGTGGTCATGTGGTCGCCACATCGTCCACGGCCGGCTTCTGCGCTGTCAATGGCTGCATTATCTACAACATGACCAAGTACGCCATAGCGGGGATGATGGAGACGCTGGCCGGGGAGCTGATGGGTACCAATGTCGGAGCCTCGGTGCTTATCCCTGGACCGACCGTCTCCAACCTGGGACCGTCCACATTTGCTAATCGCCCGGAACACCTCAGGAACGAGGGGCAGACCTGGCCGCCCCAACCGCCTCCCGGCGCACCCCGCCGCCCGCCCCCCATGTTTGAGGAAATGAGAAAAGTATTCATGGACCCCGTGGAGACTGGCGAGCGCGTTCTACGTGGTATCAAGCGGAACGATATCTTCATCCATACCCATCCCGAGTTCCGTGAAGGCTATATCGCCCGTCACGAGGCTGTTATCCGGGCCATCCCGGACGAGTCCCCGAACGAGAAGCGCCGCGATATCATTAAAAAGATGGGGACATTGGCATACAACCCCGTCTACGAAAGACAAACCACCCCCGGACCGCCGGACTGGGAGATTGACTAATTCTATAGGTATAGCTACAAATAAAGAAGCATTCACTTCTGAAGTATGTATCATGGCGTGAGGACACCGTGACCGCATATCGTTAAGTTAAAATAGCACCAGTTTTAAACATTTATTGTTATCGTTTTCGGATTTGTTGGAAAATCCATGGATGAGCTGAGAATAGCCAAATTCTGAATGATTTCATGTAGCCAATACTGTTTGGTAGCGTTTGAGACAAAGGAGGTGACGCAACAGCATTAAGTTATAATCAGGGAACATACCTGAAACGCCCAGTTCGGAATATAGTTTACAGGAGGTTAATATGGCCAAGGATAAAAATCAACCAGGATCCAGCTATAAGATGAAAGTAGAAAAGAACGTGATGGTGCCCATGCGTGACGGAGTGCATTTGGCGGTTGATATTTACCGTCCCGATACGCCCGACAAGGTACCGGCCCTGCTTGGCATGAGTCCGTACGGCAAAGCGATACAGACATTACCCTATCCTTTCCCGCAGCCCGCGCCTGACTACACCAATGAGTTTAAAACGGCACTGTGGGACGGCAATATTGAAGCAGGGCAAACCAATGAAATCTTGGCAAGGGGTTATGCCCATGTTATCGGAGATTTACGAGGCTCAGGTGACTCTGAGGGAGAAGAGACTGGCGATTCGAAGCAGGATGGTGAGGATGGCCACGACGTGGTCGAATGGCTTGCCAGGCAGCCATGGTGTGATGGCAACATTGGTGGTATAGGCATGTCGTATTATGCTATGGTGCAGGTTTCCACCGCCCTTGAGCAACCACCACACCTGAAAGCCATCGCCCCGTTTTTCTGGCATGAGAGGATGATTTCAACTAACGGCATCATCAATCCGAATCATTTCTGGTTATATGATGGCCGCGATGGCACCAGCGGCTATGCACCTAAAAACGTGGTTTCAAGACTGGTGAAGACTGTGCCTAAAGCCGACCTGGAGAGGCTGGTGCAAAATACCTTGGATAGGAACCCGGACCTACCCTATGACGCCCGCTTGTGGAAGTTATTGATTTATCCAAATAAAAATCCCCTCTGTTTTGACCACCTGGTTGAACAGTTCAACCCGGAATATTTTGGTAAGTGGGTAAGACCAAACTACGGCGAACGAATTAAAATCCCGGTTCTGCTTGGTGCCTTTGGACCTCATTCCGGATTCGGTCTGTACCAGGCGCTAAAGACGCCGAGGAAACTTGTCATGTGGTCACCCCAGGAATACGAACCACGGCCTTGGCGGACGGGCATTGATATAGTCCTCAGATGGTATGACCACTGGTTAAAAGGTATTGACACTGGTATCATGGATGAGCCTCCCATCAAACTATTTCTCATGGGAGCTAACCAGTGGCGCTATGAAAACGAATGGCCGCTTTCAAGAACCAAACGGACAGAATACTTCCTTCGCACCTGGGAACGGTTATCGCCGGAACCTGAAGTCGAAAATAATTTCCCCGATTGCTATCTGCAGGAACCAATCTTTGTGTCAGCCAGGAGAGGATCGCTCAAATATCTGTCAGACCCTCTTCCTGAGGATCTGGAGGTCACAGGCACGGTCCTCATCTATTTGTATGCTGCCATAGACCAGGGTGATACCAACTGGAGAGTGCGTATTTTCGATGTGAATGAGAGTGGTATCGAAACCACCTCCCCACACTCGATAACCGAAGCCTGGCTCAGAGCGTCTTACCGGGGACTCGATAAAGAAGCGTCTACGCCTGACCGGCCGGTTCTCAGCGGTAAACCGGAACCCGTGGTACCGGGTGAAATATATGAATACGTTTTTACATTACCAGAGATGTGCAATGTATTTAAAGCCGGGCACCGCATTAAACTAGACATTTCAAGCATGAGTTCCGGCAAAGACCCGGATGCTCATACATCATCCTATGTTCTCTCCATCAGCAGGACGACGGTACATAAGATTTACCGCGATAACGAGCACAGGTCACGCGTGGTACTACCCGTCATTCCGAAAAGTTGAAGCGATTAACTAACGTGGTGCAGGAATAATGCCCAGCGAACGGAGGTGAGGACACAGAATGCCGGGTATCAGGATTATCCGGCATTCTCACTTTAATCACACATTCTGGACTATTGTTATTTATACTGCACAAAATACTACCTTATTACCATAGCTAACAATCTGCGAGAGATCTTCTGTAATAGAGCTCCTAAGGCTTCTCAACTTATCGAAGGATCGATAGACTTGTTACTGTCCTCCCTGAACCAGATTCGACAACTATGCCCAGTATTTCCCAATTTTGCACATAAAAACTCAACCTATTGATAGGTTTTACCACGCCTAGACGAGTGCAGAAATAGGTGCGCTAATCTTCTACTTCAAGAATTGCCTTTTTTATAACTGTCTCAATCTTGGATCCATTTTATCGCGAAGCCAGTCACCCAGGAAGTTACATGATAATACCACCAAACCGATAGCCAGGCTGGGGAATAGAGAGATCCACCAGCCTCGAGCGATGGTATCCCTGCCTTCGGATGCCATCGAGCCCCATGTCGGCGTCGTGGCCGGAACACCAGCACCAAGAAAGCTTAAAGAAGCCTCTATCAAAATTACCAGCCCGACACTCATGGTCATTAATACTACCAGTGTGTTGACCACATTGGGGAAGATATGCTTTATTATTATTCTGGCTGGTGAACAGCCGATAATCCGGGCCTGCGCTACGAAGTCCTCCCCACGAATTCTCAAGACCTCTCCCCGCATCATACGGGCATAGGGAGCCCAGCTAAGCGCCGACAACGCCAGGACAACGGTACTGAAACTCGGGCCGAGGGCGACGGCGAGAAGCAGCGCAATCAGAAGCGCGGGAAAGGCCAGGGCGGCGTCGGTTACCCTCATGATAAAGCCATCGGTACGCCCCCTCGCGTATCCCGCTAACATTCCTAAAGTCGTTCCGATAATAGTAGCAATGGCAATAACCAGCAGCGAGACGCTCAGTGAAATCCTGGCCCCGTAGATCATGCGGCTGAGGATATCACGCCCGATTTTATCCGTTCCCAGGATATGCTCCATGCTGCCACCGGGCATAAAGAACGGGGGTGTAAGCCTGTCACCAAGTGTCATCTCGTTAGCTTCATATGGCGCGAGGCGGATATCAGGAAAGCCAATCCATGATAGGTCGGCGAGTATTGCAGCCACTATCAGGATAAACATTATAATAATCGGAATAACCGGCAGCCTGCGCGAGAAATCCCATGCTTTTTTTATCTTTTTCCCGAAGCTTTCTCTTTCCATACCTCTCCGGAATTACTAACTAATACCTGATACGTGGATCGACATACGCGTATAAAATGTCCACTACAAGGTTCACCCCGAGTACCACGACAGCTACGAGTAACACCACCGCCTGGGTCACCGGAAAATCGCGAGCAATCACAGCCTCGGCTATTAACCGCCCGATTCCCGGCCAGGAGAACACTGTTTCGATTATTACCGCGCCGGTGACAATCGTGGCAAAGGTGATGCCGGCCGCGGTC
>Ga0209427_10001749_pt1 | contig 25210 bp, 13 predicted proteins | sample DeeMarSWOR136_30_FD_187465 | JGI IMG/M metagenome (GOLD analysis project Ga0209427, IMG submission 187465) | Marine sediment microbial communities from White Oak River estuary, North Carolina - WOR-1-36_30 (SPAdes) (version 2) | ecosystem: Environmental > Aquatic > Marine > Intertidal zone >...
AGAAGCCCAAGAAGATAGTTCATTATCAATCATTAACACCGTTGACGACATTAAAAATGCTTCTGTTAAAAATGGAGTCCTATCCCAAAATAACCGGAATCATGGTGGTTTATCCGGAAATCCCGCACGATCAACTTCAGCCGGCAGATTTACAATTCCATTGATTAGATAAAAAAATAACTAACTCCCCAAAAACAGCCCATCTTTTCCAATGTTGACATTTCACTGCAGACTCGATTATCATAAATTCAGCTTAGAGTGGAAAAGGAAGAGATTCCAAAATTGAAGATGGTATCCGAAAACAAAAAATATCTTTTTATACTCCTTGCAATTCTTATCTTATCCTTCTCCTTGAAGCTTTACTATGCCCAAAAATATGCTACTTATACAGATGAAGTCCTTAGTTCGATTACTGCGGAAGGCATAGCCCACACAGGGACGCCCAGACTGCCCTCTGGTGCCTTCTATCATCGGAATCCTTTATTCCATTACATCCTAGCGATACCAGTTGGATTATTCGGTATCGATTATCTGTCCATGAGAATACCTTCCATTTTATTCAGCCTTTTGACAATTTTGGCAATTTTCATGTTCGGTGTTCGCATCGCTAATAAAAGAGTTGCCCTGGCAGCAGCATTCCTCATATCATTCAGTACTCCTATCAATCAGATTGCCCTTTCAGGCCGTATGTATATGGTCTACACTTTCTTTTTTACTCTAACTCTTTATTTCTTCTATAGAGGATTTATCGAGAGCCACAGCCTTTCAAAAAAGCTCTGCCTAATCTCTATGGCGGTTTCTTTGCTGTCCTTCGAGGGAGGAGCAATCATCTGGCCAATATTATTATTTCTGCTTTTCCTTTATCATAAATTTCGAGGAGCAAGAGATCCTATGGTTATCCTTGGCTGTCTGATCTGGATTTTGCTCACTTACTTTGTTCTCTTCTATAAAATTCCGGGTTCTTACGATCCCTTCACCGTCCGTTCAGATTTATTCCCGGGAAATTTCATTAGCATCCACTATTCACCTAGAAAATTTTTTAGGATCCTTACTTTATCCTGGCGAAACCTGGATGCATATATTCCTTTTTCTATTCCTTTTTTTCTGGGAATGACGATATTTCTTGCTAAGCGAAAAGAGTTGAAACGGCACTTCCCTCTGTTGGCTTTAATCTCCTTCTTGGTAATACTGCCCCTCTTTAACTTTAGAGAACAAAATCGATTGGTTATGACATTAGTACCGCTTTATGTACTTACCATCTGTCAACTCTTATCTTCTCTTTTACAATGGATTAATTTTCGCCAGCTAAGCAAAAATTTACAAACCAAACTTCTTTATCCCAAGTCAAAGCTGTTCCTTATAATATCAGCTGTAATAATCCTTTTGTTGGCAGGGATCATCTCTTACAAGCACATTCCCGTGTTTTCCAGGCATATATCGTCATACGTAGAAGCATTTGGATATATTGATTCTAGATATAATCCACAGCCAACATATGATTTCATAAAGAAACACGCCAGCGAAAAAGATATAATTATTCAGACCACCCTCGATTATGGTTACTTTTTTCTGGGGGAATCTCAAAATCACTATTACCTGCGGCAAAGAGTAACATTGGACAAGCTGGGCAATCTTTATTTTACTACATTCGAGCAAGGAAAGGACCCCTATTATGGCCGTCCCATTATCGACTCAAAATCAAAGCTCCTAGAATTGATACAATCGTCTAGCAATAAAATCTGGGTTGTTTTAGGGCCCAAAACTAAACAAATGGTCGATCCTGAGGTTAAAAAATTTATCGAGGACAACTTTGATCTGGTGTTTGATGATTGGAAAAGAAATCGCTCACAGCTCTATTCGACAAAGGTGTCATCCTCTTAGCAGGCTTTACATAATCAATATCATTTTCCTTATAAGACGCCCAGTTATAATATTTTGTACTAATGCCAGTTCAGATTTGACAGGAAAATCACAAACCTATAAATTAGTATTTCTTGTCATATCTTGCATTTAGACTTAAACAATGCAACAAAAAGAATCGGAACTCTAAAGAGAGCTAAAACTGAAAAAACAACGTTTAAGCGAGCAGGCCTTTTTTTTAATCATCGGAAGGTTTATTGGCTTTGCCTTTTCGATCATTCTTCCTATTATCCTGGTACGAATTTTCAGTAAAGACGATTATGGGACATACAGACAAATTGATTTAATCTATAGAACGCTCTTTGCGCTACTCGTCTCAGGTTTTCCGAGTTCGATTTACTATTTCTATCCGAAAGACACTGAAAAAAGACAGGCATTACTTTCTAACACATTCTATCTGTTTATATTCCTGGGTGTCAGCGTTTTAATAATCCTCGTTTTTTCAACAGGTACGATTGTTAAAGGATTTCACAATCCGAGTTTAAGTGAAATCGTGCCAATTCTGGGAGTCTATCTGCTGTTTATGTTAGGAAGCGGTATTTTTGAAATCCTGCTGATCGTTGAAGGGAAAGGCAAAGAATCAGGCCTCGTTAGTGCCGCAACAGATTTAACAAAAGCAGTTCTTCTTGTTACACTGGCTGTTTTTACAAAAAGTATCTATATGCTTTTCATGGGTTTAGCCATCGTTTCTTTTATAAGATTCTGTGTCTTCATATATTATGTTACTCGAAAGTATAAACTCTCATTAAAAAGTATAGACCTCAAATATTTTAAACATCAGCTCACTTATTCTTATCCTCTAAGCCTTTCAGCTATCTCAGAAACAATGGGAACAAGATTAGACCAATTCTATTTATCTTATTTTACTACGCCGGCTTCCTTTGCTGTGTATTCCGTAGGTAATTTTAGAATCCGAATTTTGACCTTAGTCTTTAACTCAATCAGAAATCTTATAGTCCCAAGAATTGTTGAATATAATAGAGACAGGTTGAAACAGGAAATAATTTCTTTATGGCACAAAGCTATAAAAACTCTAGCCTTACTCGGCGTTCCTGCCATGATTTTCAGCCTGATCATGTCAAAAGAGATAATTACTTTCCTGTTTACAGACGATTATTTGGAGAGTGTTCCTATTTTTATAATCATTCTTTTTATCCTCCCTGCCCAGATTGCAAGTCCGAGTACCATTCTCAGGGCCTTTGGAGACACAAAGTTCATTTTTAAAGCGAATTTAGTTGCGCTTTTTGCTTCAATCGTTTTAGGATTCGTATTAATTAAATATTTTAATATTATCGGAGGAGCTGTATCAGTCGTTTTGGTTTTTAACATCGGGATATGGCTGCAGTTTAGAAAAGGAAGAGAACTGCTGGATATTTCCTATGCTGAATACTATCCCTGGAAAATACTCGGAAAAATAATAATATCTGGGCTATTACCGGGGATATTAATCTTTTTTGTAAAAGATATTTTTCTCCACAAATTCATCTCTATCTTAGTATCATTTCTTATTTACTGCGCATGTTATGTATTCCTGATAAACTTTTTAAAAGTCTTTGTCCTAAAAGAAGAATACCTTGTTAGAAAAACTATTTCGATCATCAAAGAGTTTTTATCTAAATTGAAAGCTCTTCTAATTAAGAATTGAACGCTATTGGGCACGGAAATATTCTCTTCAAAATAGGCAGGATGCTCCTATTCCTGAATGTATTAAAGTCCATGGATTCAGGGAAAAAATAGATATTGTAAAGACGAGGAGTTGGATTTGAAAGATTATTCAGAAATTAAGGCCGGATACAACCATAAACTTTTTCAACATGAGCTAATTTTTGGACCGATACTTTATAAATCTAAAGAGTAAAATGTCTGATTCAAAATGTATAATCCTTCTCTCCGAGAAATCCTCCGGTTCAAGCGCTTTTCAGAACCTTTTAGCAAAGTTTTCTGTAGTAAAAAACGTTTCGAAAACACGCCACTATGAAAATGAGACGCTTTACTGGACGAAAGCCGCATCCATCCTAGATTTACCTCAATTAAACATGATAGACAGTGAAGTCCCTATTGAACGAAAAAAAGCTAAGAAAGATTTAGTGACATTGCTCAGAGACAACCTGGAAAATTACTCTCCTCCCGCGGATGATAAGGAATTAATTTTTGGTGGCTGGAAGCTCTTATGCGAGAAATACAGACCAATATTCCTAGAAAAATCTCCTCACCATCTGGTTCAATGGTCTGCTATAGAATTAATTATCGAATGTATCAAGGAATTTAAGGAAATTGATTTTTTATTAATAGGATTAATCAGAAATCCGATGGATACAATTTATTCCCAGTTTAAACGATGGAAAGCGCGGCCGGAACAACTTCAACATCAATGGCTTGTCGCGTACCAAAATCTTCTAAAACTAAAAGACATAATGGGAGAGCAAATGGTTGTTGTTCGGTACGAAGATATGGTTACATCTCTTAGGTATTTAAAACCGGTATTCGACTTTTGTGATGTAAAAATTAGTGAGGCTGAACAAGACTACCTTCATCCAAAATCGATTTTAAAATGGAAAGGTGATCATCTTTATGGCTTTTCATTATCAGATGAAGTTATAACTCTGGCTCAATCCTTTGGATATCATAAAAAAGACCTAACTAATAAAAGATTCATGCTCTGGCCAGTTTACAGGGAATTATCACGGGCGGCCTACAAAAGCACACTACCCCTTAAAATAACTATCTTGAAGTGTTTAAAAATATTAGGGCATTAATCGGCCCCTAACCGAATTTTTTCCCTTGACAAAATTAACAAACTGCTCTATATTCATTAACATCATTTGCCGGTTAGAGGAGGATTAGAGGAAGCGGGTACCTCAAATTTCTTCAATGAACATCTCTTTTTTAATATACTTTTCTCTAGAATATTTGCCATAATTTGACATTTCATTCTGCATAATTTATTGAATTGATGATCATGAATAAATCCACACCACAAGAAAGATGCCCTAACGATTTTTGGATCTTTCCTTTATCTACATTTTTATCCATGAATGAAAAAAAGAGCTGTCAATAAGGACAATTTATGAATTACCTAAATAATTTTGGAGAAAGAATCATGAGGATAAGGAAATTAAAAGGATTTTCATTTTTCTTGATGTCAATCGGTCTTTTTGTGTTCCTAAGCTTAAATCCATTAAGTGCTTTGGCTGACACTATAATCGATAATGGAGATCCTGATACTTCCTTTACCGGCGACTGGCGTGTATCAGGAGGTTCAAATCCATACGGCGATGACAGTCTCTGGTCCCGTGGCGGATCAACCTACACCTGGACCTTTACCCCTTCAGAATCGGGTGTCTATCAGGTTTCCATGTGGTGGACACAATACGACAGCCGAAGCTCGAATATACCGGTTACAATCGAACACTCAGGCGGAACAGCTACGGAATACATCAACCAGCAGGAAAATGGCGGCCAGTGGAATATTCTTGGCACTTATTCTTTTGAAGCTGGGTTGAGTTATAGCGTAACCATAACATCTCAACCCTCCCCTGCAAGCACATGTGCCGATGCTGTCAGATTTATTATGAATGATCCGCCTGAGGCCAATAATGATGAATTCAACGTTTACCAAAACAGCTCCGGTAACTCCCTCAACGTACTCGCTAACGATACCGACCCCGATCCGGGTGACACGATAACCATAACCGCAGTGGGTACACCCAACCAGGGCGGAACGGTCACGATTAACGGCACCGCTGACGCTCTGATCTACACTCCGGCTTCCGGCTTTACAGGCACAGAGACTTTTACTTACACCATCGAAGATACCTTTTCGGCCAGCGATCAGGCCACGGTCACGGTCACGGTTCAAGGTTCGGATGACGCCATAATCATTGATAACGGAGATCCGGAAACTTCCTTCACCGGCGACTGGCGTGTATCAGGAGGAGCAAACCCATACGGCGCTGATAGTCTCTGGTCCCGTGGCGGGTCAATTTATAGATGGACCTTTATTCCCCCAGAATCGGGTTATTATGAGGTCTCCATGTGGTGGACACAATACGATAGCCGAAGCTCGAATATACCAGTTACAATCGAACACTCAGACGGAACAGCCTCGAAAAACATCAACCAGCAGCAAAACGGCGGTCAGTGGAATATTCTTGACACATATTCTTTTGAGCAGGGAATGAGCTACGACGTGACCATCACCTCTCAACCCAATCCCACGAGCACCTGTGCTGATGCAGTCAGGTTCATAAAAGCGGATACTCCAGTGAACAGCCCGCCTGAGGCCAACGATGATCCCTTCGATGTCCTCGAGAACAGCAGCAGCAATGAACTGGATGTGCTGGCCAACGACAGCGACCCAGATCCGGGCGACTCTCTGACCATAACTGCGGTTGGCACCCCTAACCAGGGCGGGACGGTCACGATAAATGCCACCTCTGACGCTCTCATCTACTCACCTGCTACTGGCTTTACGGGTACAGAGACCTTCACCTACACCATCGAGGATACCCATTCTGCCAGTGACCAGGCCACGGTCACAGTGACAGTGGCAGCTCCGGTTAACAACCCGCCGGAGGCCAATAATGATTCCTTCAGTGTTCTCCAGAACAGCAGCAGCAACGAACTGGATGTGCTGGCCAACGACACCGATCCAAATCCGGGCGATTCTCTGACCATAACCGCGGTCAGCACCCCTAACCACGGCGGCACGGTCACGATAAATGCCGCTGCTGATGCTCTCATCTACACCCCGGCTGCAGGCTTCATTGGAACAGAGACCTTCACCTACACCATCGAGGACACTTTAGGAGCCAGCGACCAGGCCACCGTCACGGTCACGGTGGCAGCTCAGACCAACAACCCTCCAGAAGCAGTTAATGATTCATACACAGTTTATGAGAACAGCAGCAACAACCCGCTGAATGTAATGGTTAATGACAGCGATCCAGATCCAGGCGATACTCTGACCGTAACCGCGGTCGGTACTCCTAACCACGGCGGCACGGTCACGATTAACGGCACCGCTGACGGTCTTATCTACACCCCGGCAGCGGGGTTCGAGGGCACAGAAACATTCACCTACACCATCGAGGATACATTTGGAGCCAGCGACCAGGCTACGGTCACGGTGACTGTGGTCGCAGAAGTCCAGGATGTTGAACAAATATTTGTCTGCTGTGTATATGCCCATCCGACAACCTTCATATTGTCTGCCCTTCCAAGCTGGGGTGCTGTTCAGGAAGGCGACACTTGGAGATATACAAACACAGCCCTGAATAAGGAATACGTCATCCACGTCATCGATGATGATATCGAAGCCATGAAACAAGCGTTCAGAACAGAGAACTCAATTATTACCATTTGTGGACATGCGAATTACGGAACAGGACCAATCCCTGCTACACATCGTGAAAAATCAGCCGGAGTCATTTACGGTATTCGGTATATTGACGACCCCAGGATTTTGAATATTTCCTCTCTTTTCTTCCCTGTCAGTCTACGTGGATTGATCCAGAGTCAAGCCTATCCAGATTTTCAGCCAATCTTTTCAGATGGGGAAAGCGGAATAATGCCGTTCGATTTTGACGATCCAAGAGGAGATCCTCCTTACAACTATTACATCACCTATAAACTCCCAGGAGATCCAACTCATTACAGGGTTGAGACTGTCCGTAACAGTGCCTTAGAAAGATGCTGGGAGTGGGGAGGTCCAGCCTGGTACTCTCCTGACGGTTCGAAACCGGATGCTGATAATCCAGCCCACAGACAATATTTCATAACCCTCCCGAACCTTTTCAGCACTTTCGGGAACTGGAACCGATCCACATCATTTCCTCTGACTTTAGGTGAGGATTGTTATTACGCTTTTGCCGGTCATGGGAGCAGCCAGGCTAAATGGACATTCACTACACCCAGCTCGGATAACTATACGATTTTCGCTTGGTGGCCTTATTCGGCAGACAACACGTCTAGTGCCCGGTATACGATAAACCATGCCGGCGGAAGCACAACGGTGACTAAAAACCAGAGGATTAACAGCGGGCAGTGGAATGAACTGGGTGAGTTTTATTTTAACGAAGGTGAATATTCAATCGTCCTGACCGATGACACTTCTGCTGGGATTGTGGTTGCCGACGCCATTGGGATAGTGCGGGAAGACAATCCTGACTTAGACGTTGTTCAAGCTAATTTTTACGGGGAACCACTAGCCGGGAACGCTCCTCAAACCGTTGAGTTTGAAAACCAGAGTACAGGTAACATCCATAGCATTCTGTGGGATTTTGGTGATGGAAATCACGACACTATTCATAACAATCCTGTGCATACATACACTAATCCTGGCACCTACACCGTGAGCCTGACCGTGAGCGGTCCATCTGGAAGTGATATGAAAACAAAAGTGAATTATGTCAGGGTAGGCGGAACAGCACCTTATCTCAGGGCCGATTTCCGCCTGCGTAATCCAGGGCAACAAGAATCTGACGTCCCTTCTGAAGTCCAATTTCGGGAGGAGTGTGCTGGCGAAGTCACATCCTATTTCTGGGAATTTGGTGACGGCGGGACAAGCACTGAAGAAGACCCCACCCACACATACACAACACCCGGGCTTTTCACTGTAAGCCTGACTGTAACCGATGCAGACGGCAATACCAGTACAGAAATTAAAGAAAATCTTATCAAAGTTAATGTTTTCTTTCTGAAAATAGACAGTGTCTATCCCGAGTATCACTTTGGTAGTAGAACGATCCTATTCATCAGAGAGCTCGAAATTCCTAAAGAAGAAATGAGGTTTAGCCGGCTTTTCTACGAAAGCTGTAAAACTGGTCCTTACTATTTAGACACATTAGGCCGAGGAAATGTGTTCTATACAGTTGCCAGTGCAGGAGGAGGCAAGTATTTGGGGTACTTGAAAGGTTACATGGACGGGAAAAGTGACCATGAATTATGGGGAGAAATTCAGGATGCAACGCCAAATGTATTTGATTACTTCGACTTTACCCAACCACCGCCAACAGTAACTTCTTTATCTTCAGCCATTACAATGGGAAGAACAGCAGAACCAAAACAGCCGCAGGTAAGCGACACGTTCGATCCTGAAAAAGAAGCGAGAATATTGGAGCTAAAGTCCCTCGAACTTGAAGAAATCTTCCAAAAGCTTAAAGACATAGATTTTATGATCGATAAGAATTTCATGCATAAGGCCATATTCACAGCTCTAAAGAACAGGAGCAGCGACGCCATTACATATTCCATGGATCGCTTAAAATTACCAAGATATAAAATTATTAAAGGTGAATTTGTGAGTCAGGATCATGACTTCCTGGTTGCCAAAGAGATTCTGCGAGTCTTCCATGACGAAGCACTTGAAAGTTTAATAGAGCTATACAGAAAAAGTGATCCTGTAACCAAATCAAATATATTGGCCGTTTTAGCTAAAATGACAGGTGGAAATGCCATCAGAAATCTTCTTATCCAAGCTCTGGAAGATAAAACCTTTTGTGAGGAGGAAGATGATGAAATGATGGAAGATCCTCTCCGGATCTGTGATGTCGCCTATAATCAACTGGTTCTGCGTTACATGATGAAGAATGTTCTTCGTACCATCGGGCCTGTCTACAAGATTAAGGTGAGAGATTATCACATTGACAGACTTAAAGAAAGTTTACCCACACTTCCGTTCCCCGGTTCTAAAATAAGTCCAAAGACCCATATAAAAAGGACACATATAAAAAAGTAGTTTTATTTAGACTCATTCTGGTAGTCATTTCCAGAACAACAAATTAATTTCTTTAATTTTAGTGCTCTGGCGAGATTTGTTTAAGTTATGATAAAATTTTATTCTATTTTAACAATTACCAGGAATTTTCATGAGCATTACGGAGGCAAAAGTGAATAAGACGAATTCGACCAGTTTTTTTTCTCTCATTCTCAAATCAGTTATTGCGGCTGTTATAGCTGGAGCAAGTTTGGCTGTTTTAAATTTTTTCATCGAATATGTTAAAGGTAATCCCTTCTTCAGACTAAACGAAATATATTCTCTCATCTTATGGCATGCGGTGGTCTATCTCATCATTGGAGGCTTATTAGGACTTATTTATTCATTCTATTTTTTAATTAGTAGAAATGTTCTATTCAAAAATCATATTTCATTGATTTATCTCTATGTCTTTTGTTCGTGTTGGATGCTTATTGCAGGATATCTAAATGTTGACTTGTTCCCGTCATTTTTCTCTATCAGTTCAGTTATTGGGAATCTTTTTTTACTAGGTGTAGGTGCATCTTTATTCATAATTATTCTCAAAAGAACAAATACATCAAAAATCAGGAAATTCCCAGTCATCCTAAAATTTTTAATCCCATTTATAATCATAATAAGCGCCTTTTCCTTTATCCATGATAGGAACTTTTTTTCTAAAAAAGGAAAAGGCCCTATTTTAGAAGCGAAAGATAAATCTAATTATTTTAATGTCATTATGATTTCTTTAGATGCAGTTCGATCTGATCATTTAGGTTGTTATGGATATGAAAGGAAAACAAGTCCGACTATAGATCGAATGGCAGCAGAGGGGGTGCTGTTTGAAAATGCGTTTGCTAACTCATCGCATACTCGAGAATCAGTTCCATCCATCTTTAGTTCGACCTATCCTTCTACGCACAACATTATTTATGATATGAAGAAAATTCCAAAAGAACTCATAATGTTCCCATCGCTTTTTAAATTCAATGGTTATAGGACTGCCTTTTTTACAACATTGGTCGTCCTTTCCAGTATCTATGGATATGACAGGGATATAGATGATTTTTATGAACCTCACAAAAATATAAATGCCATACAAAGAACTATTCTCGCTCATTATGCATCGCTAAAAATTCCATTAATAGGCTATTTAAATAGTCAGATTCTCGAATTCACTTATTCCTTTTTTAGAACAAAATACTCTCTAGAATCAAATGAGCCAGACTACGCCATTCAGAACGTAATTTCATGGATTGAAGTTAATCGGAAAAAACCATTTTTTTTATATTTGCATTTAAGAGGCGGGCACACACCTTACGATCCGCCAGAAGAATACAAGAGACTGTTCGATCCTGATTTTCCAGAAAAGCCATTAAGAAATCCGCCTCCTTTTTCGTTCTCAATGTTTCCTTTTATTAAGGAAACTCCACTATCAAATCCCGAGCTAAAGAACTTAATCGCCCAATATGACGCAAAAATTTTCTACCACGACAAACACCTAAGAACCTTGCTGGATTATCTTGAAAAAACCAAGCTTACAGAGAACACTATAGTCATATTGACAGCAGATCATGGAGAAGAATTTTATGACCATTTTGGCTGGGCTCACGGATATTCTGTTTTTGATGAGTTGATTCATATACCTCTTATAATATATTGTCCCGGGTTGATAACCAAAGGGAAAAGAATAAAAGAGCTCATCTCACACGTGGATATTTTCCCGACGATCTGTTCCCTATGCGGAATATATGATTCCTTTAAGTTTCCATATGAAATTGAGGGCATAGATTTATCTTCTTTGATTCTAACCATAAATAATGAGAAGAAAAGGGAATATATTTTCTCTGAGACGAACCAAATGACAAGAAATCAATCTGCAAGGTGTCTAAGAACAAATGAGGATAAAGCAATCAAAATAACGTCCGGACAGAAGTCGGAACACCTGTTTTTTGACTTAATCAGCGATCCTCTTGAACAAAATAATATTTATGACGAAGAAAATCCAACTATGGTAAACCTTTTTAGTAGGTTAGATGCAATTGTTAAGAAAGCTAAGAAGAAAGCATTTAGCCCGAAACAAATATTATTGGATAAAAAAACAAAAGAGCAATTAAGAGCGCTAGGTTATATTAAATAAAGAAAGAAATTAATTCACTAAAACAAGAACCAGAAGAGAAATACTACTGTCAGGATATTATCGTTCTTATCTAATGGATAGGCACTCCATTTCTCTTTATTCCTAATACAATCGCGAATCTATAGAATAATCTCACCGCCTTCTGGATGACCTTAGCTGGAATATAACCTCGGAAGGAGAAAATCTGTAAGATCAAAGCTAAGCCTCCTAAATGATACATCCTGTCTTTAAATCGAACATTGGGCGGCCCTATCCTGTATAGTTTTGAAACATCTTCCTGAAAAATATTTTTACCAACAGTTCGGGTGCTTGGATATGTCGAGGCTAGGTAACCTGCTTCATGACTTATCTTAATACTCAGCGCTGTTTTAGCCCCCCCAGGCCAACAAAGAAAGCTGATCTTCTTCGCCAATTTTTCCTCTAGGATGCGTTTACTTTCTTTAAGTTCGTACTCAAATCTTCTTCTTTGTTCTTCGTCAGTTTCATACCTCCCTTTCGATTCTCTGGTGGATTTATAGAATTTGATCTGCTCGAACAATTCGCTTCTCCAATCTTGTTTTTTAAAAAAATCATCTCCCCGCTTATTGACAAAAGAGACCAGATGATTGGTGAGATCTTCATCTTCAAAATACCTTCTGATGCCGAGTGATCTTCCGTATCTATAAACCGGAGTCCCATAGGGCACGAGATGTTCCTGATTTTCGTCTAAAAAATAGTGCTTTCTCTCAGGAAACGCATTCCAAAACAGCCAAGGATATTTGTTGTTCCCGGGGTGATGAAAATCTATGATCTCATCCTGACAAAAATACCACGTGTGGGTCATAGAATGCGATTGGATATCCATAATTCCTTCCCTTTCCATTATTTTTATTTCTTCCCAGGAAAGGAATCCTTTGGTTTCCAAATCTTCCAGGGTGACTGAGTCCTGCCAGACATCATCAAGATTCTTTCTTACGGTTTTAAGAGGGCTGACAAATTCAGGATTAACGAATAGAGTTCCTTTGAAACCGTATTTTTTTAGAAAGGGATAGGCAAAAACCCAAATATCGAGGTAACCGTCATCGAAGGTCAGCCCGACTGGATTAGGAGGCGGGTTTATGTTAGATTTCTTATAATCATATAACTGCTGCAGTGAGATAGTATGGAATTTCATTCTCCTGAGCCATTCGAGATGCTGCTGAAATAATTCCCACTGATAAGTTAAATGCCTCGATATCCATTTTTCATCCACGACACCGATGCTGTGATACATGATGACTGGAACAGGAGTTGATTTCATAGCCGTCAGACCCTATGAGACCTTTTAAACGATTCTACTTATTACGCCCTCTGCTTGCTGTTTCTAACTCTCTACATTAATCCATATTTTCCTTTACGACAGCTTAAATTTATGGCTATTTTCAAAATTTTTCTCTTCTTCATGTTCTATTTCCTTATTTTCTAGTATATACCAATTTCTTGAGAACAAAGAGAAGTTCATCTTAAAAAAGCAGATAGATTAGTTTTTTTTAAAACTAAAGTGCCTTTTATAACATTAAACGCATCATACTTATTTACGCCAGAAAAGACCATCCACATAGTTTTTCCGTCATTGCTAAGCCACTTCTGGTTAATGACAAAAGAAAATTTCCAGACGTTATCAATAAAAGTGTCATAATAGGCCACAGTGGTCCAAGGTCCCCACGGCTGAGGGGCATCAAAAATTCCCCATTTGCTTCCTTCTCTATTCTTGTTACGTTGAACTGTGAGAAGATACCTGTCAAGCTGTGGGTGATACACAGCATTATATCCCCAACTGATTCCATTCGGATCAGTAAAGACACTTTTCCGCAAGCTGATATCATATGTCCATCTGGGATTCCCTTGTTCATCAAGACCAGAAAAAAATTCATATGAATCCCGATCCAAGAGCCGGTCTTTCGGCACTCTAAATAAGGCTAAGGCATTTGAAAGTCCTTGATGACCATATCCATATACATAATTATCTCGTGCCCCTTCATAAGACCTGCCAAACTGGATAATTCCTGGAGAGGCAAAGGCTCCATCAGGTTCTGCAAACAGCCATGGTGCAGTATCAAAAGACTGCTCATCTGGTCCCCATACCCATGTCTTGCCATAATCAGTTGATTTTCCGATTTTACACTGCTTCCACGCATTTTGTTCCGAAACATAGAGATATAAAATATTCTCGATACAAATTATTCCACCGTTACATTTACCAATAAAGTCGGGCTGAGATATCGAACTTTCACCGCCACAAATATTAACTCCCGTCCATTTTTCACCAGTCCCTTCAATTCTTGCTATACCTATGCTGACCCGCCCAATGGCATTGGTTCCTCCAAATCCTCCGCCATCACCCCACGCTGTATAAAGATTTTCATCAAAAGCCCACGTCATTGGCCACAAGTCACTTCCCTCAGCTTCCTGTTTTAAACTAGAAAAATCCCAAGTCACTTCTTCAATTATTGGGCTAAAAGTATAAGGCGGCTGCTCAGCTTCTTCAGCCCGCAAAAAAAATAAGGATGCATTCTCATGGGATTCGGCTGACAAGATAACTATGATTATGATTCCAATGACAACGTTTATAAGAACATTGCTATTGATGAATAAAATTTTCCTTCTTTTAATCATGATTTGAGCCTTTCACAATCTGAAGCATGGCTTCAACCAAACGCTATACATAAATCCTAAACCCGCTGTCTTGATCCATAGTCCTCATCATTATTGCAATCTTCATGATCATATTTCTTCTAGTCGTTATCTCTTAATGTTATCGGACAATAATCTTATTCAACTCTTCCTCTTTGCTCTTTTCTAATACCTGCGGTGACGGTTTAACACTTCCGCTCTCAATGATCTGAGCTAACCAGAAAGGGATCCATGAGATAATCTGCAATATTCTTCCTGAGAAGACAATTGCAATCGCTTCTGAATTTGAGACACCAGTTAGGGAAATGAGCAACATGAATACCCCATCGTACACGCCTATACCATCTATAGAAATTGGCAACCGGGAAATTAAAATAGTTAAGGGCACCACTCCAGCCAGAAATAGAAGTCCAACATCAACGTTTAATCCTCTCGCAATTAACCAGGCATGGAAGATAGGCATGAGTTGTTCACAAAAGGTCAGAATAAAGAAAATGTAGAGGATCTTTTTTTTATGACTGTAAGCAATATAGGTCAAATGCATACTCTTTAATTTCTGGATAATTTTGATCTTTTTGAATGAGCGTAAAAGCCGATCATGGAGAAAGCTAAAAGTCTTTTGACTCAACGATACAACGAATAAGATGATCGCAGCAATTAACACCGCAACCCCAACCTTCCAGAGGAAGTTAAACTGCTGATCAAGCTCAGTCATCCTATACAGCAGCATCAACCCAAGCATCCCGAGTAAGAGTGAGGAAAGAAACCCCATTATTCTTTCAATAACAATGGAAGCCACGATCTCTTTCGAATTATGGCCCTTACGAGAAGTGCTGATCGCACGAATCACGTCAGCCCCTATGGTCGAGGGAAGAAACATTCCCCAAACCATAGCAGCGCAATAAATTTTCATGCCTTGAAATAAAGATAAGTGAATCCCCTTATTTCTTAACAGAAATAGCCATTTATAAGTCATAAGTCCCCGATCAAGCCAATTGATTAACAAAATAAGGAAAACAAAAATGGGATCTATCTTTATCATGATATTGACGACTTCCCTAATGCCGCCCAACTTCCAAACAATTAGCCCTAAAAAAGTAAAAGAGAGAGCCAGCTTTAAATAAAACTTCAAGGAGAGCAATTTTCTTTTTGTGCTCGTCATAAGAGCCTCAAATTCTTCTGCAGTTTCTCCCTCATTCGCATGTTAAAGGATAATATCACACTCAAAATGGCGAGATCAATTCACAATTGACCGTGTCCTTTTAATTATGATATATTTATCACAAGAAGCGAGTTAAAAATTAAGCAAAAAATCCGGACTTAACCATAATAGTATTATGGCAAATTCGAGCAGCGATTATGTCCATTAACGAATGTGATGATAAGTGGTATCAAATGTTGATCGGTCACAGGATCAAGATTGATATGGATTAATCCATTCGTTCTTTATGATTGATTGTGGGAGAGCTTAGATGAAAATCGCTATCATGATGAGAGCGATGGATCAGGATAGTGGCCATCAGGCCATTATTATGGGACTGGTCGAGAACCTTCTCAAATTCGATGGGGAGAATACTTATCTTTTGTTATATCGAACAAAAAAATTCTTAGGCCGTTTCTCAGATTTTCCAAACGCCCAAGAAAAGCTCATCACGGCTCCTCATAAATTCTTATGGGACCAAGTCGCCGTACCCTACCATGCATGGAAAGAGGGTGCAGATGTCATTTATAACCCCAAGTTCAGCATCCCGCTAATTACCCATTGCCCTGCGGTCATGGGACTCCATGAACCTGCCTGGTGGGCATGGCCCGAGCATTATGAATGGTTTGATCGAAATTATATGAAGTTAATGCTGCCAATTTACATCCGCAAGGCAAAACACCTTTTTCCCATATCTCAGTTTGTTGTTGATGAATGTAAAAAATATATCAACTATCCATTCAATAATGTCACAATCTCATATCCTGCACCAAAGCCTTATTTTAGAAGGATTAAGGATCAATCTGTATTGGCCAGCACAAAAGAAAAGTTCTCTCTGCCTGAGAAATTCATCTTATCTGTAACGCGTGTTGACCATCCAGGGCTCGACAAGTCTGATTCGTTCTTTCCCGGGAAAAATCCTCAAACAACAGTGAAGGCCTTTATTGATATAAGAAATAAGAATTCGCATAGATTGGTCATTGCTGGTCGGCGAGTAAGAGAATTTCTCTTATGGTATGGTTTCGCCAAGGAAGACTTAGAAGAGATTCATTTTTTGGATTTTGTTCCCCATGAGGAATTACCTGCCTTGTTAAATTTGGCAGATTTATTCGTCCTGCCTTCCTTTTATGAGAGTTATGCCATGGCCCTAGTGGAAGCAATGAGTTGCGGATGTCCCATGATTGTCTCACAAACTGGAGCCTGCCCGGAAATAACTGCAGGAGCAGCCTTGTTGGCAGATCCAGACTCCCCCGACGATTTTGCAGATAAAATGTTGACAGTCCTCTCTGATAAGCATCTCCAAGCAGAGCTGCGAAAGAAATCTCTAAAACGGGCGCAGTTTTTTACCTGGGAAAGAACAGCCCAAGATACTATTAATCAAATTACTGCGGTTGCTGCCAAATGAGTGAAAAACACATCTTTTTTATGGACTAGTTTTGCTTACCGATTCCTCTTTTCCTTGCCTTTTCTAATCTTTTGTATAATTCCAAATAGTTCTTGACAATATTCTCATAACTGAACCTCTCATCATAACTTTTCTTCGCTTCCTGGCCTATCTTCACTGCAATCTCTTTATTTTCAATTAGATATACGATTTTCCTCTTCAAATCTTCGGGGTCATTAACGTGGAATAACAAACCGTTCTGCTTATGCTTAATTATATTATTGATCCCGCTCGTGTCCGATCCTATAATGGGCATTCCATTAAACATGGCCTCCAGCATAGAATTGGAAGTTCCCTCAAAAAGAGAGGGAATGACATAGATATCAGCCATCTTAAACATAACCGGAACTTCCTCGTGGGGGATGCTCCCAAAAAATTTCACATATCTATCAAAATTTTCCCTATGAGTTTTCTCTTCAAGGTCATTTCTTGTCTCACCATCCCCGACGAAAAGCAATTTCAATCTGTGTTCTTCGATATATCTTCTTCCTAGTTTAATAAAAGCGTTCAACAGGATATCGTCTCCCTTTATTTTCTTTAATGTCCCGAGAAAGAGAAGAATCGTATCTGCAGGTTCAAATCCGTATTCATCTCGCAATCTCGATTTTTCTTCCTGACACTGCCTGAAGGGAAGTCCTGACGGAACCACGTTCACTTCCCGTCCGGTACGCCTTTCATATTCTTTCTTGATTTCATCGGAAACCCCGGCAATAATGCCAGCATTATTAAAAAAGAATTTATGCGGAAAGGCTGGTTTCCATCGATGCAGGCTGCCTCCCCTTATGGAAACAAAATAGGGAACGCCAAAAATCTTTTTTAGACATGGATAACTCAGCCACTGAAACCAATTGGCCCGCATGTAGGAAACATGAACCAAATCAATCTTAGTCCGCAATCTTAAGATATGGATAAAGTCCTGTAACGGAATAGAAATCCTTCTCAATCCAAATTTTCGAGGATTGATTCTGATAATAACGGCATCCAAATCAAGCTCTTCCTCACAACAAGTGAGGACATACATTTTATGGAATTTAGCTAACGCGTTTATTAAATGGTAATTAAAAAGTTCTGCACCTCCGGTATGACAAGGGTATACTCTGTGGGATACGAATAATATATTCATTTCAACTGCGTTACAAATGGCGAGACTTTTGAGATCACAAATCTGTGCTTCCCTGATTCTGTCAAGGGAATTTCATCGACCAGCTCTATTTTAATCTCCATCTCTTGGCCGCAGTTTTCATAGACTCTATCTATTAACTTCTGCTTTTCTGTCTCATCAAATCTTTCATTCACAATCAACTTCAATAAGATTTCACCGTAATTTTCCTGGATAACTTGAAACTTTTCTATTCCGCTGACCCCTCTTACCAGCCAGAACGTCCCAACCAACCTATTATTATTCGTGCCGACGATGATATCCCAAACCCTGCCCTCGACTTTCTCCATTAGGGGCAATCCTCTCCCACAACGGCATTCTCTATCGCTCAATATTCCTAGATCGCCTGTCTTATATCTTATAAAAGGAAAAGCATGGTTATCTAAATCTGTGACCACAATCTCCCCCAGCTCTCCCGGCTTACAGATATTCCCGTCTTCGTCTACAGTTTCCACCACGATGTGTTCGGCATTAATGTGCAATCCATCCTGTTTCTCGCACTCATGGGCAATATTACCCACCTCTCGGCACCCGTATCGATTATAAACCGGACAACCAAAAACAGACTCAATTTCCTTTCTCTGGTAGGCGTATAATGTTTCTCCAGAACAGATTATCCCCTTTGGCCGGTAGATGCTTAAATTGTTTTCTCTCAAGAAATTTGAGAACGTCTGAAGCCCAGATGGATAGCCGGTTATCAGCTGGGGTTTGTAGCTGTTAATTTTCTTTCGGTACTTCAGCATATTTGACCCTGTCATTTCGTAGGAAGATAAGTGAAGGACTTTCCGAAAGAGATTGTTTTTTATTTTACTAAACACTTTCTGAGCTTTGGAGATATCAGAATGGGAACCCCATAACATTGCCTGTTTTTCTCCGATATCCCATTCTGTCCACATATTATTTCTGATTAAGATTCCAAAATATATTTCATTCTTTGTATAACTAAAAAAGTTTAAAGCCTCGCCTGTCGAACCGCTTGTGAAATTGGGAATAAAATACTTTTCAGGAAAATTGATCGCTTTTAAGCTTTTTAAATTTTCCCTTATGAGTTTTTTTGTCAGAAAGGGCAATTGAGTTATGTCTTTTAATCTCCTAACTTCACTTAGGCCATCTACATTTTTGTAATAAGGGACGTTCCGTTTGCAGTGCTCCATTAACTCAACAAATCTTCTTTCCTGTATATCCTTTATCTTGGGCAGTGATAGCCATTGAGTTCTGTTTAACTCCTCTATTTTTCTTAATTTATTCTTTCGAAAAATACCCAATAAGGCAGTAGCTATTAATTTTCTCACCTGAGTCTGTCTTTTCATTCCGTCTTTTCCGTTTATTGTATCATATGCAAGGCCAGATTCCTTCCCCTCACCACAACAAAATGCCGGATACGATTTTAGGGTAATGGATATCTAATTGTGAAGGGTCTGTCCTGGGATGCGTTACATTACATCCAAGAAACGTTATTCCTTACGATTTTCCAGACTAGGCGTTCGGTTCGCTGAAGGCGTTCAACTGCTCTTCTAACAGCACGATTAAAGCGACACACCTTAAAAAATCGAAGGAGGTCCGTATTCTCCTTATTTGGCTCCGCATGGGCTTATTCAACCTGTATATTAATTCAGAACGGTGGGTTATGAGCTTCAGAAACCTGTAAATTTGGGACTCTCTGTTTTTTGGTACCCGGCTTACCGGTCGAGCCTCAGCCAAGAAGAATCCATTTTTTATTTCTGTGAAATCATGTGGCTCAAGCCACTTCCCCAGAATTCCTGAATTCACTCTATCTAGATCCAAATATTTGAGAAAAAACTCACGTATCTCGTCATTTTTTCTAACATCATGCGGCCAATCTGGGAGACTGCTTAGTTTCACTGTGGGTATTCGCATTGATCTGGGAAGATGCCTCTTGAGCATGGAAAGGTAGAGATTTTTGAAAACCCTATGTTTCCTTGGCATTCGGCGAACAACTTCCAAGACACTACTTGTCAAAAAAGGTCTCCGGATCTCCACCGCCAGCTCTTTGTAGTATCCGAGTGAAAAAATAAACCTGGCCAGCCGCCCATGCAAATACAGAAAATCTTTAATATCCGTGAAATTATCGCTATCACACCATCTGATGACTTTACGGATCTGCTCTCTATAGATTTCCTCGATCTCGTCAACATGACTGGAGGCCGTGCTTTTCCGCATCTCTTCAGGAAGGCTGTAAGGAACAACGTAGTCTATCGCTTCGATCTGATTATAGGCGTATCCATAACTGCCCCAGCTTTCGTCTCCTGTTATCGCAAAATCAGCTCCAGTATTATAATGTTTGGCCAAAACAGAAGCACCTTCTGCATACCAACCAATATTGTCATTCGCTAATTCCGACAGGTAAACCCACTCATGGACATTCTCATTGAATGTATTCGTGTCGTATTTCAGAAAATCGAACGGCACACCATATTCGAGAGCCGATAGTTTCGAAATGTAAGCATCCGAATCAGGCAGGTCATCTCGCAAGCCCCAACAAAAGGCCCTATCTGGTAAAGCACCTATGTGATCTAAAACAGCAAGATTGCCTCTCGAATCCAGGCCCCCTGAAAGATGCAATTCAAATTTCTTGGGTTTGTCTGCTAATATCAGTCTGTGGGCCTCTATGATTGTTTCAAAAAGCGCATCTTCAGCAGCTTTTTTTCGCCGTAAAGATGGACTGGACTCGTACACCATCTTCCAATACCTAATTTTTTCCACATCGAGAGTATTTATGCCGACCGAAAGTACGCATCCTGGCTCAAGATAATCGACATTCTCGAATAAAGTCGTATCAGCCAGGCAGTAGCCTATGGCCAAAAAATTAATCACTCCAGCCATGGATAATTTAGGCCGCATCCTGAGAGCCGCAAGAACTGATTTGACCTCCGGCGCGAAACAAAATCCATTTTGATTCCTCGTATAGTATACCGGCAGCGTACCCAGCCTATCATTGCAGACAAACAGGAGATTCCGCTTCAGATCCACTATGACGACAGCAAAGCCTCCCTCATACTTATCAACAGCAGGAAAATCATTACGGATATAATCTTCCAGCACATCTTTGGCCGATAATCTTCGCTTGACTGGCGAATAGATTAGTACCGCCCCGTTTATGAAAGCTCCTGCTCTGCGGCCGTGGTCAAAGTACCAATCCTCTTTACTCTCTTTCTCCTTCCGCCATACCTGGCCTATTGAGACGGCCTCGTTAAGTTCAATGCTCCGGGAGAAATAGGCTGGAAAATGAAGCAGCTTCTCGATGGCTTTGCCGAGTGAGACCGCTGCGTCTGATGTCCTTACAATCCCCACAATTCCTGGCATCTCGAATCAATCGCTCTTGTCAGATATTTATATTATGGATTAACTACATGTATTTTACCACTATTATTAATAGAATCCATGGCTCAGCGCATATTGATTGACGGGAGGAACTGGATCTTTGCTCTCCCGTCATCCCTGCTCCCTCCGTCATCCCTGCTCCCTCCGTCATCCCTGCTCCCTCCGTCATCCCTGCGAAGGCAGGGATCTAGAGATATCTTAATAAGAATCTTTTTTTGTTCTGGTTTCCCACTGGAGCCTGCACCTGAGTAGTCAGGTGACAGGTGTCAGGTGCAGGGATTTAGTCATGGGAAAATTCTTTATCAAGATATTTCTGGGTCCCTGCTTGCGCAGGGATGAACCTGTTGATTGGGAAAATTTATTGTGATATGTTAAGCTCATGAGGGAAGCGAATTATCTCGACCTCACAATCGCCATCCCTGTTTATAACGAAGCCGCCAGCCTTCCTATCCTTTACGAGGAAATAGTTGAATCCTGTTCGAAGCTGGACAAGTCTTACGAGATCATCTTCATCGACGATGGCAGCAGGGATGAGTCTTTCATTGTCCTCAAAAAAATCCAAGGCAAGGATTCCAAGGTTAAGATCATTAGACTCAGGAGAAACTTCGGGCAGACGGCTGCGCTGGCAGCTGGATTTGACCAGGCCAAGGGAGACGTTATCATCACCTTGGATGCCGATCTACAGAATGATCCGAAGGATTTCGACATCCTCATCAAAAAAATCGATGAGGGATACGATATCGTGAGTGGCTGGAGACAGAAGAGAAAAGATAATTTTCTGACTCGACGCCTTCCTTCGATCACTGCCAACAGGATTATCTCACTCATCACCGGTGTAAAACTCCATGACTATGGATGTACCCTGAAAGCATTCCGAAGAAACGTCATCAAGAATATAAAACTCTACGGTGAATTACACCGCTTCATCCCTGCTATCGCGAGCAATATGGGAGTCTCGGTCACCGAAGTGAAAGTGAATCATCGATCGCGTCGTTTCGGGAAATCAAAATACGGATTGATTCGCTTTATCAAAGTTATTCTAGACCTTATGACTGTAAAATTCCTGTTGAGCTATATCACCCGGCCGCTCCAGATTTTTGGTCTTTTTGGCCTCTTCAGCGGATTGCTGGGAGGCATTCTCCTCCTCTACCTTACTTATCAGCGGTTCATCGTCAAGGTCGCCATCGCCGGCCGACCTCTCCTCATGATAGCCGTCTTGTTCCTGGTCATAGGCATTCAGTTTATTACATTGGGTCTGTTAGCAGAAATTATGGTTCGCATTTATCATGAATCGGTTGAGAAAAGGATCTATTTCATCAGTGAAATAGTTGAATCTGAATCAGATACAACCTGAGATGTTACGACAATAATATTTTTTAATCCGCCCTAATATTATCTAAAATCCCTGTATCAGCCTTTACTTGCACCTGACATTTAGTATGACTTGTATCTCAAATTCTTATCTCACCAGGTGACAATGTCGAATCAACCAAAAAAGGTATCCTGACCTGAATAAAAATCACCTCTAAAATCATCTGTTAAGGTGATGTCCTTGTATCCTTTCTTTTACGACTATATTAAAGAACTGTAATAGACCCTATATTTGAATAAATAGGGAAAGTATAGGTTTAAGTGCCCAGGTGGATAATTTTAACGGAGATTTTCCAACAAATTGAAAATTGATTAAAACTAACAAATCAAGATATGTTTATTAAAAAAATCGCACAGTTCACTCCATTCTATTTAATATTATTTCTCCTAGTCCTCACCAGTTGTAAAAAGACTCCAACTACTCCCGATATGGACGCCCTCAACCGGCCAGTCATCTGGTTGAATCACTTTGAGCTGTCATTTACCGCTGCCGCGACAGGAGAAAACCCATCAACTCAGACATTACAGGTGAAAAATTCAGGTCAAAAAACATTAAAGTATTCCATATCCATTGATGCAGAATGGCTGAGCGTCTCACCAGAAAACGGCTCGTCTACTGGACAGATAATCGAGCATCAGGTTTCAGTCAATAAAGACGGGCTGACCGTCCAGGACGAACATTATTCAGCCACAATCACCATAACCTGCTCTGAAGCCTACAATAATCCTCAGAGTGTGAGTGTGAACCTGAAAATAAACAAAAAGCCTCCGCCAAAAATCAAGGTCACTCCTAACACGCTGACATTTAGTGCCAAAGAAGGTGCTATCTCTAATCCTTCATCCAAGACCATCCAAATAAAAAATATTGGGGAACAGACTTTAAATTATTCCGTGTCTGATGATGCGTCCTGGCTTTATGTCAGTCCAAAAAAAGGAAGTTCAAAAGATCAAGAATGTACCCATAAAGTCTCGATAGATTGTCAGGGCTTGAGTAAAGGAACTTATAATGGGAAGATACATATAACCGATTCTAAGGCCTGCAACAGCCCTCAAACAGTCGATGTCATTCTGACCGTCAGTGAGGAACCTCCTCCAGAAATTTGGGTGAGCACACCTGCCCTTGAATTCATCGCTAAAGAAGGCAGTTCAAACCCCTCTCCTCAGAATATCAGAATAAAAAACAGTGGGAATCAGACATTAAATTACAGTATAGTTGACGATGCTGCTTGGCTGAGTGTCAAGCCCAAGAACGGCAGCTCCACAGGAGGTGAAAACTCCCACACCGTCTCTGTCGACATCAGCGAGCTGAGCATGGGCACTTACACCGGAACTATCGCTATCACGGATTCAAAGGCAAGCAACAGTCCTCAAGCCGTTAATGTCACCCTGACCATTGCCGAACAGCGGCCGCCAGAAATCTGGGTCAGTCCCTCTTCGTTGACATTCAGTGCCCAAGAAGGCGGCGCAAATCCTTCCTCTCAGGAAATTAGGATTAAAAACAGTGGGGAACAATCTCTAAATTACAATATTACCGATGACGCCGACTGGCTGAGCGTTAAGCCCACGAGCGGAAGCTCCACTGGCGGAGAAAACGCCCACACCGTCTCTGTGGTTATTAACAGCCTGGGAGAAGGAACTTACAGTGGGACTATCACCATAACAGATCCCAATGCCTCCAATAGTGCTTCTAGCGTCAATGTGACACTCACGGTAAGCAAGCAGCCGCCTCCTGAAATCTGGGTGAGTTCCTCATCGCTGACTTTTAGCGCGGAGGAGGGGGCAGGGAATCCTGCTTCACAAAATATAAAGATCAAAAACAGCGGCGAGCAAACTCTCAATTACAGCATATCTGATGATGCTGATTGGCTGAGTGTCAATCCCGCCAGTGGAAGCTCCACCGGCGGCGAAAACTCCCATTCTGTATCTGTCGATATCAGCGGCCTGAGCTCCGGCTCTCACACCGGAACCATCACTGTCTCTGACCCCAACGCATCTAACAATCCTCAATCAGTCGCTGCCACTCTAAACATAACTCAGCAACAGCCTCCAGAAATTTGGGTAAGCCCAGCTTCGCTGACATTTAATGCCACTGAAGGAGGGTCGAATCCCTCTTCCCAGAACTTAAAGATAAAAAACAGCGGCGAGCAGACTCTCAATTACAGCATATCTGATGACGCTGATTGGCTGAGTGTCAATCCCGCCAGTGGAAGCTCCACCGGCGGCGAAAACTCCCATTCTGTATCTGT
>Ga0209427_10001750_pt1 | contig 25204 bp, 22 predicted proteins | sample DeeMarSWOR136_30_FD_187465 | JGI IMG/M metagenome (GOLD analysis project Ga0209427, IMG submission 187465) | Marine sediment microbial communities from White Oak River estuary, North Carolina - WOR-1-36_30 (SPAdes) (version 2) | ecosystem: Environmental > Aquatic > Marine > Intertidal zone >...
GAAGCGCGCCATTGCCAATAAAATGATATTGTCCGTGTTCGTGTCCCGTTCCAGGATTTCCAGAATGCGCTTCAGCTCCATTCGGTTCTGATTACCGGTGTCTATCGGGTTTGGATATCCCCCTCCGATCAGACTATAAAAGGTAGCCAATTCATCATAGGACTCTTTAGATAGTCGTGGTACCTCCAGACCCGCCTCGGCAAAGACATCAGCAATGGCTACCGATTGCCCACCTGAGCCACCGGTTATTGCCACCCGACCACCCCGAACACGTGGAAGGTAGAGAAGTGCCTTCAGGGTATCTACCAATTCTTCCATACCGCTTACATTCACGGCACCACACTGTTCAACTGCTGATTTCCATATTGTCCAGGGCACTGCCAGCGACCCGGTATGTGAGGCAATTGCACGCCCACCTCCTCCTGTCCGTCCCCCCTTCCAGATAACTACCGGTTTCTTGGCGGAAACTTCTTTCAACACTTTCATAAATCTCTTACCATCCTTCACACCTTCCAAATACATCCCGATGATACCGATCTCCGGATCTTGAGCGAAATACTCCAGATAATCTGGAGAATCCAGTACCGTCCCGTTGCCAAAACTGACCGCTTTACTGATGTCCAATCCCTGAAGATGAGCAACCAGACTGAACTCCAAAGCATGGGTACCGCTCTGTGAGATGAAGCCCAGTGGCCCGGCTTTAGCCTCGTATTGCATGAACTGAGAAAGTACTCCCTGAATACCAATCTTGGGAGTGAACAAGCCCATGCAGTTTGGTCCGATGACGTGGAGGTTGGCTGCCTCCGCTTTTTCTTTGAGCGCCTGTTCTAGCTTGATGCCTTCCTCGGTCCCCGTCTCGGCGAAGCCCGCGGTAAAGAAAAAGGCCGCCGCCACGTCCTTTTGGATGCAATCATCTAAGATCTTCAGTGCAATCGCGCGCGGCACTGCCACCACTGCTAAATCTATCGGCTCAGGGATATCCACCAGGCTGAGGTAATTCGGGATCCCTATTGCTTTGATACCCTCAATTGACTTGGCGTTAACCTGAACTGAGTAGAGCTTGCCTTGACAGTTGCGATACGAATTAAGCCATTGATAGCCGCTGCGTTCGTTATCACCCACCACCGCTACCGACCTAGGATTAAAAGCTCTGTCTAACTTACTGAAGTCTACTCTCACTCTTTAGCACCTCTCGTTTTAGATTTCGCTGACAAAAAGCAACGGGCATACCACTCCGCTGCCCGTAAAAATCAACTAGTTGTTAAGCGGTCGATTGTCCGACCCTCTAGTCGCCATAATTATCATCTAAGTCGACAGAAACGTCAAATAGTTCAGGCAATGAGATTGAAATATCAACCTTACTAAATGCGATGAGCTGGATTACGTTCTATTGCCAAAATGGCAGCCGGATAATGACATTTTCAAGCGAGGCTTTTAGCCGGATTTGTGCTGTCTTAAGAAGACCCAATCTAAAACGATGACCAACCTCATAAACCGGAGGGCTGAAGGCGTCGTCCTTCTTCCAAGCTATTTCTTAATGCCGCATTTTTATCATTGTCTCTAGAGACTATCTGCCTCTTGTTTGGTTAGCGCGGCACCAGCGTGGAAGATGTTACGGGCAATATAACTTGGTTCAACGTCCGCCCTTGCCTGGAGTAGTTCTGATTTTAACAGGAGCGCTTCTTTTCGCACTGATTTATCTTGAGTTCCCTTCACCAAGAAGTCGATGACATTGAGTGATAGCTGGATATTGCCATCTTTTTTAAGGCGTTGGGCTTCCTGCAATATTTTTGCTGCACCTGCCAGCTTTACTACCTCTGCGGCAATCTCTGCACTTCTTGCGGGAAAAAGTTCAGACGGGTTGCCGTTATACCAACCTGCATACCGACGGTGCACACCATGAATTACAAAGGTGGGATGTCCGTATACTGGCTGAAGCCATGGCTTCTGTGCCAGGTCTTCCGGAACTTTAATTTTATCGATGATATCTTCAATCCAGCAGCCCTCATTTAGCAGACGCACGACTTCATCCTCTATGAACCTCAGGTATCTGGCGGTATCCAATAAGGTATCCTTTGCCAGGTCTTTGCTCAAGATCTGCCCGGCGGAAACCACGAAGTCCGGATTCTTATCGGCAATTGCCTCCAGTGCCTGTGCCCATTCAAGCGCCCAGCGCTGGACCTTAAAGGGGTTACCAACATTAGGCACACCACCGATAAGAAGGTCGCCGACAAGCGCCGTTTTCCGCTCGGGAATCCATACCCAGAGCGAATCATCAGTCTCACCGTAATAGCTGTACAGCTCAAAAGTCAGACCACCAAGCTTAAACTGCATCACATCGTCAAAGGTGATATCCGGGTAATAGAACTGCTGTGGCAGGACCGGTTCGCCCGATGGGATAGCAAACTGGATGGTATTGATATGCTCGTGCTGCCCCTTCAATCGCTGGTAGCGGTCGAAACGCCGTGCTACATTCTTGTGCCCGATAATATGAGGCCTGGCGTATTTATGGGCTTCAGCATCGGCAAAGAATACCGGCACACTCCAAATATGGTCTATATGTCCATGAGTATATATAATGGCGTGAATTGGTCTGTCCGTCCGCCTCCTGATTGCCTCAATGGCCTTACGGCCAATACGGTTGCCCAGCGGCAAATCAATCACCACTACACCATCGTCGGTATATACTACACTTGTGTTACCGATGCCCAGCCGCACAATGTCTGAAGTGGCTTGTTGCCCTTCTCCCATCCCCCTCCAAAAAGGTTGGTACTGCCGGTTTTCGTGTGTTTGCCCATTCATCATTGAATTATCATTCCCGAATTTGATGATGTCCTATACTTTCGATTCCCACAATCGCAATAGACCCACAGCTGGTATACCACTCATGAAAATGAGTGCGCTATTTACAGTGCAACTAACCTGTTAACGGTCTATATCTATAATTGACAGGGTTAATTACTTTACAGCCTCGACTGGCTTACGCAGAGGCTTGAAAACGCCGCCGGCGCCTACATTTGAGGCAACTTCCTCAGCTTCTTTAATTATCCTGTCTATCAACTCCTTGACCGTTGGAATATCACGAACAAGGCCTATCACCTGCCCTACGGTAAGTAAGCCCTTGCTAACATCGCCGGTTTCAAGCATGCTCCGACCTGCTTGACCACTGATGATCGGCGCTAATTGCTCTATAGTAGCGCCCTGGTTTTCCATCTCGAGTACCTTTTCAGCCGTGGGGTTTTTCCATGCCCTCATCGTGTTACGGAGTGAGCGATGCACTAATAGCGTATCACGCTCCGATAGCGTGATTAAGAGTTCCTTTACTTTATCATTCACTGGCGACTCTTCAGTTGCCATAAAGCGGGTACCCATATTGATTGCTTCTGCTCCCAGTGCCAGTGCGGCAACAAGACCACGCCCATCGCCAAAGCCTCCAGAGGCAATAATAGGAATTTCCACAGCATCGGCAGTCAAGGGAATCAGGATGAGGGAGGTAATGTCTTCCTCCCCAGGGTGCCCAGCGCATTCGTAACCATCAATGCTAACAGCGTCGCAGCCTATTCGCTGGGCGGTGCGCGCGAAGCGGACTGCAGTGCACTTGTGTATGACTTTTACTCCAGCCCCCTTAAGCCGTTCCATATATGGCTCCGGGCTTCTGCCGGCCGTTTCCACTATCCTTACCCCAGAATTGATGACCGCATTAAAATAGCCATCAATATCCACAGGGCGAAGAGTAGGTAAAAGAGTCACATTTACTCCGAAGGGTTTGTCTGTAAGATCTTTGGTCTTCTTGATTCCAGTGGTCAGCTCCGCGGGGGTTGGAAAGGTAAATGCTGTGAGGATGCCCAGACCTCCAGCGTTGGACACCGCGGACACCAGTTTTGGCTGGGAGACCCACATCATTCCGCCTTGTACTATGGGATACTTGATACCGAGAAGCTCAGTTATGCGTGTCTTAAACATCGTCTTTCCTCCTTCTAATATTTGTTCTGATTATAGCACTTAAGTGATTAATCCAGCACATTCAGACAGGCATACATTCCTCGATTTTCGCTTAAAAACAGGATATCTATCACCGTAAAAGCCCGAGAGCCTTCAGGTATAAGACAAGTCCCCTCACTGGGCCACCGAAAAATCGTAAGACTTTTGGGGGTTAGTTTAGTCACTCTTTCTATTTAAAACGGCTAACAATTCCGCCAGGGGTAAAGTGTTTAACATATGTTGCGGCTCGCACCAAGCCCGCCGAGCAACACCAACCCCAAATCGCATGAAACCTAGATGAGCAACGCTATGAGAATCGGTCCCTATAGCGAGCTTTACCCCCAAGTCTCTGGCACGGAAGGCGTGAATATCATTTAAATCGAGGCGGTCAGGCATGGCGTTAATTTCCATAATCTTATTATATTTAGCTGCTGCCTGGATGACAGCTTCTACGTCAATGGCTACGGGCTCACGCTCTCCTATAAGACGACAAGTAGGGTGGGCAATCATGTCAACATCAGGATTTTCTATGGCGTTTAATACCCTCCGGGTCATCTTTTCCTCACTTTGGTTCATGGCGGAGTGCACAGCCGCAATCACTATATCCAATTCAGATAGGATTTCATGTGGCAGATCTAAGATACCATCCGCTCGAATATCAACCTCAATACCCGTGAGCACACGAATTCCGGTTAAACGCTCGTTAAGAGCTTTGATTTCAGCAATTTGCTTCCTCAGCCTATCCGCATTAAGACCATGAGCAATACCACGTCCAGCGGAATGTTCCGTGATTGCGACATATTGATAGCCCATATATTTGGCAGCGTGAGCCATTTCGTCGATGGAATCATGCCCATCGCTCCATTCAGTATGCGTATGAAGGTCTCCCTTTATGTCAGATAACTCAACTAGCTCTGGTATAGCTCCCTGCTCAGCCTTTTCTATTTCACCCTGAGCCTCTCTGAGTTCTGGAGGAATATACTGAAGCCCCAGCCGATAATAGAATTCTTCCTCCCTGGAAAATTTTTCCATTTTGTCAGTAGCTACAACAGTTATCCCATACTCACTCAACTTTAGTCCTTGCCTACGCCCTCTTTCTCTCAGGGAAATATTATGCTGTTTGCTACCGGTAAAATATTGAAGTAGGGAACCAAAGGAGTCATGCTCCACCATCCTCAAGTCTACCTGCAATCCGCCGCTGACAATAACAGTGGCCTTGGTTGACCCCTGGGCCAGCACCTGTCTTACGTGAGGTAGGGCAACAAATGTATCTATAACCTCCTTGGGCTTATCAGCAGTGCCCATCAGGTCAATATCACCCAATGTTTCTCGAAAGCGCCGTAAGCTGCCAGCGGCAGTGATATTTCTCACGCCGGGGATAGAGCAGAGGGCACCTATAATTTCCTCGACAATGGGCAAAGCTTCGCCAATAGGGATACGCCGGTCTTTACGGCGTAATGCCTGGATTTGGTGATGGATATTATCAGCGGTCTTCTCGCCAAGACGGAAGAGCTTAGCCACTCTCCCCTCATTGATTGCGCGTTCTAATTCATCTACCGAGCTTATCCCTAACTCGCTGGAGAGCTTGCTAGCCGTCTTGGGACCAATTCCTGGTATGGTCAGGAGATTAGTTATTCCTTGGGGAAACTCAGCCTTCAGATTCTCATAATAACCTAGCTTACCGGTCTCAATCAGCTCGGTTGTCTTCTTAGCTATCGCCTCACCCACGCCAGGAATACTATGTAAGTCTTCCCTTTCCTCAATCATAATCTTTAGTTCTCTGGGATAATGCTCAATAGCCCGAGCTGCCTTCTGATAAGCACGAATCTTAAAGACATTCTCCCCTTTAAGCTCTAGAAGGTCAGCAATGTCCTGAAATACCTTAGCCACCTCGCTGTTTTTCATGACCTTGCTCGCTTTCATCCCTCCCTTATCTATTATACCCCTGTTTCCCAACCCTGTGACAGCTTCGGCGAAATCGGAGCTCGAAGTCATTACCCCATATAGTAAGGGCCATCGAGCATCTCTCTGTCCTGGTCAATGCCATTAAACACTTAGTTGCCCAATTCATTGAGCCCAGCCCTTCTGTCATTGCGAGGAGCGAAGCGACGAAGCAATACCGGTGGGGTTGTTGTGGGCTGAGATTGCCACGCCCCGACAAGTCGGAGCTCGCAATGATAAGAAGTGGGAGGCTCGCGATAATAAATTATGCCTGATGAATCAGGCAATTATGAAGTCTGTACGGAACGTATAGAACAGAACAAATTGTATGCAGCTTTTAGTAGAAATTACCAGGGATACTACCTACGCAATCACCTTCTGCTCTTTGAAGCGAGCGATATCTTCCCAGCTATAACCGGCTTCAAGCAAGACTTCTTCCGTATGTTGACCGCACTCCGGCGCGGGCATTCTAATGTCAGCTGGCATCTTGCTCAGTAATGCCGGATTTGATAGACCCTCAATTCGCCCATACTTTGGATGGTCATAACTGACAAAACAACCGCTCGCACGCGCTTGGGGGTCATTAATGGCTTCTTTCAAATTTTGCACTGGAGCATACGGTATATTACCCTCTAAAACTGGTAGCCATTCCTCCAGAGTCTTGGTTGCGAAGGTCTCCCCGATAGTCCGCCTGAGAGCGAGGCAATGCTCTGCCCTGCCTTCCCTTGTCTGGTACCTGGGGTCGTTGGCCAGGTCTTCCCGGCCGATAGCCGAGCAGAATGTCTTCCAGTAACGATCGGGTTGTAAGGCAAGGATGGTTATTCGTCTTAGATCACGGGTCGTATACGTAGCGGCGAGTGGATTGGTCGCTTTACCTGCGTAGAACAGGGCAATTTCAGTTGTCGCCATCTGTGCCTGCGTTACTGCTTCTGGCGGCGGACTCTCTCTCCAGTCGGCAAAATCAAGACCAGTGACCAGAGCACCAGTAATATCGAAAGATATCTGGTACATTCCAGTATGTAATAGTGAAACTTGTACTTCCTGTCCTACCCCGGTCCTCTCACGCACGAACAGTGCCATCATAACGCCATAGGCGAGAACCAGTGCGGCAACATTGTCGCCAAAAGCCGGACGATAAGCAAGTACAGGCACTCCCGGGACGGAGAATACATAGGGAATTCCTGACCTTGCCCAATAAGCGGTGGTATCGTAGGCTGGCAGGTCTTTTTCGGGGCCACTCTTACCGAAACCGCTCACACTTCCATAAATGATGCGAGGATTGACATTGGTCAGCTTGGCGTATTCCACTCCAAAACGCTCCATTTCAAATGACCTGAGATTGGTCAGAAATACATCCGCTTTCTCTGTCAAGCGATACAGAATTTCTCTCCCGCCCTCCTCTGCTAGGTTAAGCGTTATACTCCTTTTATTGCGATTATAAACTTCCCAGCTGTAATCAATGTCAGACGGTACAGCGCTCATCGCTGCCGTTTGATTATCCTGAAAGATACGCCACGAATCACCTGTGTTCGGGTTCTCTACATGTATCACATCTGCGCCGAAATCAGCCAAGTGCCGTGCGCACATGGGTACCGCAGCTACTTGAGATACATCGATTACTTTAATCCCTTCGAGAGCTCGAGTCACTACAGTCACCTCCTTGCATCAAATTCTTATGCTTTTCTAAGCACTATTCTAGCACGCAAATTCAAGTTATTTGCAGAGAGAATTCTTCTTTAATGGAAAAATACTTACCTACTACGATTATCAGGCTATATGATTTGAGAAACGCATTATCGCATCGACTATGAATCTCTCTTATCGGGCGCGTGCAAATCTGTTTTACAGGCATCAGGCTGCATCCAATCAGCCACCGCCTGGATTTGATATTGTCCGAATACTCTTTTATGGTACACTAGTGTTCCCAAATAGCACGTTGGGACCACAAATTAATAAAGATGTTCCCCACAAGTTGAATGCAAAAGTACATCAAAAACAGGATGCCACGGGGCTATGATCTGAATCTTCTCGCCGTCGTCAGCATAGCCACGTTGGTAATAGTTCTTGAACGTTACTATCCTTTAAACATCGATTTTCCCCGGGCAACGGAGCTCATTTATTACCTGCTTGTCCCGCTGGTGGCGGGCTGGCTGCTCTTCCGGGATAAGCCCTCGGATTATGGTATCCGCATTGGCCACTGGAAATCGTCTATAGTTCTAGCGGCAGCTTGTCTTACTGCCATGGCACTGATTCTCTATGGGGCCGGCAAAATATCTGAGTTCCGCTCTTACTATTACTGGGACGCCATAGATTGGCCCGAGTTACTGCTCGATGCTGCACTATATATGTTTGCCTGGGAATTTCTTTTCCGTGGATATATGTTGTTTGGTCTGGAAAAATCAATAGGTAAAAGTGCCATCTTTATGCAGGCTATTCCTTTTGTGCTGCTCCATTTCGGGAAACCTTTTTTAGAGACGCTGTTCTGCATCCCGGGCGGCTTCATCTTGGGTTATGTAGCGTACAGAACGAGGTCATTTTTACCTTGTTTCATCATTCACTTCGGCGTCTATATAGGGATGATTTTTTTTGCCAATTACTAGAGCCTCGGTGAAATCTGGTCTTATGCTTAAAACGGGAAATGGGGAGGGAGCACATTGGCAGGATACAGAGCGAGGAGGACTCCGATAACTATCGGCCACTGGGCAAGATATACCACCAACGGATGTCTTCCCGGCAAAGTCAGTGCCGAGGTAATAGGGTTGTTAAACTCACGAATATTAAATCTCCTATTTCCCTGTGGGTATAGCAGCCTACCACAAAACATCCCCACAAGAAAAAGGCCGAACCACGGCAGTAATGGCCAATAATCCATCGTCCTAAAGCCGTGAGGCATCAGCCCGAGCCAGAGCAGCCAGGGAAAGTCGACAAGAACCCTCTGTTCCTGTAAATAAATACCTGCTGCCAGTAAAGCAACCCCCAGTATCAGGTTGATGAAGCGAAATTCTGAAAAGAATGGTGCTAGTATGAACGCAATCCCGAAGAAGTGGAGTATGCCGAATCGGACATATTCATCCGGGGCAATCAGCCATGTCAGCAGAGTAATCCCCATGCCCCACGCGAATATTTTCAAGCCCCTGAGCATAAACCCCGACATTCTTATGGATCTCGAATGGGTGATTGTGAGCGACACTCCGGCGAGGAAAATAAAGGTCCCACCGGTCACCCTGGGAAACCACCACCAGAACCCGTAACGTATGCCAGGCACGCCAGTGCTGTGGATATCAAAGTAGTTAAGTAGATAGAGTACGTGGAAGGTTATCATCATTATTATGGCAACGGTACGTAAGAGGTCTATCTCCCAGAAACGGTTATGCCTACTTGAATAACCAAAAATTGTGCGTGCCATTTGTCAAGCTCTTCCTGGCTCGATTTTATCATGTTTTGGTCATTGGCATTTTGGACTTTAGTGTCGTTCAGGGTCTTGGTGAAGCTATAGTATAGGAAGGTTGCGGTAAAGAGGTATTGACAACTGCATAAGACAAGAATAATCTAACATACAGAGTTAACCATATGGATGCTATACCCAAAGAAGTAGCTTCGCAGCTTTGTGCAGAAATCCGTGAGGAGAATCGTGGTAAGTGGTATAGATTTGCTCACCTGCAATGCTGGGGCTGCATGACCTATGCCAGAGGGAACCCCGACAAGATGTGTCTGAGTAGCCCGGAAGGCTATAATGGCTGCAATCTAATCAACAAACGCTATTCTCAACGGTCGGGGAGTGACTAGGAATTCGAGGCAAGCGAACCAGAGGAAGTGAATCATATTGCTTATACCAGCTTTTGAAATAGGTTTGTGGAACGCCTGGATTTTTATGCTTCTTGATGTATTAACTTTCCCCTTATTTATGCGTATCGCTAAAGGACGGGCTCCAGAAGTAGAAGGCGAAAGCCAGGTTTCTGCCATGTCCAAGACTAAAAGGATAACCCTTTATTCTTCCAAGATAATATATATTCCGGCCTTTATATATTCTATATTCCTGCCCCTAAAACTGGGGACGGTGTGGTTTTATGTAGGCCTGCCTATCACTCTAATAGGCTTAATTATCGGCGTTATAGTCATATTGAACTGGGCGGCCAGCCCACGCGGTGAGCCCGTAACCAACGGGCTTTACCGTTATTCAAGACACCCCATGTACGTAACTGCTTTCATATTTTTCCTGGGGGTGAGCATAGCCACGGCTTCCTGGGTTTTCTTACTGTTTACCATTTTACTGATAGCCGCTTCGTTTTATTTTGCTCCCCTTGAAGAACAGAGTTGCCTTGATAAGTACGGTGCTGCCTACCGCGAATATATGGAAAGGACTCCAAGGTATATAGGAATACCAAAATCGGTAGGGAAGTGAACTAAAGGAGGGAAATCATGTCGCTTATACCAGTTTTTGAAATAGGTGTCTGGAACGCCTGGATTTTTATGATTTGGCTATTGATACCTTTTTTCTTGGTGCCTCTAAAAGTAATTCCTGAAGGTCGAGAGGAGGGGAGCGATTTTACCGCTGAGTTCAACAAAACGCAGAAGTATGCAATCCGTTCTATGCATATCATCTATCTTCTCTCGATTATATACTCAATTTTCGTACCGTTGAAACTGGGTACAGCATGGTTTTATGCAGGCCTTCCTATCTATCTAGTAGGTTTAATCTCGTACGTAATGGTTTGGGTCGGTTTTGCCACCACGCCACCTGACAAGCTTATAACTAAGGGAATATATCGTTATTCAAGAAATCCAATGCAACTCTCTGGGGTTGTAATATATTTGGGAGTAGGCATAACCACGGCCTCCTGGGTTTTTTTATTGCTTGCTGCCGTATATATGGTTGTGCCGATCCTGTGGTTGGATGCCGAAGAACGCCACTGCCTCAAGTACTACGGGGATGCCTACCATGAATATACGAAGAGGACCCCACGATGGATAGGAATACCGAAATCCTGAATGAAGGAGGTCGCGAAGATTATGAGAGCTGATGCCAAGACCGAAGCCGCAGTGATGAATGTTGTCCAACAGTGCTTTAAGGCGTTCACAAAGAAAGACATAGATTCAATTCTGGCGTTCTTCACTCCAGACCCCGACGTAATTCTCATTGGTACGGGAGTGGATGAGAAATGCGTCGGGCTTGACGAGGTTAGGAACATACTCGGACGTTCCTTTGCCCAATTCGAGGAAGCATCATTTGAGTTCGGTTGGCATTCAGTCTCAGCGGCAGGTCCAGTGGCAATGGTGGCAGCTGATGTTAACCTCTACGTTAAGACCAATGACCAACAAATAACCGAGAAAATGCGATTAACGGTTGTGCTTGAGCAACGGGGGGACAGGTGGCTCATTATACAGTGGCATGATTCCTTGCCGGCTGCCGGGCAGAAAGAAGGTCAAGCATTCGCGACATAGTCGTTTCAGAGACAACAGTCCATTAAATTACCACTATGTATCCATGCAATTGTGGCTTTTGGCTAACGCCTATCACAGTTTCTTGCCATCAAAACTGGTCACGATATGTTTTGCTGAGGTGATCCGCAGGCAATGTAGGGTGGTGCCATAGTATAATAGAGCTATGTCCAATGGAGAGAAACCGCTTTTACTCCTTTTTGACGGTAATGCCCTGGTGCACCGCGCCTTTCACGCCCTGCCCCCGCTGACCCAACCCAAGACCGGGGAACTGGTAAATGCCGTCTATGGCTTTGCCAGTACCTTGCTCAAAGTATTTGCTGATTTTAAGCCCACTCACTGGGCTATCGCCTTTGACCGGCCCACGCCGACCTTCAGGCATGAAATGTTCGAGGAATACAAAGCGCACCGGCCAGCCACGCCCGAGGAGTTGAAAAGCCAGATAAAAAAGGTACACCAGCTGGTGGAGGCTTTCCATATCCCCGTTTTCGAAATCGATGGCTTCGAGGCTGACGACGTCCTGGGCACCTTAAGCAAGCAGGCTGATGAACATGGCATTGAAACTATCATTATTACCGGGGACAATGACATGTTGCAGGCTGTTTTGCCCCGGGTGAAAGCCCTTGCTCCCAAGCGGAGCTTCACAGATACCATTCTTTACGATGAACAGGCAGTGGAGCAGAAATATGGCATCAAACCGGAACAACTCCCCGACCTTAAAGCACTGGTCGGCGATGTCTCGGACAATATACCCGGCCTACCGGGTGTTGGTGAGAAAACAGCTACCAAATTACTTCAACAGTATGGCAACCTCCAGGAAATCTACAACCATATTGAACATATAGCGCCAAGTAAGCTGCAGGACACACTACGCGAATATCGCGCTCAAGCTTTCCAGAGTAAAGAGCTGTCCACGATAGTCAAACATGTCCCTATCAAACTGGACTTGAAAACCTGCCAGGTGAGCCACTATGACCGGAACGAGGCAGCCAGGCTTTTCCAGGAGCTTGAGTTCATCAATTTGCTACCCAGATTGCCCCAAATGAAGGCCGAGAATTACCAGCCCTCAGCAGTCAAGTCCCACATAGTGAACACCGAGACAGGCCTGGACCAGCTTATGGACGAACTGGAAAAAGCACAGAACCTCAGCATCGAGGTTGAGACTACGGGCGAGAAGGCTGTGTTGGCCGATCTGGTAGGCATAGCCATATCGCCAAGCCGGGGAGAGGCGTTTTATATACCTCTAGGTCACCAAGGCTTAAATCAGCCACCGCAATTACCGCTAACTCAAGTCACAACCAGGCTCAAGCTAATTTTGGAAAATGCCGTCATAGGCAAGATTGCCTATGACGGCAAGCGTGTTATAGAGGTATTGGCTGGTTGTGGGATTGAAGTTAGGAATCTGAATTTCGACCCCATGCTCGCTGCTTATCTCCTGGGCGAAAAAAGCCTGGTGCTTAAAGCACTGGCCTTTAATAAGCTAGGCACCGAGATAGTGATCCCCGCTGACTTGACCGGCGCAGGGAAGAAACAAAGCTCTCTATCCCTGCTTGAGGTAAATCGAGTTGCCGATTATGCCTGTGCTAGCGTGGATATCATCTGGAGTCTAAAGGAGAATTTGGCAAGCGAGCTACGAAAGCAGGGACTATGGCAGCTCTTCACCGAAGTGGAGATAGCCTTGATTCCGGTTTTGGTAGCTATGGAGAAAGATGGCATTCTTTTGGATACCGACCTGCTCCGTGAGATGTCTCTGGAGATGGGTAAGCAATTGCTGAGGCTGGAGAAGGAAATCTATAGCAGCGTCGGGCACCAGTTTAATATCAACTCTCCCCAGCAGTTAGGCAAGGTGCTCTTTGGGGAGCTCAGGCTACCCCAGTCTCGTAGAACGAAAACCGGTTACTCCACTGAAGCCTCGGTCATGGAGGCATTGAGAGGCGTTCACCCCATAATTGAATTCATACTGGAATACCGCCAGCTTAGTAAGCTCAAGTCAACCTATGTTGATGCCCTGCCCGCGCTTATTAATCGTAAGACGGGGAGGGTGCATACCAATTTCAACCAGACGGGAACAGCGACCGGACGGCTCTCTTCCAGCGACCCCAACCTGCAGAATATACCTATAAGAACCGAGATGGGGAATAAGATAAGGAAAGCCATCATAGTTCCACCCGGAACATACCTTCTAAGCGCCGATTATTCCCAAATTGACCTAAGAGTCCTGGCTCACCTCTCTCAAGACCCCGGTCTTATTGCCGCCTTTGCCCGAGACGAGGATATTCACGCCACGACCGCCTCCAGAATCTTTAGTATTCCCATAGATGAAGTGACCCCCGAGATGCGACGGAATGCCAAAACGGTCAATTTCGGAGTTATTTATGGCATGAGCGATTACGGATTGGAGCAAGCCACCAACCTCAGCCGTGAGGAAGCCGCTCAATTCATCGCCCTGTATTTCGAAAAATATCCTAAAGTGAACGAATATCTCGAAGCCACCAAGGAGCAAGCCCGCAAGCTGGGCTACGTCCAGACGGTGTTAGGGAGGCGGCGGTTCCTGCCGGAAATTCATTCTCCCAACCGAATGGTCAGAGAGGCTGCGGAGCGCATGGCTATAAATGCCCCGGTGCAAGGCAGCTCTGCCGACATCATCAAAATTGCCATGATAAATCTACATCGTGAAATGGGGAGGCGGAATCTCGAGAGCAAGATGCTGTTGCAGATACACGACGAATTGCTTTTCGAGGTGCCTGAGAATGAGGTGGAGGAAATTAAGTCTCTGGTTAGTGAGCTCATGCCCGGGGCGGTTGAGCTTCGTGTCCCTGTGAAAATAGATATCAAGCTGGGCAAAAACTGGGCCGAGATGGGATGAAATGCCAGAGCTGCCTGAGGTAGAGACGATTAAGAACGAGCTTTCGCCCTGGGTCGTGGGGCAAAGCTTCACCGAAGTCACTATCCTCGATGCCAAGCTCTTATGTAGTTGTTCCACCAGGGAAGTCCGTCGCTGTTTAATCGGGCAGAAGGTACAAAGCCTGGAGCGGCGAGGAAAGTATCTTATCTTTCACCTGCCGAATGGCAGGTCTCTGATCATACATCTCAGGATGACCGGCGTCTTGCTGTTAAATCCCAAAGAGGTTGACCGCTATGCTCGGGCGGTTTTTCACCTCGCCAATGGGCACCACCTTGTTTTCAGTGACCGGCGCCGGCTGGGAAAAATGTGGCTGGTAGACGACGCCGATACTATAGTCTGTAAGCTGGGTCCCGAGCCGCTGGATGAAAGCTTTACACCGGACATTCTGGAGCAAAGATTAAGCCGTCATCGCATCCCCATAAAAGCAGCGCTTCTCGACCAGTGTATCGTCGCCGGGATCGGCAACATGTATGCCGACGAAGCTCTCTTTGCCGCTCGCATCCACCCCCTGAGAAAAGCAAATGACCTGTCATCCGACGAGGTGCAGACTCTATATCATTGCATCCGCAGAGTTCTTGGAGCAGCCATTGGCAGCAAGGGTGCCAGCGTGGATACCTATGTCCGCCCTGAGGGTGAGCTGGGCACAGCCCACTTCGATTTTAAGGTCGCTCATAAGGGAGGCGAACCCTGCCCTGTTTGCGGCTGCACCATCGAGCGGGTCCCCATACAAAATAGGGGTAGTTATTTTTGCCCTCAATGCCAACCTTTTGCTTCGGGCCTCTGACACAAAAACTGGCAGCGGCGGGAATTGGACCAGCAACTGGAGGCTTCCCGATCCCTTGGTTTATCCAGCTGTATCTTAACCTCATTAATGGACTCGTAAGTCCTCCAGTGAACCCCTAAACTATCCTCAGACTTCATGGACCTAGGAAGTGGTATAATAGGCTTAAGATATATACTGTGGTTGATTAGAAGCCTGGTCAATGGGTTTGGGACGATAGATATTGTGTATGTCTAGGGGGTGAAGCTATGCCAACTTGTCCTATCTGTGGAACTGAGGTAAAAGAAGGCACCGGGTTTTGTTCTAAGTGTTTACGTCGACTGATGGCGGGACAAACCGCTAAAGGTAAGAGTAACAAAAAGCTAGTAGGAATTATAGTAGCCTGTGTTATAGCTATCAGTGTAGTGAGTGTCGTAATTACACAGCTACTAAAGGTGCCATCAGGAGGCATAGCGGAGCTTGAGTATGTTGCGGTCTCTGCCTATGATTTTGCTAAAGAAATTTTCGACCCCGAACTGACAAACTTACAGAGAGAAAACCTCTGGAAAAACTACGAAGGAAAGCAAGCTGTATGGACAAATGAACTCAAATATGTGTCAACAGGAAAAGAGGGGTTAGTAGCTTATTTTCTTAATCCATTGGACCGGGCCCGAACAGAGGTCAAGGCCGTTTTTGGCGAAAGTCAGATGTCAAACTTGCTACAACTTAAAGAAGGCGACCTGGTTACTTACACTGGCGCCCTGGCTAGCTTCGGAGCAACTGAAATTAGTTTGACAAATTGTACTATCGTATCCCAGGCTCTTGTGCCCTTATGGTGGAATGACGACATTGATACTCACAACAAACGAATTCTAATAGGGGATGAAGTGCTCTGTCTCGGTCCAAGTACATATGATGATGCTACTGGACGTCTCTCCCCCAGAATTACAGCTATCAACAGAGAAACAGGAGAGTTATTATGGGAAGGCGAGAAAACAGAATCCATCCTGGTAGGAATTGACTCCTACTACGTATACATTTGGCATCTGTTAAAGATTGTTCCAATGTCTGAGCCCGATTATCTCTGGCATTGGTTTAGGTCTAATATAACGGCTCTAGATAAAGTATCTGGTCAAATTGGCTGGGATTCCTACCTCTCTAAGGAAGCTCGTTGTCTAGGGCAATATGACTGCCTCCCGGACGAATGGTCCCAGTCTGATTTTGTGAACTGCTGCATATTGGGAGAAAGTGTGAAGGAAGAGATAACTAATAATGGTGAGCCTGGTTTGACCTTCTTGATAGATAAACCACCTCTCTCCAGACTAACTTATGAACATCAAGGCATCATTTATAAGAGCGCTTGTGCTGTCTATGGAGGCGTAACAGAGTGCAGTGCACTTCAGGCTCTTGACCACCAAACAGGTGATATCTTCTGGATGATGACTTTTCGTGAGAAAGGTATGAACGACTTTTCAATAGCTGATGGAATTCTCTATGTATCAACCGACGAAGGAGTTGGTGCTTTCAAGCTCTAATTAATAAGTATTAGCCCCACCTCCAATATAAAAGCTGGCAGCGGCAGGACTTGCACCAGCGGTGCCTTATTTCTTGGTATCTCTATAAACTAAGTGCCTAATGCACCTTCAAAGTCCGTCCTTGTCTTCCTGCAGGACAGTTTCGAGGAGGACCTTTAGGCCTGACTAGATGTATCTACCCACCGATTTGGCAACTGGCCTGAGCTCCTTCATCAATCTGGCGAAGTCCGATGGAGTAAGGGACTGAAGGCCATCTACGAGGGCTTCCTTGGGGTTAGGATGCACCTCGACGAGGAGCCCATCGGCACCTGCAGCTATGGCTGCCTTTGCTATCGCTGGAACCAGGGCGTAGTGACCGGCAGCATGACTGGGATCTACGATTAGAGGTAGGTGGCTGGATCTCTTAATCACGGGTATGGAACACACATCGAGAGAAAAGCGAGCGCTTGTTTCAAAGGTCCTGATACCCCTTTCGCATAAAATGATGTGGCTGTTCCCCTTTGCTAGTAGATAGTCCGCCGCTGTAAGCCATTCAGCAACGGTGCATGAGAACCCCCGTTTCAGCAAGACGGGGTGCTTACTCCTCCCAATTTCGGTTAGCAGGGCGAAGTTTTGCATATTTCGGGCCCCGACCTGCAGGATATCCGCATACTTTGACACCAGGCTCACATCGTGGGGGTCCACTACCTCGGTAACTACAGGTATGTCGAACTGCTCTCTGGCTCTCGCCAGCAACTCCAAGCCGGCTTTCTCCAGCCCCTGAAAGCTGAAGGGCGAGGTGCGTGGTTTGAAGGCACCACCGCGCATAATACAGGCTCCGCCTTTTTTCACAGCCTTGACTGCCTTCATGAGCTGTTCTTCATTTTCCACGGCACAGGGTCCTGCCATAACCACAATACGCTTGCCCCCAATCTCGATCCCGTTAATGGAAACGACGCTGTCCTGTGCCTTAAATTCGCGGGAGGCTAGCTTGTAGGGTTTCATAATCCTGGCTACACTCTCCACTCCTGGGAGCAGGGCGAAGATGTCGGTAGGTAACTGTCCCGTGTTGCCTCCCAGTAAGGCCACCACTGTCTTGTCGGTGCCCAGATTCAGCTGAGTGCCCAGTCCCAGCGATTTAGCCTTCTGCATCACTCCCTTTATCTCCTTTGGAGTGGCATCTTTTCTCATCTCCACTATCATAGCGCCCTAATCATATATATATTGTACCCTTCTGTCTAGGCTTTTAATGGGTTTTTTGATGAGCAAAGGCGCCAGCGTGGATACCTACGTCCGTCCCGAGGACGAGCTGGGCACAGCCCATTTCGATTTTAAGGTGGCTCATAAGGGAGGCGAACCTTGCCCTATTTGTTACTGCACCATTGAGCGCTGCGCGGTGCAGAACCGGGGCAGTTATTTTTTCGCTCAATGCCAACCTTTTAGTTCGGTTCTCTGATATAAGAGCTGGCAGCGACGGGATTCGAACCAGCGACCAAGGGCTTCCTAAGCCGTTTGTTTATCTAGCCATATCTTTATTATATGAGTGGCCTCGCTAATAGCTTGAAAAACTCTCAAGCCATATTAAAACTCTGTGAGTTGCTGCATTCGGGACTGGTTGGATGTATAATTAATAACCAAATTGGAGGGTGTATGAAATCGTTAGTAGTATATTATTCTTTGACCGGTAAAACGAAGCTGGTCGCTCAGGCGATCGCCGGAACTTTGAATGCCACGCTGGTGGAGATTACGGAGAGAAGGCCCATACCCATACCTTTCGTCTATTTGAGTGGCGGTTTTCGCGCTCTAACAAACAGGGGGAGTAAGATAAATTCCATAGATGTCGATCCAAAGCAATACGAAAGGATATTTATCGGTTCTCCAACCTGGGGTTCCAGACCAGCACCAGCTGTTAACTCATTTATATACCAGACAAATTTCGAAGGTCAAAGCGTTATTCCATTCTTCACCATGGGTGGCGATAATGCAGAGGGAGCTCTGGCGAACATAACGACTAAAATAGAGAAGAGCAAGGGCAAGGTAGCAGGCTCTTTCGCCATATCATCGTCCCGAGTATCTGACGAGGGAATCATAGCCAAAGCTAAAGAGGTTGCACAAAAGTATTCAAGCTAACCCCGATTCATTCAGCGATGCCACTTCCATCTGATTCTAACTCCAGCTATCCACTTGTGACACATATTTGCATAGCTAAAATAAGTGTTTGCGATATCATAAAATCAAAAGGGGCTGTATTATAAATATAGATGCAGACAACAGCAAAGAGAAGGCTTCTAATCGGAGCAGGAACTTTATGCACAGCACTGGGGATTATCGGTGTTTTTGTCCCAATTTTACCGACAACCCCATTTCTATTACTCGCCGCTGCCTGTTATATGCGGAGCTCTGAGCGGTTTTATTACTGGCTTATAAACAACAGATTATTTGGAGCCTATGTCAGGAACTACATTGAAGGCAGAGGAATGCCTATAAAAATAAAGATATTTACCATCCTTCTACTCTGGCTAACTATCGGACTCACCATAACTTTCGGAGTACAAAACATCGTTGTCAGGATAATACTAATTTGCGTTGCTATTGGAGTTACAACACATATTGCTCTAATCAGAAAAAGAAAAGTTCAAGATATTTAGAAGTGAAACTGATTGGTGGCGGTGGTATTCGAAGACAGTAGTAACTGTCTTCGGTCCGTATTATCTATTATATTCCTAAATACTACCCAGTATCATAGCAAGACAAATGATAGTCCCCATGCCCATCATGGAGACCAGGGTTAGTTTATATGCTAATTCCGGACTCGGGCGCCTCATAAATAAACAAGCACAGATGATACCAACTACAATGAAAACTATATCGAGGTACAGATAAATCGAAGTGAACTCACCGGTGAAATAGGCCGCCAAACTCAGAGCATACGAGATAAACAGGCATATACCTGTAAAGTAGGCTGTCCGCTTTATTCCATAACGCCTAGGTAAAGTCATCACACGAGTTTCTTCGTCCTGAGGGAAGTCACGAATATCAGTCATTCCTCTGCCACCGAACATGGCAAAGAAAAACATCACGGCTATTATTACTATTCCCGGGCTTAGAGTCCCGACTGTTCCGCCCATGAGCATGTAAAGTGCTTGAAGAAGGCCAAGGCTGATCGCGCGGGCTAATGGGTGCTCAAGTAAATGGAGGGCTAGGCAGATGATTATAGACAATATGATGCCCCATGGTATTAAAGCCCTAGGGGCGATTAATAGTGTTAAGACAAAGCTTGCTATGATAAAGGTAATTGAGAATGCCAGTCCTGCTGATGGTGCCAATGAACCATCGGCTATTGGATTATGACGCATCCTGGCTTTTGGTCCTTTCATGTCCAAATCACGGTCGGCAAAGAAGTCTAAAGAAAAACCACCCACCGCCAGGCACCATCCTGACAAAGCCATTAGCAACGAATCTGCGACACTGCCGCCCGAGATAAAGGCTGCGGTACCAGCAATCATAGCTACCATTGCTGTGCGGTTGAGGCGTAGCAGCCAGAATATAGCCACAGGTTTGGAAAATTGGTGTGTTTGAGGAGCACCATATGTCACAATAGTAAGGAAGGTTAATGTTTGAGCTATCAATCCGTCAAGTTTATATTGAAATATGAATAGAAATAGCAGATGAATATACGTCTATATTCATTGTCTAATTAAGACCAGAGAATTACGGCGGCAGGATTTGACCCGGTTTATGATGTGTAAGCTATAATGGTTAGAGATATGCCTTGTGGAATTCACAGGTCAAGTAAATTGTTAGGGGGTCGTATCTTCTGTGCTGGCTAAATTGACGTTTCTGGGGGCGGCGCAAAATGTCACAGGTTCTTGCTACCTTTTAGAGCGCCGAGATACCCGCGTGCTTATAGATTGCGGGCTGTACCAGGAGCGGAAGCACCAGGAGAGAAACTGGCAGCCGTTCCCGTTTGACCCTCGGTCAATTGATGCTGTTTTTTTAACTCATGCCCATCTTGACCATTGTGGACTTTTACCGAAACTGGTACGTGAAGGTTACAAGGGCAAGATATACTGCACTCAGGCAACGGCTGAGATAGCCCAGATTATTCTTCTTGATGCCGCAAAGCTGCAGGAAGAAGATGCTGCATTTAAGAAAGAACGCCATAGAAGGGAAGGGCGTCGTGGTCCTTATTCTGAGATACCTCTTTATACTGTAGAGGATGCTGAAGCAGTCGAGCCACATTTTTCCGCCGTAGAATATCTCAGCTGTGTCAGAATTAATAGCAATGTCGAAGGCTGTTATTATGAAGCAGGTCATGTACTGGGGGCGGCAGTCATAAATATAAATATCCGACAGGATGGCAAGAACCACAGAGTAATTTTTTCCGGTGATATCGGCGAGCCCCACCGCCCGATAATAAATGACCCAACTCTTTTCGATGAAGCTGAATATATAATAATAGAATCAACTTATGGCGACCGTACTCACGAAGAACACAGGAACATCGACATTCAAAAACAATTACGCGATTGTATCAACAGGACGGTAAGCGCCGGAGGCAACATCATTATCCCCAGCTTCGCTCTAGAGCGGAGCCAGGAACTACTATACCATCTGAACGAACTATTTTTACGTAAAGAAATTCCGCCTTTGATTGTCTTTCTGGATAGCCCTATGGCAATACGAATTACTGAAGTATTCAAACGTCACGCTGACCTCTTCGACAAAGAGATGATGCGACGGCTTCGCCAAGGTAATTCCTTTTTTAGTTTTGAAAACCTCATATTAGTACAGAGTACAGCAGAGTCCAAGGCCATTAACAACATAAAGGGAAGCAGTATCATCATAGCTGGCAGTGGTATGGTAACCGGTGGCCGTGTAAAGCACCATATCGTCAATAACATCAGGAGGGCAGAAAGCACAATATTATTCGTCGGCTATCAAGCGGAGGGGACCCCGGGCAGGATATTGCTGGATGGTGCCCAGGAAGTCCGTCTCCTGGGGCAAATGCATCCGGTGAAAGCACACATTGAAAAAATCGATGGTTTTTCGGCGCACGCCGACTGCGATGGATTACTAGATTGGTTAGCCGACATTCGTGTCCCGCCGCGCTGTGTATTTGTCACTCACGGGGAAGAAAAAGCAGCCAATAGCTTTGCGAAGGTCTTGAAAGAGAGGACCGGATGGACTATAAAAGTCCCCCAATACAAAGAGACTGTGGAGCTCGTTTAAATTGATAAAGAAGGCTCAATTGTGAAAAAAAGCATTCTGCGCTGGGAGCTAGGAGGAATCGTCTTCATAGTTATTGTGGGGTCACTGTTGCATTTCGTCTTCGAGTGGTCCGGTCGCGCGATTCCGATTGCTCCGATTGCCGCCGTGAACGAGAGTGTGTGGGAACATCTGAAGTTGGGATTTTGGCCGGCGTTGGTATATGCGGCTCTGGAATATAGCCGCTTTGGGAAATCCACGAACAATTTTTTCTTGGCTAAGACTCTGGGAATTTATCTAATACCAATCAGCATTGTGGTCCTTTACTATGCATACACAGCTATCCTGGGGCACGGTCTCCTTATAGTTGACATTGCGATTTTTATTGTAGCTGTCATAGTTGGTCAATTGGTGAGTTATAAATTGCTAACTGCAAATCCATTACCGAAAAGGCTTAACCGTTTCGCCCCGATTGCTTTGGTAGTTCTGGGCGTTCTTTTCGTGCTATTCACTTTCTATCCACCGCAAATTCCGCTCTTTAAGGATTCCGTTACCGGGGGCTATGGCATTGTCGTATAGCACTGAGCAAAATAGAAGTGGCAACGGCTGGACATTAACCAACGACCAAGGGCTTATCGGAACCCGTAACACACCATGCGGCGTTCCTGCCCAGGGGTATATTTTTTTATTGCACATGCAGGTATAATGTGTAAGTTTTAAGAGAATGTGCTTGGAGCACCAAAATATAAAGAATTGGACATGAACCCGTTTAAAATGTAGGAGGAGTCTATGTCTTTAATAGATTACATGGTCAACTTTTTTATCTCATTCTTTCAAAATCCCAGCGCCTGGGGGATTGGTCTGGCTATAGGCTTTGGTGCGGTTTGGCTGGTGTGTTATTGGCCGCCGCTCTTTAAGAAAGCCTGGCTCTGGGCGGTCCTAGTAGGCAGTGCCTTTCTAACTCTGGCCGCTATTTGTTTCATTCAGATTCCCCTCCAGACCTGGACTGGACAAGCATTGAACCATTTCTGGAGCCAGGAAGTCCTCATGCGCTGGATTCTTCTAGCGGGAATACCACAGATACTCCTCAGTGGACTGGTGCAGGAAGGGTCAAAGCTGGTGCCAGTGGTCGTCTACTGGCATCGTAGCGGTAAAAATATCGACCCCAAATTAGGACTCGCTATAGGTGCCATAGCCGGAGCGGGATTTGGAGTCTTCGAAGCGCAGTGGGCGCACAATGCTATCTTCGCCTCGGGGTGGACGTGGGCAGCAGTGCAGACTGGTGGTTTCATGGCACTGCTTGGATTCTGGGAGAGGTTCTTTGCTGTAGCTGCTCATGTCGCTTTCTCTGCCCTGGCCGGGTATGGTCTGGCCAAGGGCTGGGGATGGCAGTTCTACCTCATAGCCTCTGCCCTACACGCCTTATTGAACTATAGCATAATCCTGTTACAAGCTGGGCTCCTTACCTCTCTTCATGTGGAAATCTATGTTGCTGTGGTGGCCGTGCTGGTAACGGCCTGGGCTCTATGGCTCCGTTGGAGAAAAGCGGGTGCTGCGGATGATCCTGGAATATCATCTCCGTGAAGTTGTTAGATCAAGAATAGATTATCTTGTAAAAGGAGGAAAACATGGCAGAAGCAGAGGAAAGAAGGCGTCGACGAGACCGCCCCTCCACGGCTTTGGCATTCATTATTTGGTTCATGGGCTGGCTATTTACAATCGGTTATGCCGGTCTGGTCTGGTGGGAGATTATACTTGCCATAGTAGTCTGGCCATACTTTCTAGGCCGGACACTAGTCTGACCAGTCAAGAGAGCATACTTTAATAACCCTGAGGGCAGACCGCCATAGGCTCTGTCCGATGGTATCTACGCCAGCCAATTAAATCTCTGGTGGCGATTTCTGGAATATTCGATACGCCAAAATGGAATTCAAGGAGTGAGAAACATGAATACAGACTCTTTGGAGAAACTAAATAACATTGAACTATCTCGTTACGCCGTTGATGCATTAAGGCGGTCAATGTTGCACTATGGCATATGGTTCAGCGAGGTCGTCCATCAATTGGGCCTGGAAGAAGCTATTCGGCTTGAAGAAGAGGTTTTCACCTCGTTTTTCCCTATAGCTATAAACCGCCTATCTAGAACTCTGGGCTTTCAAACTGAGAACAGCCTACCACTCTCACTGGTCAATATGGAAAGGGAAAGGTTAATCGGCCTGATAGAAGCTATGTCCTTGAACTGGCTGGCAGGCGATGGGGTATGGTTCCGAGCTATCGAGGATAACCATGATATGTATACCAGCAAAAGATGTAACGACACCTGCTGGACCAAGTATTCGCCTTTGGAAGCAGCCATGATAAAATCGTTTTTGCAGCTTCCCCAGCAAAGCGGGCTGGATGGTCTAGAACAAGCTTTGGGCTTCCGGCTTTATGCAAATATCAATGAGCAGACCATCGAAAGGTCAGGCGATGAACTCGTCCTCCGTATGGTGAAATGCTTGGTCCAGGCAACAAGAAGGCGCAAGGGGCTGCCCGATTACCCCTGCAAGTCGGCCGGAGTGGCAGAATTTCCGGCGTTTGCCAGGATGATAGATTCCAGAATCAGGACCGAATGCATCAGCTGCCCTCCCGACGAGCATCCGAAGGAATGGGTTTGTGCCTGGCGGTTTTATATCCCCAAGTAAGCAGGCTAGACTTGAGCCAAATAAGAGGAGGGATTGAAATATGATGAAGAATGATAGCGAAACGCAATGCTGTCCCAGGTTTGATCCTGAACCATGGCATGATAAAGAAATGACGTGGGAAGACAAGCTCTTTGTCAAAGACACTGTGCTGCAATTAATGCATATGCCGCTACCGGGCACATTCGGCAGGAAAGTGGGAAGGATGTGGAAGAAAATAGAAGACGCAGGAGCAAATCCAGATACCAAGGACTTTATCATGCTTGCCACCGAATCATCGCCCTGGAAAGGTGAACTATATATCAACGTGACAAAAGAAGTCCCGAACGCTGAAAACGTCAAACTATCAGGAACATATATCACCAAAGTCTTCGATGGTTCGTATAACGCCGTGCCCAAATGGATTAGAGAAATGGACCAGTATGTAAACCAAAAAGGCAAGACAGTTAAAAAGTATTATTTCTACTATACGACGTGCCCCAAGTGTGCCAAGATTTATGGCCATAATTATGTGGTGGCATTCGCAGAGGTGTGAGATACCATCTTCCTAGATACGGTAAATGTCGGATCACACGGTGGTATTGACAATGAAAGCATTGATGGCTATTCTGAACCTACGACGCTAATATTAAGGGGGTTTTATGGAATTATCACCAGAAGAAAAGAAGAGAATTTATGAGGAAGAGAAGGCGCGGATTGAGGCACGCGAAAAGATAGAGCAAGAGAAACAAACAGTGCCGGCAGGTACGAGTACAGGTCTATCGCCAAATGTCGC